>ENA-UPSY01001700-UPSY01001700.1-human-gut-metagenome-genome-assembly--contig:-NODE-1700-length-21900-cov-173.106447_pt1 | contig 21900 bp, 37 predicted proteins | sample MGYA00250044_ERZ773365 | MGnify/ENA primary metagenome ERZ773365 (study PRJEB29103, sample SAMN06111932) | human gut metagenome | biome: human gut; feature: ankylosing spondylitis patient; material... | reverse complement strand
TTATAATAATGTTGAAGTAGATGATTTTGATACAAAAGGTGTATATTTTACTAATAATAAATATGTACTTTATGTTGCTTATGATAAGATTATTGAAATCAATGTTAGAAATGTACCTGAGTAAGTATTAAAACTGCTCATTATTTATTTATTTATTAATTTAAAATAGGAGAACTATATTATGGCTAAGTTTAAGATTAGACCTTATGATGATTATGAGGCTTGGGATACTGCTGAAACTATTGAAGAAGCAAGAGATAAAAGAAGTAAACTTGCTATGAATTTCTTTAGTAGAGCTGTTGTAATTGTTGATGAAAATGAAAATGAAGTTGAATAATATTGATTATGAGGATATTTATGATAATATTAATGATTATGAATATCCTTATAATCATGTGAATAGACGTGAGATATAAGTGTAACATTAATGCTTTTATAATAATGTACGTGCGCACGTGCTTTGCGCGCGACAATAGCAAGTAACCGCCTTTACTAAAGTAAAGGCTCTAAGGTACGTGCGTGCGTGTGCGTGTTATTATATATATATATAAGCTTAGACGAAAGTCGAGCGTAGCGAAACTTGAATCATTGGTGTTACACTAGTAATAACTATAAAATAAATAAAGATTATGATTAAACTAAATAGTGATAAAGGTAGAGAAATTGTAAGTGATTATATTGCTGCTTTAAATGGTGATGTAGAGTCTATTAAATGGGCTAATGATAAACGTAAAGCTGAGTATGATACTTATGATGATGAACTAAAAGTTAGTGTTGATAAGTGTTTTGATTGTATTTAATGTGTAACTGAAGGTGAGAAAGTTAAAGATAGTGTTACTGAGACAGCCCACTTTCTCATCTTCTTTAAATTAATAATACTCATGATTATACTATTAATCTCACTTATAATTATTCTATTTGTTACAGTAATTATTGATGTTATTCTTTATGATTATGATGTTTCTTATCATACTCATAGAGTACTTGCATATATAATATATTTTACTTTATTTGCGCTTCTAATAGTAGCAATAATTGCTTGTGTATCAACTAGTAATAGTAGCTATAAGTTTACTTCAACTATTCCTATAGTTACTCCTATACTATTGCCTGTTCATTAGTATAGTGCTTTTCGAGTAGTTGATAATACTATAGCTAATACTCAGATGTTTAACTCTTAAACTTATTAATGTTATGAATATAGACTTATTTAAATATATACTTAAACTATCAGTCATACCTATGTTGTTTTTAAGCCTTTTACTTATTACTCATGGTGCTGATGATGATATAAGTATTATAAATATTATTGGTTTTATACTGCTTATTATAAGTGGTAGTTATATAATTGTTGATGCTAAAAATAATAATGATAAAGAAAGTAAATAAATTTACAGCTCTTGTGATGCTGATATTAATAGCTACTACTATTAGTAGCATTATTAGTTTAGTTAATGCTGTTACAGCTAATACTAAACTTCGTAATGAAATAAAAGTTTATAAAACTTATTATAATGCTTCTGAAGCTTTATTTAATGAAATAGAGGACTATAATGAGAATTTATTTGATAGCGATAACGCTATTAATTATTATAATGCTAGACTTCCCATTTCCAAATAAATAAAGTTCTGTTACTAGTACGGTCTGTGAAGATAGTACTAGTTTAATTAGTAATCGTGTTAATTAACATTATAAACAATTTAATCATTTAAATTATGGACACAAAGAAAGTTATTAGCCAGCTGATGGCTATTGAGACTAACAATGTAGTCAAGGATTTAGTAGTACGTAACATTAATGTTACTGAGTGTGAAACTTATAATAGAGTTGCTATTACTCTTGATAAACCAGTTAAAGCTATGGTTGCTCAAGAAGACGGTAGTTATGTTGAAGGTGAAAGCAATATTATCTTCGTTGGTAACTATTCTATTGTTGGTGCTCTTAGAGAGAATGAGGATGTAGCATTTGCTGGTAATCATTTAATTCAGCATCCTAAAGCTCTTAATGTAGTTCTTAGTGGTGCTAAAATTAACATTATTCAAGAAGCTGTAACTGCTGGACAGGAATATACTAATCCATTTAGTAATAATGCTGCTCCTACAGTAGTTCAACATGATAGTTTTTATAATCATGTGTTTAATATTCGTCTTAGTGCTTTTGGTCTTAAAATGTTAGACAAATTAGCAGAGAAGATGATGTTTGGTGACATTTAATAATTATAAGTAGTAGTGCTAGAAATAGTGCTACTACTATTTGTTAATTTAATAAGGAGAACTTATGTGTACAAAATATTATTTTGTGAGTAGTAGACTTAAAGAACGTGCTGATGGAAGTCTTATGATTTCTACTAGTAAAGGTCTTACTCATGCTAAGAAAATAGCTAAGTCTAGATTTAAGATTTATGGTTATAAAGGACAAATAGTTAATATTCATCCTTTTAATGTTAAGAGTGCTAGTATTGCTTGAAATAATAGTTAATCTAGCCGCCCCGTAGAAGATATGATAGATTAAATTCATTATCTTTGCATTGTAATTAATAATAACAGTTATGATACAAGATAATGAATTTGATTATAATGTTCAAGATATTGACGCATTCTGTACTAGTCATGATATTGATGATTATGACTTATTTGGTGAAATCATGGTTGGTGATGATGCTAGCTATGACGAACTTAGTGATAATATATTATACGAATAATTAAAACATAAGAGTATTATGAAAGAAAAAGAATTATCAGCTAATGATAAAAGACGTAGAACTACGTTACGTAAAAAGAGTATTGAAGAATTAGTAAATATTATTCTTCGTAAAGATGATGTTGAACGTAGACTTAATAAGTCTGTTGATACATTCAAGAAACTTCAACTTACTAATGAAAAAAGAATTGAAGTTCTTAAAGATTCTCTTTATAAGAGTGAAGAAATTCAAAGTAATCAAGAAAAAACTATTGCTGCTCTTAATGCAACAATAGATAATAAAAATAAGAGTATTTCTACTTTTGAAGAGCATAATAAAGCTCTTTATGGTAGAATTGATTCTCTTGAGAAAACTATTAGAGCACGCAATAAAGAAGCACGTATATTGTTTACTACTATTGTTGCTCTTATAATTAGTGTTATTATTCTATTTTTCATATAATAGTTTCACCATAGGTTTTACAAGTGTGTAAAACGTATTATATTTTCATAATATCAAAGTATATACCACTATTGCTTGTGAAAGTAGTAGTGGTTTTTTTAATGTTTAATAATTATAATTATGAATGAAAATACTATAACTGGTATTGTAATTGCCGGTGACATATATAATGTTATAGATAATGGTGTTAAGTGTACTCAATGTGCTGTAAAAGACCTTTGTCTTAAAGGTAAATTGGGTACTAAAGTACAATTTGATTGTGCTAGTGTTCATCTTGAAAAAGCAAGTTAATTATGAATAAAGATAGAACTAAACTTCCTGATGCTCCAAGTACTATTATTCTTAGTGATGATGTACTTGATGATATTTATTCTGATATGCAGGCTGACCAGGCAATTATGCTTGAGCAATCCGGTATTTATGAGTAAATTCGATTTTTGCGTATTTTCCTAGGTTTTACATCTCTCAATTAATTTAGCTGATAAATTTATCGGCAAATTAATTTGAGGGCTTTATATTACAAAATAAAATATTAAATAAAATGATAATTGTAACTCAAACTCAACTTAGGAATAAAGACACTGAAGCTATAATACTTCTACGTAATGAAATTAAAGCTAGTTTTAATACTAATGCTATTGATTATTTTACTATAAGTGCTGTAGCTGAAATTTTATATAATAAATTTAAGCATAAGAAACATGATATAATATATCATACAACTGTTTCTTATGACGGTATTAATAAACCATTTAAAATAAGAATTAATTATGCCATCAAATAGAAGTAACAATGAAATAGGTAAAGCATTTGCTATTGGTACTAAGATTGAGTACATGAACAAATTATATGAAGTAACCGAAAGCGATTCTTGTTGTGATTGTTCTCTTGCTACTATTTGTTCTAGTAGTAATATATATACTGGTGATAGAAATGATAATGCTTTATCTAGAGAACCAGAAGTAATGATAATTATTGATGGTTATGTTGGAATGATAAATCCTTTTCCTATTAGTAAAATAAAGAAAATATAATCATCTTATTGATGAAGTAATAATAATATTAATTAATTAAACTTTTTGTAAAATGGCTAAAAAACATGATGAAAGAAAGGATTTAAAGTGTGTATCACGTATTGCAAAGATTGATGGTAATCGTATTATCATTCCAATTAATGCAGTTATTGGTATTCGTACTTGGGGAAGAATTGATTTTCTTGTCCATTATTGTGGGTATGTGATTAATCATGGTAGTAATACTATTAAGCCTTCTAATCTTAATTTTGAAGATGCTACTGTAAGTGCTAGAGAAGCTAAGAAAATTAAGAAAGAACATAAACTAACAAATAAGAAGAAATGAATGTAGATTATTCTAAGCTTAAATTTGTATTTAAGCCTAAAGCTTCTACTAAACGTAGAGCACCAACTGTACTTCCTAATAAGAAGTTAACTAAACTAGTTCCTGGTCAAGTTATTCAAGATGAACAAGGTAATTTTACTGTTCGTATTAAGTACTTTGATTATATTAATAGACTTACCAAAGATACTAATATAAGTGATGTAGGTAAAGATGGAGTAACTCTTCCTTTTACTGAAGATTCTTATGATTTAACTAAATGTGAACGTATATTCACTAGAGTTGGTCAAAGGAATAGACAATACATTAGTTTACTTCTTAGTGAAAGTGATAGAATATTCAAGAAAGCAGACCCTAATCGTTATGTACCTTTTTGTCATAACTGGATTTGTTCTTGTTGGATTGTTAGAATTGATGGTAAACTTTATGCTAAATTCAATAGAATTTTAACTCTAGTTGGTCATGATTATAATGTTAAACATTTAATAGATGATGAGGAGGATATATAATGAATAATACTGATGAATTTACTATAAATACTTCTAATAAAAATAGAGCTAAAAAATTTACTTTTACTGATGACCAAACAAAAGCTTATAATGGACTTATTAAGTTTATTAATGAACCTTATAATCCTAAAGATTTTAAGCGTGCTTTGATTGGTCCTGGTGGTACTGGTAAAACTTTTCTTCTTAAAGCTTTACTTCAAGATTGTAACATACCATTCTCTGAAATAGGATTAAGTGCTCCAAGCCATAAAGCTTGTAGAGTTCTTAAAAATAGTATTAGAGGTACTCATTGTAATGTTAATACTATTCAATCTGATTTTGGTTTTAAACCTAATTATGATATTGAAAAGTTTGATATTAACAATGTTACTTTTGCTTCTTATGGTCGTATAAAGATTGAAGATTATCGTCTATATATAGTAGATGAAAGTTCTATGCTTAATCGTAGTCTTGTTACTTATATCGATAAGATGATGAAGAAGTATAGTATTAAACTTATACTATGTGGTGATGATGCCCAAATCCCGCCCGTAAATGAGGAAGATAGTTACGCTTTTAAAGGTGTTACATCTTTCAGACTTACACAGATTGTACGACAAGATGAAGATAATCCTATAAGAACTCTTACTGAACTTCTTCGTGGTGATGTTTATAATGGAACTTTTAACTTCTTAAATTACATATCTCGTAATCGTAGTAAATTTGATAATACTATGACTAAAGGATTTGTAGTTTGTAATTCTGCTCAATTTCAGCAAGAAGTTGTGAAACAATTTAGTGACGAATCAATTACTCGTAATACTGATTATGTCAAAGTTATATCTTATACTAATAAAGCTGTTTCTAATTGGAATAAATTTATTAGAGAAAGTATAATTAAAGACAGTGAAAAATCTGTTATTACTAAGAATGATTTGATTACTTCTTATGTCACTATTGTAGACCAATTTAATGATGCAATTATTCAGAATAGTGAAGATTATATTGTAAAAGAGATAGCTAACTATACTCATCCACAATATGAGCTTAAAGGTTTCATGGTTAAATTTCAAGCTGTATTTGGTGGTCAAGTTACTTCTCCATTATTTATTATAGACCATAGAGATAAGTATACTATGGCTATGTATTGTAAGATTGCTGATGATTTAATTCAGCAAGCTAAAAATGCTCGTAGAGATATTCGTGCTACTAAGTGGAAAGCTTATTATAAGTTTAAAGAATCTTGTCTTCTTCTTGTTAATATTGGTAGACCTGACGGTTCTATTCTTTATTATAGAAATTTAGATTATGGTTTTGCTATTAGTAGTCATAAGTCTCAAGGCTCAACTTACAATGTAAGCATGGTAGATGTTATGGATATTGTTTATGATAAGTATGGTAGACCTTACACTAATGCTAGTGATATTAATAAGAGGCTTTATGTTGCTGTTAGTAGAGCTAAAGAAAAAGTGTATTTGAGATATGGATATTGATAATAATAGCTTTGTTAGACTAGTTCGAGTTCTTAAACAAAAAGAACAAGATGTAGCTAGAATTAAAGATACTATATCAAATGGTATTCTTGATGAAAATGATTTGAACCTTGGTGATACTGTAAAGTTAACCAAAAAAGATAATAGTCGTACTGTTATTGGTACTCTCTTAGATGCTACTATTGTTATTATTGATGATAATTATCATAAAGGTGTTGTTGTTCGTCCTGATTATGTTTACGAAAGTGTCGAGTTTTCGCTGGCAGAATGGAACATTGAAGTGATACCAAATTCATCAGATGACAATTTTGTTGAGTTTTAAGCGATTTGAATAGTTTAGTCGATTAATTAATCACGAAAATTATTTGATGTGCTAAAATCGAAAATTAAAATATTAAATAAAATGTGTAATACAAGTAATAGTCCTTCTCTTAAAGAACGTGTACAATGTTACGTTAGAAAAAGATATGAAATAGAAGCTGAATATAAGAGTAAAATTAAAGCTCTTGACGAAGAAGCTTCTGCTGATATTCTTGCTAATTGTCCAATTAAAATTGGTGATGTTTATGTAACTGAATCTAATACTGCTTGGGGTCTTAAACGTCAGTATTATAAAATTGCTAAAGTTGACGCTACTGTTGATGGTAGAGTTAGTGTTTATGGTTATAAACGTAAACTGGATAAAACTTGGGGTAAACGTGATAATATATATACATGTTTAGTGCTTCTATTTACGACAATTATAATGTTAATCATTATGATAAAGTAGAAGATTATGTTGAACCTAGTAAAGATTAATTAATTATGAAAAGAATTGATAAAATTAAAGCTCGTAAGCGTATTGAAAATGGTTGTAACTTTCCTAGTCTTATGACTATTAGTAAATACCCTGGAGGTACTTATCTTCCATATACTTTCTTATCACCTTATGGCTTCCAACGTATGTGATGATTGTGCTTTAGGTATGTTTAATACTAAGTGCAAATGTCTTAGTGGTGTTGGTAATCCAATGTCTGGTATGATTATTGTTGTGCCAAATGTTGATTATAATGCTTATAAGAATAGAGGAATGACATTTAGTAAGTATGTGGAAATAGTAAAGGAAACTATCACACCTCTTACGGGGGGTCTAGAACAACTAGACCCTTATATTGTTCCTCTTATTCGTTGTAAGCTTGATGAACGTTGTCCTGTAAATCAATATATAGCTAATAGATGTATGCTTCATACATTTGCTGATATTAGAATTAATAATATCAAGAAGATAATGCTTCTTGGTAATGCTGCTACTAATTTTGGTTTTGATATTACTAAAGGTAAAGATAAACTATATTATATAGCTCCTTATGTTTACAGTACAAATTACTCTCCTTTTATTAAGTTTATAGATGATAATAAATACGATGAATTTCGTAATCGTCTAGTTAAATGGCTTACTGCTAGTAAAGATAATAATTATAATGGAATGGAAATAATTAAATTGATAAATGATTCATAGTTTAGCTGTAGACTTAGAAGTATTTGAGAATATGATTTCATTTACTTTTGTAGATGTTAGAGATTATCTTGATAAATTTGCAGATTGTAAAGGTGCTTTAACTGATACTTTAACAGTTGAAGAAATTAAATCTAGACTTGATAGTATAAAGAGTTGGATATTTTATATTACTGATACAGATGATTCACAGATGTTAGAGTTGATAGACTTCTTTGAGAAGATGCGTCCTATAACTAAAGATGATGGTACTGTAGACAGATATGATTTATTTGGCTATAACAATCAAGCTTATGATGATATGATGACTAGAGCTTTCCTTATGTATTGGAATCGTTTTGATACTAGTAAACAACTTTGTTCATTTCTTAAAGAAGTGAATAATAAACTAATATCTCTACAAGATGATAAAGATGCTTTATGGAATGACCCTTTACTTAATGTTATTCGTAAGTATAGATTACCTTATGTAACTGTTGATTTGTTTAAAGTTTATGCTCTTAATTCTGCTGGAGTAAATGTAGATAAAGATACTGGTGAACGTAAGAAGTATGGTAAAAGTTTAAAGCAAGTTAGTATTAATCTTAAATGGTATAATCTTCTTGATTTTAAACTACCTCCAATAGATGATGAAGAAGGTGATGTATATAGGAAAAAAGATGAATATAAAGGCATGACAAATGAACAATTAAATCATTTGTTTGTTGCTGACTTTGATAGGTATCTTATGCCTAAATATATAAAGCCTATGCTTCATTATAATAAGAATGATGTATTTCTTGTTTGTGAGATAGCTAGACAAAAGCCTGATGAGATTAAACTTAGATATGGTCTAGGTCATGCTTTTAAACTTAATCTTCTATGTAGTGCTAGAAGTAATATTGCTGATAAACTTATTAATAAGTTCTATTCTGAACGTAGTGGACTTAAAGAAGATGCTTTTAAAAATCTTCGTACTCAAAGAACTGCTTTATCGTTTAAACGTATTATATTTCCTCATATTAAGTTTAAAACTAAACAACTTCAAGATTTACTTGAAGAAATGAAGAAAGTTGTAATATATAGAACTAATAAAGATAGTTTTGTACGTGAAATAGATTTTTATGGTACAACATATACTCTAGCTACTGGAGGTATTCATACTCAAGATAAACCTGTAATACTTAAAAGTACTAATAAATATGTTTATGTTCATCATGATTATACATCCTACTACCCTAGTATAATGATTAGTTATGAAGTAGTACCTGAACATCTTAATACTAAGGTGTTTGTAAACATGGTAGATTACTTTAAACAGACACGTGTTAAATGTAAACATACTAAGGATGAAGATGGTTTTGTAGTTCCTGGTGTACATAATAAACTTGCAGCTGAAGCATTAAAGATTGTAATCAATGCTATTTATGGTAAATATGGTTATGAAAATTATTGGCTTTATGATAGACTTGCACAGATGAGAGTTACTATTAATGGTCAGTTAATGACAATGACTCTTTGTGAATCTCTTGAACTTGCTGGAATACATGTTGTTAGTGCTAATACAGATGGTATCGTTATAAAGCTTCCTTATGATAAAATTGATGTTTATAATCAAATTTGTAAGGAATGGAATGAGACTAATAGAATGTCTGCTGATGATGAACATTATAAGATGCTTGTTAGTCTTAATGTGAATAACTATTTTGATATTCAAAGTAACGATAAACTTGAGTATAAAGGTGCTCTTGACCCAAAGCAATATATCAAAGACCTTAAAAAAGGTTATGATATGCCCATTGTAGCTACTGCTGTATTTGAATACTTTGCTCATGGTGTATCTGTAATGGAAACTCTTTGTAATCATAAAGATGTTCTTGATTTTTGTAAAACTCAAAATGTTGGTAAACAATTTGAAGTTGTTTATGAAAAAGTAGTAGATGGAAAACGTGTTGAAGTTCGTAGTCAACCTCATGTTCGTTTCTATGTATCTACTAGAGGAGTTGTGATTATGAAAGAGCATAAACTTACTGGTAAACGTAGTGTACTAGCTAGTGGAAAGCCAGTTCAAATTCTTAATTTACTTGACGATAAAGATATTAGTGAGCGTAATATAGATTATGCTTATTATTATGAAGAAGCTTATAAGATTATTAATCCTATTAAGCTTGGAATAAGTCCTAATCAGAAAGGTAATGCAAAGAATAAAACTCTTAGTGGAAAAGCTCTATTAAAGAAGAACTTTGGTATGTATAATAGTTTATTTGATAATGAAGAAGAATAATGACAGAAGAACAAGTTTATTTAAATGCTGTTGATGTTTGGAGATTAAATAAAGGAATAGGTACTTTTGTAATACCTGCTCCTTTTGATGCTCTAAGACCTCTGCTTTATATTCTTCCACAACTTTACAATAAGTCTCCTACGACTAGTGTTGTTATTATTGTGAAAGATTTTGCAGATATAAGTAGTATTGAAAGTTATCTAACTACTTTGAACAATGAAGTATGGAATAATTCTTTTCGTACTGTAATACATAATGGAAGTCTTAGGATTTTAACTACTGAATATGCTGCTGAACATATTAATGATTATAGTCCTTTACTGACTATAATTTATAATCCTAGTATATTTCATTTTGTACATATAGCTATGATAGAAAAGTCTAAGTTTAAACTAGTAATTCTTAGTAAACTACTAGATAATAAAACTATGGATGATTTCTATACTGTTGCTCCTAGTATTGGTAACTTTAGTCAAAATGTTATTGATGAAGTTAGAACTAACCGCCCCGTAAAAGAGTGTTTGGTAGGGTTAACTATAACACCTGATACTGAACTAGATAAAGAAATAACCTATTATAATAGGGAGATTTCTACTGCTCTAGCTATATTTGGTAACTTTGATAATATTAAGTATGCTAGATTGGGAAATAGTGATACTAATTGTTCTAGTATGATGATATGTGATGCTATTGCTCGTACTAATGGTTGGGATAATCATTTAGATATGTCTTCAGAATTTAATAGAGACATAGATAAACTTTATAGTCCTGCTGCTATTAAAGAACGTGCTGATAGTATTTATAATATTATTAGAGAACGTAGTACTAAACTTGCTAGTTCTAAAGATAAACTTAGTTATATCTTAGATATAGTCAATGATAATTTAGACAAGAACATACTCATTATAAACAAGTATGGTGAATTTGCTAATCTTGTTACTGATTATCTTAATGATAAATCTGGTAAAAGGATTTGTGCTAATTGCCATGATAAAGTAGATAATGTTCCTGCTGTAGATGATTATGGAAATCCTATTCTTATAAAGAGTGGTCCAAAAAAAGGTCAACCTAAACTTCTAGGTGTTATTGCTCAAAAGAAACTTGCACAGAAACTTATGAATAGTCATAAGATAAATGTAATTTCTTGTGGTGCGTCACCTGACAAGTCTTTAGATGTTGATATTGATTTGGTTATAATCACTTCTCCGCTATGTGATACTATTGAGAGCTATTTCTATAGGCTTTCTAATGTTCATTTCAGTAATGAGGTACTATTATATACCTTATTCTATAGAAGCACGTTAGAGGAGAAAAAACTAGAAGATAGGAGTGTTCCAGCCAATCATACAATAATTAACGATTTTGATAGAAATGTTAAAGTTGATAATAATAATGCTTATTGTATTGTTGATTAAGAAAAAGTTCTTATCTTTGCAGCAGAAATTAGAAAACGAACTAATAAGCTCTTTGAAATAATGAATGATACTAAAGATGAAAATGGTAGCAATCGTAGTTTGATTGTTAGACAAGATGATGTTAATACTGGTATTCATGTTCTAAATCTTCTTGATGAGAAACAACTTGCTAATGCAGAAGTATTTCTAAAGAAGATTATTGCTACAGAAAAAGGCGGTGTTAAGAGCGTAAATGAAGGTCTTGCTATTCTTATGAGAGCACAAGATTTAAGATTACCTTTTAGTACTTGTATAGAACATATCCATGTAATTAATGGTAAAACCGGTGTTGATGTTCATATCGTCAAAGCGTTGTTGTCAAGGGCAGGTATAGTCTGGGAAACTACTAAAGATTATGTACCTCAGTATAAGTATACTGATGGCAATAATGTTTATGATGAGACACTACTTCCACAGTATTGTGTTAAATGTCGTACCAAAGCAGAAGCTGAAAGTAAAACAGACGATGAAATAGTTGGTGTTTATCCTCTTAAATATTATAAAGATTTAAAAGGTAGAATATACAACGAATTTCAAATTAACGAACAATGTATTAAGTGCATTAATCTACCACAAGCTATGAAAGTAGCTCAAGAAGGTAAGTTTCCTGTTATTAGAACTCAGGCTACTCCTACAGATTATGTTACTGAATATAAGTTTACTAGGTTTAAGAGAATATATGGTAAAGTAGTTGAAACTCATGCTGTAGGTCATTTCTCTTATACAGAAGCTAATACGGCTGACTTATTTACTAAAGATACTTTTAAGAAATATACTCGTATTATGATTGGACATCGTGCTTTTATGTATGGTGCTCGTGATATAGCCAGTGATATTCTTATGGGTGTTATGTCAGACGATGAATTATCCGAAGTCTTTGCCAATTCAGTTCCTAATGATGAAGACTTTGTAAATATTGAAGAAATTTCTAATGGTGAAGTTTCTCCAGAATAAGGAACAATTTAGTGTGTAAATAGTATTATACTATATAATTATTTTATTAACAATTTAAATATTTAAAATTATGAAGATTAACGGTTTATCATTCGGTATTTCAGCAGTTGCAAGTGGTGTTAAGAGTAGTGTAGTTAATGCTGAGCCTCAGCTTATTGTTGCTACTACTAAGGGTGGTTTTGCTATTACAGGTTCTGTATCTAAGGCTCTTGGTTTGCAGGCTGGTGATAACATTATGTTTGCTAATAATATCGCTGATGTTGAAGCACTTGTAATGGCTAAGGAAAATGCCGATTTGTTGGAGTATGCTAAGAATAATGGTTTCGACCTTGAGACTTCTGAGGGTGTAGAAGCTTGTATTAAGTCTCTTACTGTTTGGTATATCGCTAAGGGTGTTCCTATGTTTAAGAAGGATGGTTCAGAAGCTACTGTAGCTGTTCGTCTTACTAAGGAAGAGAAGAAGAAGCTCTATGATGAGAATGTTGATGCTATCATTGCTGCTAATCGTGCTCAGCTTATTGCTGCTTACAACCTTAATGAGGATGCTACAGATGATGAGATTAAGGAGCATTATACAGTTGATGAGATGCAGAGTCCACAGACTCAGGCATTCAGTGGTTGTAAGCTTGCTGCTAGTGGTAATGCAGTTGGTACTGGTTTGAAGCTTAACTTCTCTGATACAAACAACTGGGAGCAGCTTAAAGCTGATATGGAAGATAAGACTGCTTTGAAGCGTGTATTCTCTGTTGATGTTAAGGCTGGTGAGACAGGTAAGTTCAACGATGGTCATAAGATTGTTGATGTTATCTATTATCCTCTTGGTGAGTACACTGATGAGAAGCCTGCTCGTGTAGCTGCTAATAAGGCTGCTGAACCTGCTGAGTAATTAGTTCATTCATTAGATATTCATTCGCTTTTTTTATTATAGGGAACTGAGCAAATCAGTTCCCTTTTTTAATCAATTAATATAATCGTTTTAAAACTTAATTAAGTTATGACAGATGTAACAAAAGAAGCAGCAGCAGTTGCAAATGGTGCTGCAAAGAAGAATCGTAGAGGTATTAGTAATAACACAGTAGCTGCTGCTCGTCTTAAATTTCATGAGAAAGATGCTAGCCCAGCTAATGGTTTATTTATGGCTCATCTTGATTCTGTAAGTGTAGAGTGGTCTCAGAGCGCAGAAGGTAATTCTTTTGCCGGTTTGAAGATGCCTCGTCTCGTAGTTACTTTTGCTAGTAATCATGATAATGTTAAGGAACGTCGTTATGTTACTAAGACTTTCTTCCCAGTTGAGAGTAATGTTGATACTATTCCTGGTGGTAAGAATGCTTGGCAAGTAGATGCTCTTCTTAATTGGACAAAGCATCTTCTTGATGTATTCTATCTTAAAGGTCGTGAACTGACTCCTGAAGAGGAAGATGCTCTTACTCTTACATTTGAAGATTATACTGAAGATGAGAATGGCAATTTGGAGTATAATGCAGTAGATGCACAGGATGTTCTTAATGGTTATCGTCACATCTTTGAGAATGTTGCTGCTATGCTTAATGGTCAATTTAATCTTGCTGATGGTGCTACTGCTAAGCCTTGCTTTAAGGATGGTAATGGTAAACCTATTTCTTGTTGGATTAAGTTGCTTCGTGCTACTCGTAATCGTAAAGGTGATTGGGTAGATGTTGACCGTAGTAAAGATTTGCAGTTTACTTCATTTGTTGGTGCTGGTGCTATTGAACTAGTTAAGATGAAGGAAGGAAAGATTCTTCCTCCTGTTATTCTTTCTATCGATAAGGTTAAGGAAAGTATTACTCCTAAGCAGACTAATAAGACTCCTACTGTTGGTGTTCCTGGTATTCCTGGTATGCCTGGTATGACTGGTGGTGCAGTAGTTCCTCCTGTTGGTGGTGAGTTTGCTGGTGGTGCTCCTGCTGGTGCTGGATTTGACCCAACTGCTACAGATGACCTTCCATTCTAAGTAGATAAGTGAAGAGTTATCTCTTTGCCTACTAATTCTCAACTAAAGTTTAATGTTCTAAGGGGTAACGATGGTAGTAATACTGTTGTTGCCCCTAATTTTTTATCAATATGAAACGTAATGCTAACACAAGTAAACTTACAAAAGCTTTTATAGAATCTAGAGTAAGTCAAGAAGAAATTGTAAGTAAATACTTAGATATACCATTAGAAGTAGTTAGAGATTGTGTTGAACATAATCATCTTATTACTTCTGTATTTCGTGATGATGATACTGATGGTAGTATGGGTATTGCATACAATTCCAAGGGTAGACTTAAAGTTCGTGATTTTGGTGGTGCTGGTTTCTTTGATGATGTGTATGGTGTAGTAGCTTACGTACTAAGTATTGTATATGAAAGACCAATTAGTACAAATAATAAACAAGATTTTTATTTTGTACTAAGTCATATTTATAGAACGTTTTCGTATGAAATTGATAATCATATTAATGATTATGATGTAGACGAATCTATAAAGAATGCTCTCGTTAAAGCTCGTAATAAAAAAGCTATTATTGAAATTGTTCCTCGTAGTTGGAATCGTCAAGATAAAGCTATATGGGCTAAATTAAATGTAGATTTGAATTATCTTAATACTCATTTTGTTATTCCAGTTGAGCAATATTATATTGATAGAGTAACTAATCCTACTCCTAAATATAAAGATGCTAAAAATGACCCTTGTTATGCTTATATGCTTGGTCGTAATAAATCTGGAGTATATCTTATTAAACTATATTTTCCATTACGTGATAGAACTAAGGAATTAAAGTTTGTAACTAATTGTAATGTACTTGAAGGTCTTCCTAATCTAGAAAGAGAAGATTATGATTATATTATTATAACTAAGTCTAGTAAAGATAGATTGAGCTTAGGTAGTCATCTAAGCAAACATACCTTCTACGGGGCGGATGGAAAAACTCTTAATATTGGAGTTGTTAATCTTCCTAGTGAAAATTATAGACTTAAAGCTAATGAATATACTTGGCTTAGAAAAAGACTTAATAATGAAGGTATGATTGTTAGTCTTCTAGATTTTGATAGGACTGGACGTGATGGTGCTGATTATCTTTTAGAAACTTATGGCATTCCTTATCTTTTTATTACTCGTGGAGAATTTGGACTTGAGAATTATGAGTGTAAAGATTTTGCTGATTTACATGATAAATTCAATAATGATGAAATAGATACTTTTATTAAAGAAACTATTAGATATGTCGAAATCCGATACAGAAAAGATAAGAGTGATACCGATGCCTATTTCAAAAGATTATCAGACTGTGATTTGCCATACTGAGAAAGCTGGTAATAAAATCAAATCACAAACTCGTATTCTTATGACTTGGATAAGTGATAAAGAAGAAGCTCTACTTGATAAAGGTAGAGCTATTTCTATAACTAGAGGTGGTATTACTTTTGACCTTGATAAAGACAATATATTTTCGTATGGAGAAGTAGATTTTCATGATGGTACTGAAGATTATGATGCTTTAAATGAATTAATTCCTTTTAAAGATGTTGTTCATATTCCTCTTAATTACGATTATGATACTCATACTTGTAAAACTCCTACAAAAATGTATCAAACTAGAGAAACTGATGATATTGGTGCTATGGCTCAATATGCTCATGGTCGTCTAGGTAAACCAGATAAAGTTGTAATATTCAGATTAATAGCTAAACAATGGTAAGATTTCCAAAAGCTTATACTATGGTAATAGATGAACAAGTTAAAGCTATGGCTATCAAAGATATTAGTACTTGTGGTACTGATGAATTTGTTGCTAAAGCTTGTGTTCGTCTTGATTGTTCTCGTATTAAAGATGATATGAGAATGATGCAAAGTATTGGTACTCCTTATCAATATGAAGTTAGTCGTACTCTGTATGGAATTAATTATGCTCTTGAACAAGGGTGGATTGATGAAAATAAAAGAGACGAATATGTTTCTAAACTTGTAGCTTTACATAAACGTAATCTTAAATATGAAGAAGATAATCCTCCTATCATATATGATAAAAAGAAAGGCGTAAAGAAGACTACTCGTACTACTAGAAAGAAAGCTAAAGAAGGAACTCTTGAAGGTTTTGAAAAACCTAAGAAAGAAAAAGCTCCATCTGCTGCTCAATTAAATGCTCAAGCTAGAGCTAAACTTATTAGTAAATTAAAAATTAAGTTATGATACTATTTAAAAGAAACGCTAAAGGTGACCCTATTTCATGGAGTATTCACGAATGGGGTCAAGATAATGAATATATAATTCATTATGGTGCTGTAGGAGGACATAAACATAGTGAAATAATTAAAGCTAAACTTAGTAGAGGTAACGAAATAGAATCTCGTATTAAAGCTAAGCGTAAAGAAGGATATAAAGAAGCTTCTGAACTTAAAGATAATGCTCCTTTAAAGATAGAAGGTGATGTTAATATTCTTAACTTTCTTAATACTTATCTTCCAAAGAATAATACTACTAATGAAGGTTTTGTTCTTCCAATGCTTGCAAAAGTACTTAAAGATAATAAACCTTTTGATAAACGTAGTTATTTAGGTCAGTATAAAATTAATGGAGTTAGATGTATTGTTGGTGCTGAAGAAACTAATGATATATTTAATCCTGTTAGGCTTACTTATCGTTCTAGAGAAGGTACTGATTGGACTCCTAAACTTACTTGGATGGATGAAGTAATTCTTCCAGCTATTAAAGATGATTTGCTTGATGCTATGATTGAAGAAGGAGCTTGCCTTGATGGTGAACTTTATATTCCTGGTTATAAAGTAAATGATATTAATAGTTTTGTTAAGAATGAAAAGCTTCCTCAACATCTACTTCTTCAATATTGGTGTTATGATATTGCTATTGATAATATGAGTTATGAAGCTAGACGTAAGTTTAAGATTGATAACATAAGTAGACTATGTTATACTTTTGATACTTACGAACAGCATCTTAATAATAAGAGTAAACTTATATTATTGCCTGATATTAATATCAGTAATATTGATGATGCTACAAGATTTAGAGATAAGTTTATAGGTCTTGGTTTTGAAGGTCTTATTATTCGCGATGTTAATTCTGCTTATCAATTTGGTGCTCGTAATTTAGCTATGCTTAAATATAAACGAGTTGATGATGCAAAGTTCAAAATTGTTGATGTTATTCCTGAAGGAATTAGAACTACACTTTGTAAACTTGTTCTTAAAAATGACATCAATGAAGAACTATTTGAATGTACTCTTAATTTTGACCATTCAAGACAAGAGTATATTTTAAAGAATAAAGAAAAATATATTGGTAAATATGCCTTTGTAGAATATAGAGAACGTTCTGGAGTTAAGAGTGTTCCTTTTCATGCTAAGGCAGTGGATATAATAGATTAGTAATATGAATTTAAACGCTTATGATAACGTAACAGAAAAACTAGACAAACATAAAACTTGGTATTCTCCAAAGTTTAAAAGACTATATAGTCGAGAAATAAAGTTTAGAATGTTCTATAAGTTCTTACAACGATGGAACGAAAGTATTAAACGAAATGATTATTTTCTAGCTGTTAGTATGTATAATACTGATGGTAGATTTAGTATAACTAATAAAGATAATTATAGTAGATTAAAGTTTTCTATTCCTAAAGAAGTTATTGAAGATTCTATTCTTAATTCTATAGTTGAAGATGCTAATGTTGAAGTTAAACTTGTTGATAATCAGCCTGATGGTGAAGTGTATCAGTTGAACATATAACATTAAACTACTAGAGCCGCCCCGTAGAAGATGTGGTAGATTTCCACTTTACTTCGTACGTGAGCGGCTTTATCATACTCGCTTATTAGTTATTCATATAAATAAATTTAATTCGTTAGAAACAAAATTAAAATATTAAATAACTTAATAATATGACTAATGAAGATTACAATAGTGGTTTGTTTGGTTGTTTAGTACTTATTGTACCTTATATAATAATAGGAGCTTTAATGTTTCTTTATTATGCTATTCGCAATCATGCAATTTAGAATAATATTTATTATAAAACATTTGGAACGTTAGATATTTAACTTAATAAAATAACAATTATGAAATTAAAAAATGCTATTGATACGACTATTTCTCATAATGCTTTAGTTGTACTTGAAGAAACAGACCCAAAAGATTCTCATTATTCAATTAGTATTTATGAAGGAATGGCTCATGAAATTCCTAATGAATTACTAGAAAGAGAAATATTCCCTATAACAGATGTTGTAGGAGATGCTGTAGGAAGACTTCATATTCAATTAAAAACTGATTTTGAAGCTGCTGATAATTTTCTATTATTTGTTCAACTTCCATGTATTACAATAAAAGAAAAAGCTAATAATTTTATAGCATGTGAAGAAGATTGTGGATATATTCCTCATCTTTATAAATTTGACTCTCAATATATAATTGATTGGATAGGTGAAGAAGGAGATTCTCTTTATTGTATTAACGGTATTACTCCAGAACGAGTTATTAGAACTGCTTTTAAATGGTGTTTAGATAAAGGTCTTATAACAAATCCTACTTATATAAAATAATAAATATGTCAGTAATTAATGTTAATGATTTAGCAGAAGCAATGCTAATGTTTACTTTGCTTCCTCCTATTAATATAATAGATAAAGCAGATAATTTTGTTGTTGATAAAAATGGTGCAAAACCAACATTAGTTCACGAATGTGATAATGAATATGTTGTAATGTGGGTTGATGATGAGTTTTGTACTATTAAAGATTTTGAAGCTGATAATCCAGGAAAAGCTATTACTATAGCTTATAATTGGTGTATAGAAAATAAACTTATAAATATTAATTAATTAATTAGTTATGACAGAAAGTGATTTAAATTATTGGAAAGCGGTGCTTAATGGAGTAGTTCCAGAGCATCTTGTAACTCCTGAAGTTGTTGCATTACGTGACCAGCAAAACAAAATGCTTAATCTTATAGCTAAAAAGAATGCTGATTATGGTAATGCTTTTAATAAAGGTTGTGATAAACTAGGCTATAGATATGGTCTAGCTAGAATGTATGATAAAGCTAATCGTTTGGTTCATCTTATTGAAGATGATTTTCAAGGTTATAGTAATCCTAATGTTGAAGATGAAAGTATGTTTGATACTATTCAAGATTTAGGTAATTATTGTAATATGTTATTAGCTTGGCAAGCTAGTGATAATGGACATGAAGCTACAATACCTTTTACGGGGGGTGTAGAGAAATCTTTCATTGATATTTCTACTCTTGTTAAAACAGATAAACTTATTCTTATCGAAGAAACCAGTAAGAAAGATGTAACTAATGAAATTATATCTGCTTATGGTTTTGAACATCTTTGCAAAGATAAAGATGGATATGTATATAATTTATCTGCTGATGATAAAGAAATTCCTGTTACTAGTGAACATAAAGAGAATATAGTTGCTATATCTCACGAAGATTATGAAGCTGGAAAAGATTTTGTTAAATGTAAAAAGTAAATAATTATGATTAAAGTTGTAAATCCTAGTGTTGAAGTTTGGAAACAAGAAGGTTATACACTTGATGCTATTTTTAAACATATAGCTAGATGTGCTCGTGTTTGCTATCAAAGTACTCCTAAAAATAAAGATGAAAATGCTTATGATTTTCTTCTTAGAACTATATTTAAAGGACATGATTTCTTCAATCTCACTAAGGTTAATCCTAAGAATCCATATGAACGAATACTTGCTCCAAATGCTTATGGTGATGTAGATTTAACAAGTCTTCATTTAAGTTGTTGTGAACATGCTACAGTTCATCTTAAATTTCCTACTTTCATGCCTAGAGCTGCTGCTATGTGGGAAGGGGTATATGAGCATAATAAATATAGTAGAACAAATAATCATGATGGTTATCTTTATGTTACTACAAATCTTAGAGTAATAATAGAAAATTATGCTATTGATACTCTTGAGTTTATAGATACAACTCCTAATTGTCCTTACTATATGCCAAGAACTACTGTTTGTTTTATAACAGATATTGGTGCTAGTCGTGAACTTAATCGTCATAGAGTTAATAGTATTGTAGAAGAATCTACTCGTTATTGTGCTTATGATAAAGGTAAATTTGGTAATGGAATAACTGTTGCTAAACTTCCTTGGATTCCAGATGTTGATTCTACTGATGGAGGTCATGATTATACAGAAGGTTTCTTTAATGATGATGAAATCTATAATAATGGTATAATTCAAGACCAATATGCTGAAACTTGGACTGCTGTCGATTGGTTCCTTTATGGTCTTCAAATTTGTGATTTAGTTTATCGTAAAACTCGTGAACTTGGTTGGACTGCGCAACAAGCTAGAGAAATTCTTCCTCTTAATACTAAAACTCAAGTAGTTCATACTGCTTTTGTTGATGATTGGGAGCATTATATTAATTTACGTTCTAATGGTGTTAGTGGAGCTCCTCATCCTATGGCTAAAGAGCTTGCTGATGAAGTTGACAATTTAATTAATGATATAACATGTGGATAAGTATATTAAATTATAATATAGGACAAATTGAAGTTGCTGACGTAACTGAGGATTTTACAGAAAATGAAACTGCTGCTGATGATAACGAAAGAGCTGTAGATTGGCTTGAATCAAACGGTTTTTGTTCTGATGAAGTTGGTTATATGTTAACTGATGAATGTCCTTTGTGTGTAGTAAATAATGTAGAAACTCATTTAAACTTATAAAATTATGGAAAAGACAATCAATGAAGTTAAGAAGAATGCAAAGGCTTTAGAGAATGATATTCTCAAGTTGATTAGTGATTTTGAAGTAGCTAATCCTGAAGTTGAAGTTCGTGTTACTGTAGGTCGTAATTATTCTACTGTTGAAGATGGTAAAATTACTCATAGAGCAGATGTAGATTTAACAATTAAATAATTAAGCAATATGTCAAAAAGTATTTTCGATATTGATAGAGAACTTTATTCTCTTTATGATGAGATAGAAGAAGCAGGTGGAGAAATAACTCCAGAAATGGAAAAAAAGCTTGAAATTAACGGTCAAGAAATGACTAATAAAGTTAAGAATATAACTAACTTTATTAATAATTTGAATGCTGATATTCTTGCTATTAAGTCTGAGACTGATAGACTTGCTAAGCTCAAGAAGTCTAAAGAGAATACAATTAAAGGTCTTACTAATCTTGTTCTCTTTGCTATTAAAAAGTATGGTACAGAAGATAAGAAAGGTAAGAAGTGGATTGATTGG
>ENA-UPSY01001694-UPSY01001694.1-human-gut-metagenome-genome-assembly--contig:-NODE-1694-length-21937-cov-13.278225_pt1 | contig 21937 bp, 18 predicted proteins | sample MGYA00250044_ERZ773365 | MGnify/ENA primary metagenome ERZ773365 (study PRJEB29103, sample SAMN06111932) | human gut metagenome | biome: human gut; feature: ankylosing spondylitis patient; material... | reverse complement strand
GTAACGAGGATATTGAATCATAAAAGCTCCTTTACCTATCCGTGTGCATAAAGATTAGCATGGAATAGATAAAAGAGTCGTAAAGAAAATTGTAGAAGTATAAAGATTCCATTAAAATTGATCGGGCAACACTAAAAATGCCGGACATCGAATTTTCCGAAGAAAACAAATAATCCGAACCCATCTCCTATCGGAAACAAGTTCGGATTATTTCTGTTTGGTCCGAGTGGCGAGAATCGAACTCACGGCCTCTTGAACCCCATTGTGCTCCACTCGCGGACACATTGGTCAAAACGGCACACAATATACGCCATATCACTAATTTCCGAATCCGTTTTTTCATTCTATTTCATTTGATGTCAAGAAGTTTCGTTTCTATTGTGGTCAAATTGTGGTCAAACGACCTTGACAAATGACTTTTATCCCCTGCTAAGTTACATCGCGCAATTTCGATTTTCACAAATCGAAGTTGCGCTTTTTTTATTTGCACGAATTATCTATAAGGAGGAATTTTCAATGATGTTGATGTATCCGCGTTATTTTTTCAGCCTTGACAGAATCATATGACACTTGATTATTTTTACGGACAGGCCGGAGAACTCTTTTCGTTCTTCCGCATTCCCAAGGCTCTTTTTCAGGAGCAGCGGTTTCAAAATCTGTCCACAGATGCCAAAATACTGTATGGCATCCTGCTTGACCGCATGAGCCTGTCGGCGAAAAACGGTTGGCGGGACGAGCAAGGCCGGGTGTATATCATCTACACCGTCCGGGAAGTGCAGGAATCCCTCTGCTGCGCCGAACACAAGGCGGTCAAGCTGTTCCGGGAACTAAAGAACATCGGCCTCGTTGAGCGCAAACGCCGTGGTCTGGGCAGGCCCAGCCTGATCTACGTCAAGGATTTTTCGTCTGGACTGCCAAAAGCGCAAGTACAGAATTGCCCAAACAGCAATTCTGGTGCTGCCGAAATCGCAATTCTGGAACAGCCAAAACCGCAAGCAAATAAGACTAATAAGAATAATACTGAAATGAGTGAGACTAATCCTTTCTATTCTGAAGAAGCGGAGGGGATGAGCAAACGCGAACAACTGAAAGAATACTTTTCTCAGTCTTTGGAGGTAGAACTTCTGCTCCGGCTTTGCCCGGACGATGAGGACACCATCTATCAGATCGTAGATTTGCTGGTGGACACCTGTGCCACCAACCGCAAGCTGTTGCACATTGCTGGGGATGATAAGCCCGCCGAGGTAGTACGCAGCCAGTTTATGAAGCTGAGCGCCGACCATATCCGCTTTGTGCTGAAGTGCCTTGCAGAGAACAGCAGCCCGATCCGAAACATGAAGCAATACCTGCTGGCTTCTCTGTACAACGCACCCACAACCATGCAGCTTTCCTACCAGACCAAACCAACCACGACTTAGCAAAATCGAGGTGATAAAAATTTCAAAGAAAGCTACTACGATTACCATCGTCAACCAGAAAGGCGACATCGGCAAAACCACTCCCCTTTTCGTACGTTCTGCGAAAATCAATACCGCGGGAAAAAGCCTACCAGTCTTTTACAGAGGAGGTGTTGGCGAATGACAAAGAGCGGCTTTAATGTGTCGCTAAAAGGTGCAGATGACATTTTTTCTACCGAGGAATCCCGGCAGGAGCAGCGGCGGGAACAGATTCAGCAAATTCCCCTTGCAGAACTGCACCCATTCACGAACCATCCATTCAAAGTGTTGGACGATGAATCCATGCAGCGCACGGTGGAGAGTGTGGAGCAATATGGGGTACTGTCTCCGCTGATTGCACGTCCACGCCCGGAAGGCGGCTATGAGATCATCTCCGGGCACCGTCGTCAGCACGCTGCGCAGCTTGCCGGGCTGGATACACTGCCTGTCATTGTGCGTCAGATGGATGACAATGCCGCAGTCTTGCTCATGGTGGACTCGAACCTCCAACGAGAGAACATCTTGCCAAGCGAGCGGGCTTTCGCCTACAAAATGAAGCTGGAGACTCTGAAAAAGCAAGGTGCCCGGTCAGATTTAACTTCCCGACAAATTGTCGGGAAGTTGGAGACGGCAGATTTAGTTGGAAAAGGAAGTGGAGAAAGTGGCAGACAAGTCCAGCGTTTTATTCGCCTGACCAATCTTATCCCTGAGCTGTTGGACATGGTGGACGAAAAGAAAATTGCATTCAATCCCGCTGTGGAGTTGTCCTATCTGGACGAAGCCCAACAGCGGGATTTTTTAGAAGCCATGGAGGACACTCAGAATGCGCCGTCCCTCTCCCAAGCGCAGCGGCTCAAGAAGTTGGCGCTGGAAGGGCACTTCTCGTATGATGTTGCCTTTGCAGTCATGGGCGAAGCCAAGAAAGATGAACTGGACAAAGTTGTCATCAAAAATGAAACCCTGCGGAAATATTTTCCCCGCAGTTACACTCCCAAACAGATGGAGGACACCATCATCAAGCTGCTGGAGCAGTGGCAGCGCAAACGACAGCGGCAGAACGAACGTTGAACCGCACTGCAACGAAAGGCCCAATAGGGTCTTTTTCTTTTATTGAAATGGAGAAAGAACTATGAACAACGATTCTACCCGTGCCATCCGTTCCGAAGGAATCGCCATGGTGATGCCCGGTGAATGACCGCCGTGACCAGCAGCTTCACTTCCGGGTCAGCAAGCAGGAGTTGGAACGAATCCGGAACAAAATGGAGTCCAGCGGCATTTTGAGCATTGGTTCCTATCTGCGCAAGATGGCGCTGGATGGATATTGTCTGCATCTTGATCTGCCGCAGCTGCGACGGATGGCATATCTTTTGCAGATGTGCAGCAATAATCTGAACCAATACACCAAAGCCGCCAACGAAAACGGTCAGGTCTATTCCGCCGATTTGGAGGACTTGCGTGCCCGGCTGGACGAACTGATCAGCATCAGCAAGCAAATCCTTTCGCAACTATCCAATCTTTGATTTTTTACCGCAGTCGGAGGGCTGCGGTTTTACATAACGGTTGATATCCTTGCTTCCCAGTAGCCGTTACCTTTATAATAGACCGAATAAAAATGGTTGCATTCAAAATACTGTCTGCGCTGGAGAAGATTGTCCCCTTCCCTGCATTTCTCTTTGTGGCTTTGATAGCAAAATAGCGGCTTCCCTGTCCAGCAATGCGGTCGGTCTGCGCAGACAAAAAAGCAGCGCTGAAAAAACAAAGTCCCATTAAACAACGACAGACCAGAGCTCTTCCTTTGAGAAGAACTCTGGTCTTGTCTCTTCGTTTTGTTATAAAAGCGTTTGGAACAAACGCGCAGCCTGCATCGCGCGATGCAGAACAAATGGGGTTTGGGCACAGCCCAACAAGCATTTTGAATTTGGATTTTGAAAAATCCGATTCAAAAATCGCGAGTTGGTACCAGCTCGCACTGCTTGCAGCGTAGATATTCCCGTCAACCTCTGCGTCAGAAATTTTCAAATCACTTCAGCTTTGCAAGGATCTCGTCTGCACTCACGCCGCTGGCCAGCAGTTTTTTCAGCACGTCCTCTGCTTCAGCTTTCTTTGCAGATTCTGCTGCTTTGGTTTCGGCTTTGACCTTTTTAGCTTCGATTTTGACGATTTCCTTGTCGATAGATTTCAGCTCTGCTTTCTTGGTTTTCAGGTCAGCTTTCAGCGTATCGATGTTCGCAGTAATGGATGCAATTTCGGCGGAAACGGCTTCCTTTGCGGATTGCTTTTCGGCGAGCTGTGCAGCAAAGTCAACAGTTGCTTTTACGGTCTTGGGCTTATTCTTGCTTCCTTTGGGACGGGGCATAGAGGACACCTCCATTCAATATTTATAATACAAGTATAGCATTACAAATATTGGATAGCAAGAAATTTATATCGGCAAAATATGCGTTAGACAACGTATCCCTTGGCCTTGATGACTTCCACGACCTGAGACACGTACTTCTGGCAGGTGTCGTGGTCGGGGGCTTCTACCATCACGCGCACAACAGGCTCCGTGCCAGACTCGCGCACCAGAATACGACCGGTATCGCCCAGTGCTTCAGCCACAGCTTTGACAGCTGCCTGCACCGCCGGGTCGTTCTGCGCTGCCTTCTTGTCGGTCACGCGGACGTTCTCCAGAACCTGCGGGTAGATCTTCAGGGGCTCAGCCAGCTTACTCATAGGCATCTTCTTGGCCAGCATAACTTCCATCATTTTCAGGCTGGTCAGGATACCATCACCGGTGCTGGCGTACTTGGAGAAGATGATATGACCGCTCTGCTCACCACCAATACGGCAGCCGTTCTTAGCCATGTACTCGTAGACGTACTTGTCGCCCACGGCAGTCTTGACGTAGCCGATTCCCTGCTCATCAAAAGCCTTGTACAGGCCGAAGTTGGACATGACAGTAGTGACCACGGTGTTAGTCAGCAACTTGCCACGTTCCTTCATATAGCAGCCGTAGATGTACAGGATGTGGTCGCCAGTGATGACATTACCCTTTTCATCCACACACAAGCAACGATCAGCATCGCCGTCATAGGCGAAACCAACGTCCAAGCCCTTCTCCACCACGAAGTTCTGCAGACTCTCGATGTGAGTAGAGCCAGCGTTGTTGTTGATGTTCAGGCCGTTCGGCTTGTTGTTGATGACGTAGGTATCTGCGCCCAGAGCGTCAAAAACAGACTTAGCGATATTCCAGCTTGCACCGTTGGCACAGTCCAGACCGACCTTCACGCCCTTGAAGGAATAGATGCCCAGAGAGATCAGATAACCCATGTAACGGTTACGGCCAGAGATATAGTCCACAGTGCGGCCGATATGCTCACGATGAGCAAAGGGCAGCTCCGACCAGTCCTTATCGAACACGTGAAGCTTACCGTCAATGTAATCCTCTACTAACAGCAAGATCTCCTCCGGCATCTTCTCGCCATAGCAGTCGATCAGTTTGATGCCATTGTCATAGTAGGGATTGTGGCTGGCAGAGATCATGATGCCGCAATCAAAGTCATCCACACGGGCAATGTAAGCCACAGACGGGGTGGTCGTGACGTGCAGCAGGTAGGCATCTGCGCCGGAAGCAGTCAAACCAGCGACCAGACTATACTCGAACATATAAGAGCTACGGCGGGTATCCTTGCCAATGACGATGCGGGCAGGCTCGTTGTTGCCGTTGCGCTCGCGCAGTGCATTGTAGTACCAGCCGAGGAAGCGACCCACCTTGTAGGCATGGTCAGCGGTCAGAGTAATTCCAGCTTCTCCACGGAAGCCATCAGTCCCAAAATACTTTCCCATTATAGCTTTTCCTCATCCAAAGAGTGAATCAACGTTTATATGCTTTAGCCGGAGTATAATCCGTTGTCTGCCGCTCACCACGGAGAGGCAGCATATTTGAGCAGCACAGCCATGCTAATGCATGGCTATAATTTTAGAGTTTTTCTTCCAGTATATCTGCAATTCGCTCACAGGCATGTCCATCGCCATACGGATTGCTCGCCTTGCTCATTGCCTCATACTCATCCTTATCAGACAGCAGACGGCTGAACTCTTTATAAATTGTTTCTTCTTCCGTGCCAACTAATTTCAGCGTACCTGCCGCAATGCCTTCCGGACGCTCCGTGGTATCACGCATCACCAGAACAGGCTTACCCAAAGAAGGCGCTTCCTCTTGAATTCCGCCAGAATCCGTCAGAATCAAGTAACTACGGCTCAGGAAGTTGTGGAAATCCAGAACATCCAGCGGTTCAATAATGTGAATTCGGTCGTCATTTCCCAGATACTCATTTGCGGTTTCGCGCACAGCAGGATTCATGTGAATGGGATAGATTGCCTTAACATCAGGATGCTCATCCATCACACGGCGTATTGCCTTAAACATGTGACACATCGGCTCACCGAGATTCTCACGGCGATGTGCAGTAATCATGATCAGACGGCTGTCCTTTGCCCATTCCAGTTCAGGGTGCGTATAGTTTTCCCGCACGGTGGTCTTCAAAGCATCAATAGCCGTGTTGCCGGTAACATAGATGCTGGCTGGATCTTTGCCCTCTTTCAGCAGATTCTGCTTAGAAAGCTCTGTGGGAGCAAAGTTGAATTTACTGATAATGGAAACCGCCTGACGGTTGAATTCCTCCGGATACGGGCTGTAGATATTGTAGGTTCGCAGACCAGCCTCTACATGGCCTACAGGAATCTGCATATAGAAGCAAGCCAATGCAGTCACGAAGGTCGTAGATGTATCGCCGTGTACCAATACTACATCAGGTTTTTCCTTTTCCAGAACAGCCTTGATACTATTCAGAATATTGGTAGTTACGTCGAATAGCGTCTGCTTATCCTTCATAATAGACAGGTCATAGTCAGGGGTGACATCAAATGCCTCAAGAACCATATCCAGCATCTGACGATGCTGTCCAGTCACACAAACAACAGTTTTCAGTTCTTTGCGTTTCTTAAGTTCATTAACAAGTGGGCACATTTTAATTGCTTCCGGACGAGTGCCGAAAACGAGCATAATTTTCTTCATTTTAATTTCCTCCGTGTTTGGCTTTTTTTACACTAAAATATAATAGTATTGTCAAACTCATTTCACCAATTGGTGCTGCAAAAGAAACCCCATAAATGCCCAAAACTCCACCCAGCAGGATATTCATTCCAACCGTTATTAGTGAACCGATTGTAAATGCACGGCTGTATAACTTTTGATTTCCGCTTGCAACTAAAAACTGTATTCCTATAAAGTTATTGATTACGCTGAACAGCATCCAAAGAACGAGCGGAATTATGATTGCAGAATATTCAAGATAATTCTTACCAAACGCAATCAGAATCAGATGGTCCCGAAGAAGTATAATTGCAAGTCCTGCTAACGCGAAAGCTGGAATAACGAGTTTTGCAGCGGTGGTGACTGTCTTGCGCCCACTTTCAAATGACTTTGAAAAACAAACGCTAATGTGCGGATAAAGTGCCTGACTGATCGGGCTGAAAAACAGCACCATAATATATGGAATTTTATAGATTGCCGAATAAATTCCAACAATACTTGGCGTTGCAACAACACCCAAAACGGTTGTTCCTATCCCACTAAAAATTTTGGACATAGCCTGCGAAACAAACAAATACCAGCCGTCTTTGATTTCGCTGATAGCATCTGCAATCTTGCACAGCCTTACTTTTAGGCCATATTTTTTTCGTGCCAGCAGGATTCCCAGAACAGCAGAAAGCAGGAAGGTTATGGCGTAGCAAATGCAGTACAGATACAGGTGATTTTCACTGTGTACCAGTGCAAAAACCATTAGTACCGAGAACAAGCGTGAAACTGCATTGATAATAGCAATCAACTTCATGTCCTGTTTGCCTTGAAAAAGCCATGTGAGTTGAAACGCAACGCCTAGAATAATCAGAAAGAGGATGTTCATACTGACGTACTGCGCACTGCTTGCGTGCAAAGCTACACTTAGAATATTCATTGCAAAAAATGTTCCGCACAACAATAGAATTCTTGCGGTAATAATCCTGCTGTACAGTTCTTGCAGGCCATCATCTCCGTGAACAGAAACTTTACGAGCACCCGTGAAGCCGAAACCATATTCAACGATCACTTGAAAATACGTCACCCAATTAAGTGCAAGGGAAAACACGCCGTAATTAGATGTTCCAAGAACGCGCGTAATATACGGAAGTGTCAGAAGCGGAACAATGGTATTGAATACCTGCAAAACAATCAGCCATGCACTATTGGCTAAAACCTTTGATTTGAGCAGATCTGCTAGTTTTTTATTCATCTAATATCTCCAAAAATATGGCTGCGGATTTTCTGATTTCGTCCATCCGGCAATCAATCTCTTCATAATTCAAAGTGCTGCATATTTTCAGAGGGTCTTCGATATTCTGATATGCGGCAGTTGCACCAACACTTTCCAGCAATCCCTTTTTGCGAGTGTCGTGATGATTTTGCTTTGTGTCCAAACAAGAAAACTGCTTATGGAAAATTAGAGAAAAGAGCGTTCCATGAAAAGAATCCGTACAGATATAAGAAGCGTTGGCAATCAAGTTTACAAATTCTCCCGGTCCAGCATCAAAAACCGTTCCTTTACGAAAGCTGTTCGGACCAAATCTTGCATTGATTACTTTCAGCTCTAAGCCGCGACCTTTTGCAATTTTTTGCGCAATCGCAAATTCTTCACGGAACAGTTTCTTATGGAGGAAGTAGCAAATCAGATACGGCTTTCCAGATGGTTGCTCCAACATATTGTTCCAAGTATCTGCCCGCAGCAACATAACAGGGTCGCATACGACGGACAACCGTGCCGCCGTTTCTGCATCAAACTTTCCAAGGTCTTTTTGTTCTCGAATTGAGATTTTTGAAAAGTCATCCAGATAGCATTGAATCTTTTGGATATCATCTGGCGAAGCATTACCAGTACTAGCCGCGTACGCGATTTTTTTTGCTTTAGTTTTGAATGGATACAGAAAAGCTATCTCAAAATCATTGATGTTAGGGTTCAGCACTTGATCACTACCAGAAATAACCACGTCATATCCATTTTCTTCAATATATTGCTCCAACGATTCCACGGTAGAAAAATGCGGAGTCAAATGAAGATTCTTTTGGCAGAAGTCTACAAATCGGGCATGCTTTTTTCGGATACTGTGCGCAAACGGAAGCAGACAGATATTTGCAACCGCAGTTTTGACAGAGGCTCCATGCTTTACAACGTCATTGTTTTTCTGTTGCTTTTCACTGATAAAATCAAAAACCGTGACTGCATATCCTTGCTGGGATAAGTATGTCTGCAATGCATAGCACTGAAGTACCGCACCGTAGTTCTGCGCGAAATGGTATGTAATAATTCCAACTTTTTTCATTTTCTTTTTCCTGTAAAAAGCCGTTTGATATAATATTTCCAACAGCAGAGAATTGTAACGGTTTTGGGGGAAATCCCGCTGCACAACAGCTTATAGCTCCAACCTCTGCATTTAGGACGTTTGACGGGATGATGATATGGAATATTGTGTTCCAACGCTGTTTTGAAATTGATTTTTCCAATCGAAAATACATTTATTCCGTCCAAAAAACATTTAGCTTTTGAGGTATTACAGAGCAAAACCGAACACCCACGCTCTATGTCCAGCCCGTTAACATCAGTTTTCCATAAATCGCCTGCTGTAAAATCAGCTGTCCGTGCCTCATTTGCATACTGACAGCTGTAACAGGATTCCCTCAAAAAAATCTGACGTTGGAAAGACAGCGACAGCGGATCTTCCTCACCAATCAGATACACTACCTTGCCATTCTTGAATTCATAGCGGTTCAGATAATTCCGACCAATATAGCGGTCTTTTGAACGAAAAACATGGTTTTGAACAGGTGAATCATATTTTGCAGCCATTTCCGAATAAAATTTTTCGATAACGGTTTTACTTGGAACACCTTGACACAAAATCTCAAACGTAAGCAGGTTTTTACGGTTTATTCTCTGCAGATTCCGGATTGCAGCTACCATACACGGCGTACCCGAGACCAATGTGAGTCCTTTTTGTGTACTCTCTATGATTTCACCATACGCTTTTTCTGAAATAGCGCACTGAAAATATTTTGATCCTGTCAGTTCATCAAGTTCTTTAAGCGAGGTAGCTTTTTGATATCGTAATTCTGTTCCAAAATCCACTACACCAAAAACCGCACCATTCTGCTCCAGCACAGTTTGTGCAATTCCATAAAACGCTCCGCCTGAGGCACAGTGCCGTAACGTAGTTTTATTTATCAATTGAACAGCATAACAGTCAGCAAAATCGCCAATCGAAGGCTTTTTTAGCGAAGGACAAACCTTATTGCACAGGTTGCAATCTACACATAATGACCTATCTACTTTAGGGTAGAGAAAGCCTTCAACAGACTCTACCATATTGATTGCACTCTTCGGGCAGCTATAAGCGCATACCCCACAACCTGTACAATTTTCTTTTTTACAATTTAGCATGTTGATATATTTCTCCAGCGTTCTTTGACAGAAAGGCTATAAATTATATGGAAAAGGAAGAAAAGAAATGTCGCGTCTCCGCCTTCAACCTGTGCTCTAATCATCATCGCTATAAGTGCAACAAGAAGAATGCTGTATTTTCGTAGATTCAAATAATCGTCACACATTTTTTGTGCTGAAATATAGGCCAAGACAAAAAAGAAAAACATAATAAATCCGCCCATATATATCACCATCAAATAAGTGTTGTGAGCATTTACTCCGATAATACTAGGCAACATACTCTCAAATTGTTTTCCCGTTACATAGCCATTTCCCAGGATTGGCTTTTGTGAAATCTTTTCTAGGGTAATATTCCAAATAACAGTCCGCGCTGTTAGAGTTAAGTCGCGATGCAATAATTTAACAATGATGTACGAAAACGCCTGAATGTTTCCGATAATAATTAGAAGAAAGAAAAGAATGATATTGACAATTCCTGTATAGCGCATTACATGCCTAGGTAGTGAAATATCCTGTATAACGAATAAGATAATTCCGAGAGTTATTATAAATAAGCAAATTTTACCTGTTCCGATATCTCGAAGAAATGTAAAAATTGTAAAACTCATCCAAACAATAAAGGTGAAACAATCAGTTTTTCGAGTAGATGCCAGTACGCAAAATGTAACCGCCAATATGTATAGTCGAATTGATGTGTTATCGCCACCCAGAATAAAAATCGGGCTCACACCATTGTCATAAATTAGTGCTTTTGGAAATACTAGAATTGAAGAAATCGTATTTATAATACAAAGCAATCCTCCATATACTGCATTTATTCTGATGAACTTTTCAGAACATTTTTCAAGGCCCCAACGAGCAGAATAAAGCATTGAAACCATTCGTAGCATTTCACGAATCCAAGTTTCGAGAGAAAGCCCATTTAGTATTGTTGAAACAAAGCCGACGATGCAGAAAAAAATTGTTGCTAAATCAATTGTATGTATTTTTTTCAATGAGATTACTCTCAAAGAAAAATACACGGCGCAGAAAAGCTGCAAAAGCAGATATAAAAATGTAAAACCATGTGAAATGTATGAAAGTGCATCAATTTTGAATAACGAAAATGCTGAAGCGAAAATCAGTAAATCCGTTTTATTTATTTGAGGATTCATTCGTATGCTTGTGGACATCATATCACTTCGTAATCTTTCCCATCAATTTTTTCATTGTCTTCAAGTTATCTGTTCCAGCAAAGAATTTTTTTGCATTTTCAGAATAGGTGTCATAATCTTCTTCGATTTTCTGAATCGCGTGAACGATATTATTTGACTTCAGCTCCATACACTCGGCTGCACCAGCGTTGCCAACGGTATTTTTCAGACCCGGAATGTCATTTGCCAGCATCGGGATGCCAAAGCCAGAATATTCGTAAATTTTATTCGGTGCACAGAACACTTTATTTAAAGAATCATTACGATAAAAAACTATGCCAATATGTGCATAGCTGGTAATTTCCAGATGATACGGTGCTGGAATATAGCTGACATATTCCACATTGCTATAAATTGCTTTGATTTTGTCTACGCTATGGTACTTATCAATTCCCATCAGCAGCAGAGTATACCCGGCATCCATCGTTTGCAGCGCCTTAGCGACTTCCAAAATCTCGTCCGTGTTCTGCAAAATCCCCTGATACAGAACAACTTTTTTGTCTTTGATTCGTTCAACGACTGCTTTTGTTTCAGGAATCGAAGGTTCGTGACAGCGGTCAGTAATCTGGTTGTAAGGCTTGTTCGGGAATACATACGGCACTTCCGGAAGACTCCACCACGAACGCATAATATAGCCGCGAGTTTCCTCACAAACCGTCACGGCGGCTGCGTTCTGTGCAAGATTTTTCAGCAGTCTTACTTTCTGCGGGCAGTCATCCAGAAGTTCCAGCAGAGAGAGCACGTACTTCTTTCCGTTCAACACACCCTTCATAGGGAGTGCGCTTTCTGCCGTTCCAAACCAGAGCATTGTATCTTCCGGGTACTGTTTCAAAGCATTCAACACTCCGCAGCGGAATTTATACCAATCCTGCAATTTTTCAATTTTAGAACTTGCCACATCTTTGATCTCAGCAACTTTGTGGCAGGGAATATTCTCTTTTGCAAGAAGCTTTAATGCACTCTCATTCGATGTTCCATATAGCACTTCCACATCATAGCCAAGGTCTTTCAGCATACGAATCTGCGAAATGCAGGGGGGATAATAATGCAGCTGTGTCTTTACGATATATAAAACTTTCATGATAGCGTTACTCCTGTTTGTTAATTGAGTTTTTATAAAGTTCTTCCAGCTTTCGTGCTTCGGTTTCAATGTTGTAACCAGCTTTGGTCAACGCCTCGATACTATCATCGCTGTGTGGCTGTGCAGCATACTTCAGGATTTCTTTTGCCCATTCATCCGCTGATTTCTGGATAGAAAGGAAATGTACATTGGATGTCATGGCACAGCGATGATCCACATTTTCCGAAATCAGGCACGGCAAATTTGCTGCTTGTGCTTCAATTGATACCACCGGAAGCCCTTCATAAAGAGATGGTAAAATAAAAGCGTCCATTGCCTGATATAATTCATTCGTGTTTGTAACATTACCTGTGAGCACAACAGAATTTTCCAGATGCAGTTCCTTTATTTTCGCAAGGACTTCACCTCGCAGTTCACCGTCTCCTACCAGCAAAAACTTTGATGCAGGCGTGATTTTTCTTACAGCATTAAAAATCTCTAAAACAAACAAGTGATTTTTCTGTGTGCAAAATCGACCAACATGACCAACACACAAAGCATCACCTATTGCATACTTTTCGCGTATCATCTGACGTGTTTTATCGTTCCTTTGAAACCGCTGCAAATCGATTGCATTGCGCATCATATAAACCTTTTGATGGTCTACTGCATCCGTTCCGTACAAAAACACGCCGGCATTATACCCACACGCCATCCAAACGTTAGCTGCAAGGCGATTCAGACTTTTCAAAATTGGAAATGCCAGTTTTGCTTTTAAGTTATCCTCTCGGAAGGCACTGTGCGCATGAGAAATGCGTACCCGGACACCAAGCATCTTTGCAAGGAGCAAAACATAAAAATTTGTCAGTGTCATGTGACTGTGAGCAATATCAAAGTGCTCTTGCTTCAGCACTTGATAAACCTCTCCGACATTTTTAGCGATGCTCTTACGTTTATGTGTTACAATATGAACGGTATAGCCTGCATCTTCAAATTGACGGATGCAGTCGTCATCGTTGATGTCCTGCGTGATAATGTGAAGGTCAAACTGCTCCGGATGCTGAAAGTGGGTTGTATAGTTCAGCAACATAGCTTCTGCTCCACCGAATTCAAGGCGTGATATAAATTCTGCAACTTTGATTTTTGAATCCATTTATTTTCTCCTGCCTATTACATAGATCAAAGCAGTTTGTAGTAGAATCTTTCTAATTTTTCTGCTTCAGTAACAATATCAAAACCTGCTTTTCGCAGTTCCGCACTTGTGTCTTTTTTCTGATAATGAGATGTACTCTCTAAGACAGCCATCGCCCAATTCACTGCAGATTCTTCAGGTGAAACGAATGCCGTTGACTCAAGAATTTTTGTTTCCGGTGTTACCACATCAGCCATGACGCAAGGTACTCCTGCCGCCTGTGCTTCTACACCAACGACCGGAAGCCCTTCATATCGGGAAGGCAGGACAAAGCAATCCATCGCGTGATAAAATTTACTTGTATCTTTTTGCTTGCCCATGAAACGGACGCTATCCTCTAAACCCAATGCCATGACTTTGTTACGGATGTCCTGCTCCAGTTCACCCTCTCCAATCAGAAGTAGAACGGCCTCTTGCCGTTGCTTGTGGATTTCGTTGAAAATGTCGATCAGGAAGTCATGGTTTTTCTGGTAACAAAATCTGCCGATATGACCAACAACGAACTTATCTTCCAGCTCTAATTCTTTTCGCACGGCTGCAGCTTTCTGTGGGTCATATGAATAACGGCTCAAATCGATTGCGTTGTTGAACACCTGAAACTCTGCGTTTTTTCCATAAAGCCATTCACCTGCATATTGTGAGCAAGCGCACAACTTTGTTGGATAGATTTTAGCAAACGGTCGGAGCGCATATTTAATAATGTTCTTCTTCGTCTCTCCTTTACCGGCTGTCGAGTGGTTGTGCGCAATCCTGTTCGGAATGCCTGCTTTTTTGGCCCCCCACAATGAAAAAACACTAAGTGTATTCATATGGGAGTGAACTATTTTATATTGGTTTTGCTTAAAAAGTCGAATGATTTCTTTCTCATATGCCGAAAGATGCGTGTACTTCGGCACAATATAAACCCGTCCGCCGAGTCGCTCGATTTCTTCTCTCTGAGGTACTGCCGAGCCTTCCAGTGCAAAGAAATCAAACTGAACCTTTGTCCGATCAATGTGTCGGTAGTAGTTCATAACTACCATTTCCACACCGCCGTAGTTCATATCAGTCATCATCTGCGCAACTCTTATAGGTTCTGTCATGCTATCCCCTTTGATCTTGATGCTTTTATTACTGTGCTCCACTTTTCTTCAGGACGCTCTCTACGGTTTTAAACAGGATTTTGATATCCAGCCACAGCGAAGCGTTTCGAACGTAATACATTTCCATTTTCTGCCGTTCGCCACTTTGATAGGTCGCATTATTTCGCGCATAAGCTTGCCAATACCCGGTAACACCCGGCTTTACAGCCAGCAGTACATCGTGGGTATCGTCATAATAGGTCTGAATTTCCGACTCGATCAGTGGACGAGGCCCTACCAGACTCATATCATTGCAAAGTACATTGAAAAGCTGCGGCAGTTCGTCCAGACTGGTTTTCCGTAAAAAGTTTCCAATCTTAGTTATGCGTGGATCATTGTCGATTTTGAATTCCGTGTAGTACTGCTTTGCCTGCTCCGGCGTAAGCAGATCGATCATTTTATCGGCGTTCATGTACATACTACGGAATTTCCACATCTTAAACGGCTTTCCGTTTTTGCCGATTCGGACATGACCGTAGAACACCTTTCCCGGATCATCCACATAAACCAAAATTGCTGCAATCAACATGATGGGTGACAAAATGATTAAAGCGGCAGCAGAGGCCACAATATCAAACGCTCTTTTCACAAACGCATAGCATCGCCGTTTTACACTTGGTGATTCTTGCACATAACAGTTCATAGAACCGTTTACAGTTGTTTTATTTCCAGCAATCATTCAATATCTCCTCACTCGATCATCCCGCCTGAGCGGTTTTCTTTTCGCAATTCGCCACAAGCCGAATCGCCCCCAATAACGCATAAAGCCGTTGCTTCTCTTTTTCGTTCGTTTTTTCAACCCGCTTTTGCCGTAAATGTTTCGGCTTGTACCGCTTGTTTAGATAGGCGCCTCGAATCCGCTTTCTCCCACCGCATCCCGATGGCATCCAGCTTCGCAATCCGTTCCTCCGTCAGCACCGCACCGCTTTTTTCGGGATTCAGCCGTGCGTACCGCTGCCGCTTGATCCATTTTCCGAGGGCATATCCGCCCGGTGAAACGTAATTGATTGGGACATTCAAATTTCCATAAACTTCAAAATAGCGCTTTGCCTCCTGATAGCCTTCGTTCCACTGGCGGTCATTGCGGTTGCCCCAGTACATTCCGATTCTGTTCAGCCGCTCGACCTGCTCGTCTGTCAGCTTTCCTTTCGGGTACGCCCATTGCTGGCTTGCGACCCATTGCCCCAGCCGTTCACCAGCCGCTGTCACATAGGAACGTGGGATATTCAGGTTGCCGTTTTCCTCATAGTAGGCTGCAGCCAATGCATAAGCCTTTTCCCACTTGGCATCGAAAATGTTCCACACCATACCGATCTCATCAAGCTGCGCAATGCGTTCTTCCTTTAAGCGTCCATTCAGCTTCTGCTGCCGGGTCTTGATGATCCACTGTCCCAAGGGGTAACCATCCGGGTCGGTGTATTTGCCGGGCACCATCAGGTTTCCGTAGGTGTCGTGGTATTTTTTCGCAACCTCAAATCCGTGCTGCCACGCGATTTCCTTCCGGTTGCCCCAGATCATCCCGATGCTGTCCAGCCGTGCGATCTGCTGCTCGGTCAGATTGCCTTGGATCTGTCCCTCGCGCACACGGCGCTGTGTGACCAGCCACACCCCAAGGCTCAGACCGCCGGGTGTGGTGTACAGTTTTGGAACGTTCAGGTTGCCGTGTTCCGCATAGTAGATGCTGGCCTCAGAGAAATAGTGCTCCCAACCGGAAGAGAGACTTGCCTGTAGCTGCTCGAACAGCACCCGGCAGTCGTGCACTTGCTCGATGACCTCGAACCGCTCGGTCACGATCTTGTCGCTCTTGCCGTTGGCATAGAGCCGGTGAACAGCCTCCTGCATCTCGTTTTGCAGACCGGAAATGCTGGTCAAGCCCTCAAAGTTGTTGACCACATCAAGAATCAGCGGGGCTGCGGTATCACCAGCGGTCAGGGCTCGTCCGATCTGCTGCTTGTAGATGATGGGAGAAATGGTAGGTCGGAACAGAATCACACCCGAGATTCCCTCCACATGGACACCCTCGTTGAGCATATCGATGCAGAATAGGAGTTTCAGCCGGTTGCTCGTATCCGTCTTGAAGTCCGCAAACGCCTTGTCGGTGTTCGGGTCATCGGAGTAGGCTTCGTACACCACCACGTCCGGGTTGACCCCGGCAAACCACTCCGGCACGTGGGACACCATCTCGTCCATGTGCTCCTTGTTGGCGCAGAACACAATGTACTTGCCAGTCTTATCCGTGATATGATGGGCAAATACTTTATCCAGGCCGTCTGCCTGCTCCAGTGCACGGCGCAGAGCGTCCAGATATTTCTTATTCACATCCTGAATGCCCGGTGCCCGCAGGTTGTCCACTCGTACCTGATACTTTGCAAGCGTTTTCTGGTACTGATAAACTGTGGTCACATATTTCGGGGTAGGCAAAATCCCCCTGACGACTGCTTCGCCAAGGGACATATCACTCGCAATATGTCCGTCAAAAAGTTCTTCGGCCATATTGCGGTTATTGTCCAGATATCGGATGTTTGTTGCCGTCAGCCCCAGAAGCTTTGCATCCGGGCATAACTTTAATAGAGCCACCGTGCTTTCGCCCCAACATTCCGCACCGGCACGGTGGAATTCATCGAGTATAATATAGGCAGGCTTCTGCGCCGCAATTTTCTCCAGCTGATCCTGCGTACAGCACATCAGTTTGGCATAGGTATAAAAGTGAACGTTTGCCAACGGAAAATCCGGGTCGTTCTTTTTCAGGCTCTCCAGCTGGGTCTTAAAGATATATTCACTGGGAGAAAGCCAGATTACGACCTTCTCCGGGTTGTCCTCGATCAGCTTGAACGCAATATAGCTCTTTCCGGTGCCGGTCGGATGAACAATAGCGGCTTTGCCATACTGGTCCATCATCCGGACTGCCGCATGATATGCCTTCTCGTTGTGTTCAAACAGACATAATGCCACCTTGTTCACCCCTTTCCGCATAAAGGGATATCCTCCACAGTGAAAATGGAAGGTTATGGCCAAAAATTGGCGTTATTCAATCAGATTTATCAGTTTCCTACTCTTCATAGACACCTGATGGGAGAATATCCGGTTCATCTCCCGGCGCTTTCGGGTCAGATCAGAGTGCACATAGCGCTGCAAGGTAATGTTGGCATTGGCGTGGCCTAACAATTCGCTGAGGGTCTTTACATCACACCCCGCCTGCAAACAGGTGGTAGCAAAGGTATGACGCAGCGCGTGCGGACGTACTTGCCGGACAGTTGCCTGTTTCAGATACGCCTTGATGCTTTTCCGGTAGCAGCGGGGTTCTGTTGGTTTGGATTCAGTACCAGATAGAAACCATGTGGCATTACTGGCGTTTCCTCGCAGCTTTTTCAGCATAATAAGTAACTGTTTCGGGATTGGAATTTCCCGGCGGGAGGTGCGGGTTTTCGGCGTCTGGATAACCACCTTTGTATGCCCGTTTCCGCAGGAAATTCGGCAGACTGTCCGGCTGATTTTCAGCGTTCCGAGTTTCAGGTCAAAATCACTCCATTGCAGGCCACAAATCTCACCAATACGCAGACCTAATTCAAGCCCCAATAGTAGCCCGATCTTGCGTGCTGTTGGATTCTCCTGTACATATTGATAAAGCCGTTGCTGTTCCGCCGGGGAGAGAGGCACAGATATTTTATCAACAGCTTTTGGCAGCGCAACTTCCAGTTCCATCGGACGGATCAGGCGTAAGTGCGCGGCATATTTGCAGATACGGCGCAGCATCGAGAGGCATTCCCGGGCAGAGGAGTTCCCCAGCGGCTTGTGCGTGGCATCTATGGGCGCAATGATCTGCTGCATAGCCTGTTCCAGAAAGCTTTCCTCAAGGGATGCGACTGGCACTTTACTCAAAACCGGAAGAAGATATTTGTGCAGCGTGTACGAGTAATGCGCATAGGTGGATTCTTTTACTGCATTCCGCTGGGAGTGCAGCCATACCTCAGCCAGTGCTTCAAAGGTCAGGTCGGTTCTCTTTAGATTGTAGAGGCCTGCCTCTGCTTTCTTTTGAATCAGTACACGTTTTACCTCAGCATAGACCATGCCATAGACGTAGCCCCACTGGATTTTCCCCTCCGGTGTACGCGCTTTGATGTAGCGGCCTTCCCACCGGCCATCCTTGCGTTTGTGAATGTTTTCTCCCCGTCGTGCCATTTCTGTTTCCTCCTGCGTCTTGGACACCCTTCTGACCACTTATTCTGTCCACCTTCGTTTTTTGCTGGATTTTTCATGCAGAACTGGGCAATGTGCAAAAAACTTTCAGCTTCTGCGAGGTTTTTTCTAAGGTCAGGTGGGATGCATTTGTAAGGATTTCTATTGATTCCCAGATATAACCATGATAAAATAAGAGAAGAATTCAAACAACGATGTCGAAAGATCGGTATCCTCCATTTTCACTGTGGAGGATACTTTTTTGTTTTTCGATAAATATACTTTCTCACGATTACGCAATTGCGTATTCCCTATACTATGAAATATTCTCGCATTATACGCAGTCGCGTATAACAAACAGCACGACCTTCTGTACCCTTGCTATCACGCTGGCAGGGTTCTTTTCCTGCGCCCTGTTTGATGAATTGGAGCAGGAGATCCACCAAATCATCTTCTTTTTAGCATAATAAAAAAGGCACCGGAACCTTTCCTATCCTTTGGAAATGTAGAAAGCTCAGGTGCCTTTTTTCGTTTTTGAGGTTATAGTCGGCTTAATAGGCAAAATCAACAGGAATCCAACCAAAATGTGACAACTGCGTAATTGACAATCAAAACTAAATGCAGTATAATTAAATTGTAGACATCTTTTTGGTGTTAAACGCTCCAAATCAAACTACCACAAAACCGTCTAAAAAGTGAAGGAGGTATTCCAATGCATAATGACTACAGGTTCCACCGTGAGAAATACGTTGAAGTGGACGTCTGCTTTCCTCCTGTGGCAAGATACAGGTCATAAGAGGCATCCCCGTTCACTGCCACCCATTGGACATCATCCGTTTTGGAGAATAAATATGATTCAGTCAAACAATCGCTCTTTTGCAAACAATCGTTCTTTTAAAAATAAACCGCTGAGCAATATACAGCAGGCGCAATTCAGCATCGGCTGGAGGTTTTGTCCTGTTTGCGGTAATAAGCTATACAAAAAAATTGATGGGTGTTCCGGTACACTGCAAGTAAAATGCAGTAAATGCAAGGAGACTCTGAGGCTTGATCTGGCGTTCAGACGCCGGTGATTTTCCAGTCATTTTAACAAATACGGGTGCATTGCACCCTGAATATGGACTGTTCGCTCCGAGCAACGGGCCATTGCCGCAAGGCAATGTATGAAACGTGCTCCAAATAGCCGGGCAACAGCTGATTGAGAGATTTTCTTTGAAGATCCCTCAGTTGGCTGTTGTCCGGCTATTTTTTTAGCCTTCAGGAAGCCTGCTCCCGTAAAAAGGAGCAGGCTTTATGTTTGTCCGGTTTTCGTGGATGCCCCAAGCGGCGAAATATCCGTAGCCTTCCGAATTTTCGACTTTTTACGCTTTAGCGAAAATTTGGAGGTTACATATGAGTTTCAATAATGGTAATGAACGTCGCAAGCTGAACGCAGAGTGGGAGCATTTTCGTGTGCAGTACCGTGAAGCCGGAATGAGCGAAGACGCAATTCAGGCTATGTATGAGTTTGATCTGAGCGTTCTTAACAGTGAACGCGCCTATGCTGCCAACACGGTGGCAGTCGGTGATAGCTATAATGACGATGACGCAAGAAAAGCAGCTGATCTTAAGCAATATGGGGCTGCGATCACGGTAACGGATACCTACCACGAAACCAAGAGCCGCTTTGGATGGATCGGCGAAATCGAGGACGAACGGCTGCTGTCTGCTCTTGAAAGCTTATCGGAACTCGACCTCAAAATTCTTACGCTCTATGTCTATGCCGGGTACACCGAGTCCGAGATTGCAAGTGCCTTGGAATCCAAAAGGATTACGATTCATAAGCGAATCGTACGAATGACTATGTTTTTAAAGAACTTTTGAACTTTTTTCTTTTTCAGATAACAATTTGACCCCTCTCGATGGCTCGTAAGTGAAGAGACAATTTCCCAGACGGCACCTGCCGCAGGGCAAAGCGTCCGACCTCACGCACCTTGAAAGTTGAATAGTTCCGTCATCTGGTACTCCGATAATGATACTTCCGTAATTCGCGGCCCGGTCACAAAGCAGACGGGGTGGCTGAAATGCCAATGAAGCGGTACAAGTCCGCTGCCAGATGTTTATGCCCCACTCGCAGGGAGCCGAGGGCGAATATGCGAGACCTTAACTTATTATCGCAATTTTCAAAACAGTGCCTATCAAAACGGCATATTTGCGATATGCAGTTTGCGGATGTTGCTTGGGCATAAAAAACGCAAACTGCTATAAATCAGGCGTGGCCGAATGCTGTTTTCGGTCTTCGTCCACGCCTGTTCTTTTACATATTCACTTTTACTAACACGGAGGTACAATTTTGCAGCAAAACTGGAAATTCCAGCGCGGAGACATTTTCTTCACCCGTTTCGACAACGCCATCGGTTCAGAACAAAGCAGGAATCGTCCGGCAGTCGTTCTACAGAACGATGTGGGAAATTTTTACTCGCCCACGCTGATCGTGGCCACATTGACAAGCAAGGCGGCAAAAAAATATACCCAGCCGACCCACTGCCTGCTGGTGAACGAGTTTCTCTCCGTTCCGTCCATCGTTCAGGCAGAGCAGATCTTTACCGTAGACAAGAGCAGGGTGCTGAAATTTCTCGGACACCTCACCCCGGAAGAAATGAGCCGGGTGGATGATGCTGTCCGTGCCAGCCTTGCCCTGAACCCGTTTGGAAGCATTCAGCGGCTTCCTCCTATCATCCGTTCTACGGCGGCTTACGCGCCGCCTGAGGTGGTTGACGGCAGGCCGCCCATCTATCATCCCTACACGCCCATCAAATCGTCCTTTGAGGACGCTGGGAGCGTTGAGGATATGATGCTGTACACCGAGCTAGAAGCTGCGGTACACGCAATGATCCAGCGACTGGAATACAGCTTCACGTTTAACCCCAGCCTGCTCACCGTTCAAAAGCGTAAGCAGCAGGTTGCTGATATCCTGAAAGAAGCCGAAACGTATATCTGGAGGATCAAGGAAGAAATGAAATGTAGCACGGCAAGCGCAGAAAAGACGCGCTTCCGATGAGATTCTGATATTTACAAGCATACCTCCCATATACACAAGGGGCATCCGCAAACCGCAGATGCCCCTTGTTACATATTAAGACTACAATATATATTTTGCCCATTCAGTTAGTACAACATTCAAAGAAAAGAGGTATTCTATGCGCTCTCAGTTCACTTCGTATGAGCAGCTTCCCATCACCCTGACAGCCGATCATGTCG
>ENA-UPSY01001693-UPSY01001693.1-human-gut-metagenome-genome-assembly--contig:-NODE-1693-length-21940-cov-7.862782_pt1 | contig 21940 bp, 20 predicted proteins | sample MGYA00250044_ERZ773365 | MGnify/ENA primary metagenome ERZ773365 (study PRJEB29103, sample SAMN06111932) | human gut metagenome | biome: human gut; feature: ankylosing spondylitis patient; material... | reverse complement strand
AAAACCATTTTAACATGAAGCTTCACTATGGATTTTTGTTTTTTGATTACCTGTTCAAATTCATTTTACAATTAACCGCTTTTATTCTATAGTTATAAAGTATTAGTAGGTGATAAAGGTCACATAATCACTTGTTACAGTTTTGCATATATACATTAGTATAACGTATATCTTTTATTTGATTTTCATAATGAAGTGGAGTTGGATAAGTATGAAGAAGATGAATGCGGCTTTGATGGCGGCTTTTGTGCTGACCTTAGGTATGACTACGGGAGCCTGGGCAGCTCCGGCGACAACGGCCAATGTTTCGGTAGACAGCCCGTACTATGGTTATATCGAAAAGCTGAGTGCCATGGGCTATCTCGATACCATGCCCAACGGGGCCAAACCATACAGCCGCATGCAGATGGCACAGTGGGTCGTCCAGGCTCAGGATAAGGCCCAGACCAAGCCTATGCCAAAATACTTGTCCGATGAAGTCGAAGCCCTGGCGCAGTACGTAGCGCCGGAAGTGGCGACCTTGCGTGGGGAAAAGACCTATGATCCGTTGAAGATCCGTTCGGTTTCGCTGACGGCAGCAGCCCAGCTTTCGGATACGCCGCGCCATTCTTATAGCCGCGTGGTTAACGCCGGCTGGCAGACGTTCGGCGCTGACCGCAATGGTTATAAATACGGCCGCGATGGTAACGGTATCTTGGAAGCCGAAATCTCCGGGAATATCGGTCATGAAACGGCTATTGCCCTGCGGCCCCGCTTCAGCTATGACAAGGATAATGATTTCAGTGCCAGCCTGGAAGAAGGCTATATCAAGACCCGGGCCGGTATCTGGGCTTTTGAAGCCGGCAAACAGGCCATGACCTGGGGACAGGGCGAAACGGGGAATCTCGCCTTAGGTGACAACATGCGTCCCTTGACGACCCTCCAGGCCCATTTCATCGAACCCCAGCGCGTCGGCGGCTTCTTCCGTTTCCTCGGCCAGGCCGACGTCCATCTCTTCTACGGTTTCCTCGAAGACGACCGCTCCGGCCGCGCGAATGCCCAAGATTACGATAATGCCGGTCTCTTTGGCATCCGTGCCGATTTCTCGCCAACGTCGTACTTTACGTTTGGCGTATCCCGCCTGTCCATGCTCGGTGGTGACGGCAATGGCTTGGATAGCTCTGACTGGGGCCATTGGCTCTATGGCCGTAACGATGATCGCGACCAGGACCGCTGGGACGACATCGCCGGCGGTGACTTTCGCTTGAGCCTGCCCGGTGTCACCTTCTACGGTGAACTTTACGGTGAAGACCAGTCCCACTACATGCCGTCTAAAGTGGCTTACCGGGCCGGTATGTATCTGCCGAAGTTGGCCCATGACGGCTCGTGGGATATGACCTTGGAAATGGCTGACACCAGCGACGCCTGGTACGGTCATCAGCGCTTCAAGAACGGCTGGACCTATCATGACGCCATCATGGGTGACGCTATGGGCCGCGATGCCCGCAAATACTACGGCGCGATCCGCCATTATTTGCCCAACGAAACATCTCTCGGCCTGTACGCCCAGCGGACGGAAATGGAACGGGGCATGAGAATCCATCCCACAGTCAATGAATTCGGTCTGACTGGCCAGACAAAACTCGGCCAGGACGTCTACCTCAACGGCATCATCGGCTACGCCAAGGTAGAAAACGCTGACTTCACGGTCCGTACAGACCACGACAAATTCGCCACTGCCACCATCCAGTGGAGATATTAGAATAAGGCTCTCTTGATAGGAGAGCTGTCAGCGAAGCTGACTGAGAGGTTCCTACAGCGACCAGACGGCCATACACCAAACGGGTCAATGTGGCATGATTTTCGCGAACTGCAGCCTGCGGTCTGCGGCCGGCGTTTATCTCGGACTCAGATGCGGCGTTCCGCCGCGACAGACTCAAACCGACAACGACGCTTCGGGAAACCCTCAGCGCGTAGCGGGTGCCCACATCATATTGCTGGGGCTGTACCTATGATTCACAGCGGGACGCCTTCACAGGACGTCCCCTACGAAATCGCAGCCAGGCGATAATAAATAATCCACGGCCCGTGGCCTCGTGCGTAGGGGCCGTCCCAAAGGCCTTTTTGGCCCGTCAGGTGCCGACCAACGGAAGGCGCAAGACGGTTGCCAAAACGGACAGCAGTGGCTGGCGGCCCGCCGCGAACAAGTCGGCCATATCCCAAGCTGGTCAATGTGGCATGATTTTGCGACCTGCGGCCTGCGAACAGCGCGCCCCATAAGGGCGCCCACGACCAACCAACCTCTCCGGCTTTTCAGGCCACCTCCCCTATAAGGGGAGGCATAACGACGAACGACAGGCCCCGACCGGGGCCATCGTAGGGGCCGTCCCGGAGGGCGGCCCGCTGCGACCAGTCGGCCATACACCCAACGGGCCAATGTGGCATGATTTTGCGACCTACGGCCTGCGGTCTGTGACCGGCGCGCCCTACAAGGGCGCCCACGACCAACCGACCTCTCCGGCCTTTTAGGCCACCTCCCCTATAAGGGGAGGCATAACGATGAACGACCTACGACGAACGACAGGCCCCGACCGGGGCCATCGTAGGGGCCGTCCCGGAGGGCGGCCCGCTGCGATCAGTCGGCCATACACCCAACGGGCCAATGTGGCATGATTTTGCGACCTGCGGCCTGCGAACAGCGCGCCCCATAAGGGCGCCTACGACCAACCAACCTCTCCGGCCTTTCAGGCCACCTCTCCTATAAGGGGAGGAATAACGATGAACGACATCGCCGAAGGCGATAAGCCACTAACCACGAGCCACTAACCACTAACCACGGGGCCTTCGGCCCCAAACGGAGAACAATCATGATAGATATTCACTCACATATTTTATACGACATTGATGATGGCTCTGAATCACTGGACATGTCCCTGCAGATGCTGCGCATGTCTGTCGATTCGGGAGTCACCGATATTATTGCGACGCCTCATGTCAATCGACAAGGACACATTCCGTCCTGGCAGACCATCCTTGACAAGGCAGCAGCCCTTCAAGAAGAAGCGGATAAAGCCAGTATCCCTATCCGTATCCATACGGGTGCCGAAGTAGAACTCAACGGCGATACGCTGCGTTTCATGAAGGAAAATCACGACGACTATTGTCTGGCCGGCAGCCGCTATGTCATGTTGGAACTGACGGACCAGTCTCAGCCGGATATTGTCGAAAAGATGATATATGAGTTGCAGATGCGCGGCTTCTTGCCACTTCTGGCCCACGTAGAACGCTATGAGCGCCTCATGGAACGTCCGGAAACGCTTCTGGCATGGATGAATAAGGGCGTCCTGGCTCAATGCAATACAGGCAGTTTCACGGGCTATTTCGGCTCGAAATTGCAGCAGCGCGTCCGCAATCTCTACCGTAATAACATGATCCATTTCCTGGGTAGCGACGGCCACCGCGTGGAATTCCGCACGACGGATATCCGTCAGGCTCATGAAGAATTGGACCGCTTGGCCGCCAAGGAAAAGCCGTATGTCAATCTTTGGAATACAGCGACGCGCAATGCCGAATATATTTTGAAACACCGCGTCTTTTATCCCGATTTGCCGTCGCATTGGCAAAAAGAGAAAAAAGGCTTTTTCCATCGTCTCTTTGGTTGAATTTAGGATGTGAATATATATGTTGAAGAAAAGTATACTGGCATTGGCTGCTGTAACCGCTTTATGGACCGGTACGGCCTGTGCTGAAGAGTATTATATGCGGCCTGGCGATGAGCTCAATATCGTCGTCACCCAGCAGCAGGATTTAGGCAATTCATCGACGAATCAGTCGCCCTTCGTCGTCCGGCCCGATGGTAACGTATCGTTTCCCTTAGTCGGGGAAATCCACGCCGAAGGTATGACGGTCTCCCAGTTCACAGATGTCTTGCAGCAGGGCTTGTCGCGGTATATTGTCGATCCCGATGTATCTGTCAATATTTCCAAGTTAGGCCGCGTCCGGGTCTACGTCTTCGGCGAAGTCCGTAAACCCGGTGCGGTAGAATTAGACAAAGGTCATACCGTCATCGATGCCATCGGGGCAGCCCAGGGCTTTACGCGGGATACGGCGAAGAAAAAGATTTTCCTCATCCATCAGGACCAGCCGAAATCACTCATCCCCATTAACCTCAATAACATGCTCAAAACCGGCGATATGTCGCAAAATGTCACCCTCCGCGAAGGGGACATCCTCTACTTGACCAAGAATCATCGCATCGACTTTGCTCGCGATATTGCGCCAATCCTTAGCAGTGTCTATATGGTTACCGAAGCGAAAGACAATTTAGATAATAACTAGTATTTCCCATACAGGAGTTGAACAGGGTGGAAGAAATAACCATTGATTTGAAGGACATCTTTCAAGTCGTCATGGACCATAAAAAGAAAATCGCTGCCATTACGGCGGCCTTCATGATTGCTGGAGGGGCCTATCTCTGCATTGCTTCACCAGTGTACCAGTCGACGTCGCTGTTGCGCATCAAGCAGGATAAAGGCTTAGGCGACTCGCTCATGTCTAAGGTGTCCGGGGGCAATACACTGGACGATAAGCAACGCATGATGACCGACGCGGAAATCCTCAAGAGCCGCAACGTTGTCCTGCCGGTCATCGAAAAGACAGAAGAACGCGATGACGACGGCGAATTACCCGATTATGAAAGTTACGTTAAAAAGCACATCGTCACCAAGCCGTATAAGGATACGGAAATCTTGGAAGTCGACGTCACGGGCAAATCGCCGGAACAGGCCCAGCAGGCCAATAACCTTATTGTCCAGGGCTTTATGAACCGCCTGACCGAATTGAGCCATGACGAACAGAAGCGGACCCGCGAGTTCTTGGAACAGCGGTTAGGTGCTTCTAAAGATGAACTGAGCAAAGCCGAAGATAAACTGCAGCAGTACCAGGCTGCTAACAAGATGTACTCTACAGATGACCAGATGAAGCAGCTCACGGATAAGCTGAACATCGTCGACAAGGCTAAGGCTGAAAACCAGCTCAATTTGGAAACGGCTCAGGCCGGCTTGAACAGTGTCAATGAACAGCTTAGCTCGGCTGGCGTCTCCATTGCCGACAGCCCGGCTATCCAGCAGTACAAGACTCAGCTGGCCCAGTTGGAAGCGACGAAAGCCAGCTACGTCGGCAAATACACAGATGAACATCCAAAGATGCAGGAAATCAATAATCAGATCAACTCCACCCGTGATTCCCTGAACCAGGAAATCAGCAAGATCGTTTCCCAGCAGGCGCCGTCCAGCAACAGCGTCCAGCAGGGATTACTGGCCGATAAATTCAAGAACGAAGCGGCCATTGCCGTAGCCCAGAGCAAGAAGACCGCTTTGGACCAGATGGATGCCCAGAACGACGCCATCATTTCATCGCTGCCGGAAAAAGAACAGGGCTTCGTCCGGGTCAAGCGCGATGCCGACGTTTCCAACGAAATCTACGTTATGTTGGCCAAACGCTTGGAAGAAGCCAAGGTCGCCGAAGTCATGGTGCCGAATGAAGTCCAGGTCATCGATGCGGCTACACTGCCGGAAAAACCGATTAAGCCGCGAAAGGTCTTGATTATGGCCATTATGACCTTATTAGGGCTCATCGTCGGTATGGGAACCGTCATCGTCCAGTCTCTCATGTATCGCAAGATACGGACGGCAGAAGACGTAGAAAAAGAATTGGGCCTGCCTGTCTTGGGCATGATTCCCGATACCAGCACCTTACAGGTAGAAACGGGAAGCAACGATGGTTTGTGGTCGAAAATTAGGAGGAAATTATGGCGGAAATAGATTTCATCACTCATTATGACAGCCGGTCTCCGGTATCCGAAGCCTATCGGGCTATCCGGACGAATTTGCAGTTTGCCGGTGCTGGAAAGCGATTGAAAACCCTCGTCTTTACGTCGGCCATTCCTGGCGAAGGGAAATCGACGACTGTTGCCAATTTAGCTATCGCCATGGGACAGGATGATAAAAAAATCCTGCTCATAGACTGTGATATGCGTAAGCCCGTCGTCCACCGCCGCTTCGGCCTCTTAAACCGGGGCTTGAGCAACTGTTTTGCCGAAGACCTGCCGCTGAAAGAAGTCATCCAGGCCGACGTCTTCCCCAACCTGGACGTCGTCACTAGTGGCCCGGTTCCACCCAATCCGGCAGAACTTCTGGGATCGAAGAAAATGGAAGCCCTCCTGCAGGAAGCGGCCGAAGCCTATGATTACGTTTTCTTAGATATGCCGCCGGTCCTGGCCGTCACTGACGCTGCCCTCATGAGCAGCCGGGTAGATGGCACCGTCATTATCCTGGGTAGTGGCGACATCAGCCCAGATGAAGGCAAACAAGCGAAAGAACTCTTAGAAAAAGTCCACGCCAATATCTTAGGCGTCATTCTGAATAAAGTCCCGCAGCACCACAAGAGCGGCTACTATTACTACTACTATTACGACGAAAACCATAATAAGAAGCGTAAACGCCGTTAGTAGTATGGCTCCCCTCATAGGCTCTTTTTGGCCCGTCATGGACTGACTGGAGGGAAGTGCAGGACGGTTGCCAAAACGGAGAGCCGTGCTGGAGCTGTCAGCGAAGCTGACTGAGAGGTTCCTACAGCGACCAGACGACCATACACCAATCGGGCCAATGTGGCATGATTTTCGCGAACTGCGACCGGCGTTTGTCTCGGACTCAGGTGCCGCTGCGCGGCGTCAGACTCAAACTAACAACGACGCTTCGGGGGTACCCTCAGCGCGTAGCGGGACGCCTTTCCAGGACGTCCCCTACGGAGTCGCAGCCAGGCGATAATAATTATCCACGGCCCGTGGCCTTGTGCGTAGGGGCCGTCCCAAAGGGCGGCCCGCCGCGAACAGTTGGTCATTCCCAAAACTGGTCAATGTGGCATGATTTTCGCGAATGCGAACTGCGACCGGCGCGCCCTACAAGGGCGCCCACGACCTGCGGACGACCAACCAACCTCTCCGGCCTTTCGGCCATCTCCCCTATGAGGGGATGCTTAACGACGAACGACATCGCCGAAGGCGATAAGCCACGAGCCACGATCCACGATCCACTAACCACTAGCCCCTAGCCCCTAGCCCCTAGCTACTGGGGCCACCGGCCCCAATCCTCACGAAAGGAATGAAAAAAGGTCATGAAGACCCGTGTCTATCCTACGTCACGTAAACTTTTCGGTTTACTCGGTGACGTGACTATCATCACCCTAACTTACATACTCCTGACCTATCTGATTATCCCGCCTAGTGCGCGGGAAATACATCAGGCTTTATACTCGGGTATGCTGCCGATTGCTGTTATCTTTTCGGTCTTATTGTTCAGCATCAATGGTCTTTATACGATTGAACACAAGCGCTTCAGTGAAGTCCTGATCAGCTTGGCTGTCAGTCTCTTCCTGGTCCTCATCCTGGTCATGGCTTTGAGTTTTGTCATTCATGAATTCGCTTATTCCCGGGTCTTGATCGCTTCCAGTACGGCTGTACAGTTTGTCCTACTCGGTTTTTGGAAGCGGGCGGTCCAACGTTGGGAACAGAGCCTTCATCCCGTCCGCCGGGTCATGATTATGGGCAACGAAGACGAATGCCGTCATGTCTATTACCGCATGAGTGCCCAGCCGCAGCTCAAAATGAAGCTCCAACAGGTCGTCATGGACCTGACCAGGGATTGGCGTAAAGAACTGGAATCTTCGGACATCGATATCGTCATCATCTGTTCGGACATTCCCATTGCCGTCAAGTCGGACATCGTCAACTACTGCACGGATAAGGAAATCCAGCCCTACATCATTCCCAGTTCCTACGAAATCTTCTGCAACGGCGCGATGCTCCAGAAAATCGACGACGTCCCGGTCTTTAGGCCCAAGAGCCTGCGCCTCAGCGTCGAACAGCGGGCCGTCAAGCGGACCGTGGACATCATCGTCTCGGCCATCGCCGCCGTCTGCGCCCTGCCCTTTGCCATCCCCGTGGCCATCGCCATCAAACTCGAAGACCACGGCCCTGTCCTCTACAGCCAGGTCCGCGTCGGCCGCTTCGGCAAAGAATACAAGGTCTACAAATTCCGTTCCATGCGCACGGATGCCGAAAAATACTCCGGTCCCCAGCTGGCCACGGACAACGATCCTCGCATCACGAAAGTAGGGAAATTCATCCGTGCTACCCGCCTCGATGAACTGCCGCAGATCCTCAACGTCCTCAACGGCGACATGAGCCTCGTCGGCCCCAGACCGGAACGGCCGTACTTCGTCGAACAGTTCAAGAAAGAAAACCCCGAATACGCCTATCGCCATAACGTCAAACCGGGCATCACCGGCCTCGCTCAGGTTTTCGCCAAGTACAACACCACACCGTACGACAAACTCGTCTACGACCTGATGTACATCGAAAACTACGACATCTTAGAAGACTTCATCATCATGATCCAGACCATCAAAATCCTGGTCACCAAGAGCGCCACCGAAGGCAAAGACGCCAGCGGCAAGGATTTGGATTTGAGCAAGTTCGAGAGATAAACCGTGGGGGAGAAGAGAGCAGAAAAGTGCAGAGAAAAGCAGCGGAGTGCAGAAAGGCTCCCCTAATAGGGGAGCTGTCAGCGAAGCTGACTGAGGGGTTGCTTTTCCGTGCATACCGCCTCGGATTCAGATGCAGCGTACCGCTGCAACAGACTCAGACTGACAACGACGCTTCGGGATACCCTCAGCGCGTAAGCCTCCCCTGAGAAGGGCCTTTTGGGCCTGCAATGGAACGACCAGCGGGAGCGACAGGGCAGCTGCCCAAACGGACAGCGTAGATGGAGGGGGACCACGCAGTGGTGGTGGGGTTCTTTCCGCCATACCTACTCGGATTCAGATGGCGCTGCGCGCCTTTAGACTCAAATTGACAATGCGTCCTCGGGTAGCCCCTGTGGCGCATAGCGGGCGCCCGGTTATGGGCGCCCCTACGATACGGGCTTGGCCACGTGCAAAAAAAATCGCCTGCATGCGATTTTTCCGGACTGCGGACTGCGAACCGCGTGCCGGAGGCACTCACTTCGATGAACGACGAACGACCTACGACGAACGATTCGCCCGCCCCGGACTGCGAACTGCGGCGCCGCTAGGCGCCATCCCCACTACAAACTAAAAACGGCAAACCACAAACTCGTTTTATTCCCACAAAGGATGGATTCTCCATATGTCTAATAAAGTGCCATTAGTCAGCATTATCATGCCGGCTTACAACAGCAGTCATACAATCCGTGACAGTATCCAGTCTGTCTGCCAGCAAACGTATCCGAATTGGGAACTTTTGGTGGTCGATGACTGCTCGACCGAGGATATTGCTGCCATTGTCCGTGAATTTCCGGATTCGCGGATTCATTACTATCGTTTATCCAGCAATCAGGGCGTGTCAGGTGCCCGGAATAAGGGAATCGAAGAAGCGAAGGGCCAATATATTGCTTTTCTCGACAGCGATGACCTTTGGCATCCGCGGAAGCTGATGAACCAAGTCAGTTTCATGCAGGAATACCACTACGCTTTTACCTATACTTGGTATCGGCAGTTCAGTGAAGATATCCAGCATTTGGGGAATTTAGTCAGGACAAAGACATTTGTCGATTATAAAGAATTACTGAAAGGCAACGACATCGGCTGCCTGACGGTCATGATCGACCGCAGCCAGATTCAGGACATCAAGATGCCGTCTCAGCGTCATGAAGACTATATCACCTGGCTCAACATCCTGAAACAGGGCTGGCGTGCCTATTCACTGCCAAAGGAACTAGCCTATTACCGCAAGGGGAAGGACTCACTGACCAGCAATAAATGGAAGAGCCTGACCTGGACGTGGGACGTCTATCGGCAAAGCCAGGACCTTAATGTTGTACAATCCAGCATCTATATGGGCTATTATATTTATCACGGCCTGTTGAAACATTATTTGAGAAGGGGAGAACATGAATGAATATCTGTTTTATTAATCCGCCGTTTAAAGCTGAATATGGGAAGTTTTCACGGGAATCCCGCAGTCCGGCTATTGGTCACAGCGGCGTTCTCTATTATCCGCTGTGGTTGATCTATGCGGCGGCGCTGGCTGAAAAGAATGGATTTCATGTCAGCTTCATCGATGCCCCGGCCAAACAATATAATGAAGAACAGACCATGGCTGTCGTAACCCAAGAAGCGCAGGGTACACCGCTTTTTGTCCTTGATACAAGTACGCCTTCCATTAACAGCGACATCCGTTTTGCCGAAAAAGTGAAAGCTTTGAATCCGCAGGCCAAAATCGTCATGGTCGGGACCCATCCGACGGCGACTGTTGAAGAAACGCTGACCAAGGCCAAGGCCGTCGATATGATTGCCCGCCGTGAATATGATGCAACGATTCTGGAATTGGCTTCGGCTCTCCGCGACGGCAAAGACTGGCAGGGTATCCGCGGACTTTCCTATAAAGACAGCACGGGCATCGTCAACAATCCGGATCGGGAACCTATCGTCGATTTGGATGACATCCCGATGGCGGCAAAATTCATTAAAGAACACCTCGATGTCTATGACTACGCTTTCCCGGCAGCGACCTATCCGGCTATCCAGATCTTTACCGGCCGCGGCTGCCCCGCACGCTGCAACTACTGCGTCTATCCGCAGGTCATGCATGGCCATGTGTACCGCAAGCGCAGTGCCGCCAACGTTGTCGCAGAATTCGAATACATTGCCAAAGAATTTCCGGAAGTCAAGGAAATCGTTATTGAAGACGATACCTTTACCATCGATAAAGACCGCGTCGTAGAAATTTGCCAGATGCTTATCGACAAAGGCTTGAACAAGCGTTTCCGCTGGCTTTGCAATGCCCGCGTCAATCTCGACTATGAAACGATGAAGATGATGCGGAAAGCCGGCTGCCGTTTATTGATTCCCGGCGTAGAAAGCTTTAACCAGCAGATTTTGAAGAATATTCACAAAGGGACAACGCTGAAGCAGATTACGGAGTACATGCAGAATGCGAAGAAGGCCGGCCTCTTGGTCCATGCCTGCTACATGGTAGGGAACCAGGGCGAAACACGGGAAACGATGGAACGCACGCTGCAGGCTGCTTTGAAATTCAATACCGATACAGCCCAGTTCTTCCCGCTCATCCCATATCCCGGCACAGAAGCCTATGATTGGGCCAAGAGCAACGGCTATATTTCCGGCAACTATGATGAATACTGCCATGAAGACGGTACCGTCAGCTGTGTACTGAACATCCCCGGCTTGTCGGCCGATGATTTGGTAGCTTTTTGTTCCTATGCGAGAAAGAAATATTACCTGCGTCCGCGCTACATCCTACATCGGCTCTATATGGGCCTGAAGGACCCGGAAGACTTGAAGCGCTCGCTGAAAGCCTTTGGCAAATTGAAGCAGACTTTATTTAAAAGCTAATATCATAAAGGAGCAGTTATATGGCAGAAAAACCACTGGTTACGATAGCAATGGCTGTATATAAACCGAATGAAGAGTGGTTCATAAAACAGTTGCAGTCCGTAGACAATCAGGACTACCGGCCGCTTAAATTATTGATTTGGAATGACAGCCCTCTCGATTTTCAGGCAGAAGAAATCGTAGCGAATCACGTAAAGAATATACCTTTTGAGATTATCGATAATGGTCATAATAACGGCGTGACGAAGGCTTTCGAAGAATTGACCCGACATGCAAGAGGTAAATATATTGCCTATAGTGATCAGGACGACATCTGGATGACGGATAAAGTGTCCCTTATGGCCGATTTTATGGAAGCCCATCCTCGCTGTACCTGCTGTCATTCTGATGTTGCTTTGATCGATGAAGAAAACAAAGTGATACGGCAGAGTATCTATCCCGAAAAATTGGAAATCTTGAATACCCGACAGTATCAGGAAAAAGCCTTTTTAGTCAGAAATTGGAATGTTGGCTGTGCCATGATGATGACGACAGAAGCTGCGAAAGCAGCGATTCCCTTTCCGCTAATGGTCTATCATGATCAATGGCTGGAAATGTATGCCCTGGCTCTTGGCGATTTTTGTTACATCCCGGAATGCCTGATTGAGCACCGTGTCCATGGCTCCAATAACAGCCAGACGCTGCACGGCATCGAATCGAAACAGGATTATTATCGTGTGAAATTACAGCGCGAAATCGACTTTTTTGATTTTTTGGTAGAACATTTGCCGTGCAAGGACAGCTATCAGAAAGAAAATGCCTGGATAAAGGCCCGGGAAAAATACAGCCGGCAGCACAGCTTGTCGAACTTTTTTGAACTTTTGAAATACATAAATGCCCGGCCGGCCCTTACACTGTTTGAACTTTTGCTGCCGTTCATCCCGGAAGCACTGTTTTCCGGCCTTGTCAAAATGATTCGTAAAGAAGTTAGGGTTCTGGGCTATCGATAAATTGATTGAATATAGGAGATGCGTATGTTACCAGTAGCGATTATTACCTTTCTTTATCCTGCTTTTGGTGCAATAGTAGTGCCTGTTCTTGCTCTGATGAACTATCGGCATGGATGTACGAAAGAAATGAAATGGTTATTTATTTCATTGGTTTTTGTAATGGCAGCACTGGGCTATAGCATGGGAGAATGGGGGGACTTAGAAAGGTATCATCAGCAGTTGATGATGATGGAAACTTTTGATTTGTCGACTATTTTTCAGTTTGATGAAGACCGTTTATACGTTGCCGATGCTTTACTGTATTTTGTTTCACAGACTGGAAATATGCAAGTTTTAAATTATATTATAGGCTTCATTGTCTACGGTATTGCTTTTTATGTCCTATTTGATCGAGTTAGCCGCTCTCCTGAATCTTTTTCGATGGGAAGAGTCATTGAACTTGCTGTTATTATCGTTGGCATTGTTCCTTTTTTTAATATTATCGCTAATGTTCGCTGTGTAACGGCTTATGTCATTATTTTATTTGCTGCATACCGTGAGTTAGTGCAAAAGAAAAAGAACATTTTAACCTACCTACTCTATATTCTGCCCATAGGGCTGCATGTCTCTGCAATCATTATCCTGTTATTGCGGTTTATTCAAATTGCAGCAAAAAGGCTGGGAAGAGGAATTATATTGATAGCTATTTTTATGCCAGCTTTGATTGATTTCTTTTATCAGTATTCGAGTTTGTTTAGCGGCAATTTGGTGGGTGATTTTATCACAAATGCTATTAGCAGAGCTTATGCCTATTTATATTGGACGGATACAGGTTTTGCGGCAGAAATACAAGATAACTTGACTGATAAATTAACTCGAATATATGGTACCTTTTTTATAGGTCTTATTACCTTGGCCTTGTTATTTGCTAAACGAAAAAGTATTCAGATACTACATAAAGATATTTTTTTAGAGCCTATGATTGCTTATTTGTATGTCATGGGAGCTTGCACGCTGGGCTGCCTCTATATCGTTACTGGGGCGTTTTGGCGTTTTGAAGCAGCCGTTGTTTTATTTTCTCCTATCGTTCTTATTCCTCTTTTGGAATTAAAAGATAAATTTATTAACCTGTGGTTTAAATTGCTGTTTTCATCCGGATTATTTATGCTGTTAATGAATTTCATCTATATGTATCGTAATATGGATGTCGCAGGTATGGCAAAAAAATTTGCACTTACCACAGGTATTGAAGTTATATACTATGTATTAAATGGTGTTTTTAGTATTTTGGATTGATGAGGAGCGGAATTGGATGAAAATTAATTTTGTTTTACCAGGACCATCTGTATTTCCCATAGGCGGATATAAAATGGTTTTTGAATATGCAAATCGATTAAGCGAAAGAGGTCATGAGGTTAACGTTATTTTTAATTGTTCTCCTGGTGTTAAAAACCATCCCAATATTCCATCAATCATTAAATTTTTATATTGCCATATCGGTGTATGGTATTTTCCCAGATGGTTTACCTTGAATAAAGCGGTACATAAGATATGTGCTTATAAAGATCTCATTGATTCCAATATACCCGATGCTGATTTTATTTGTGCAACAGCTATTAGTACTGTTGAATCAGTGATAAAACTTGGTATGAATAAAGGAAAAAAGTTGTATTTTATACAGGGCTTTGAGAACTGGGATAAATGGACAACAGATGAGGTGAAACAAACTTACCGTTTGGGAATGACAAATATCGTCATTGCCAAGTGGTTGGAAAAAATTGTTCGTGACAGCGGTGCTGACTGCGTATTAATCCCCAACGGAATTGACTTCAAAGTCTTTAATATCGATATCCCCATTGTTTCCCGGAAGGGTCATACGATTTCTATGTTGTACAATAAACAGGAACATAAGGGAGCAAAATATGGCATTGAAGCCTTAAAGAAATTAAAAGAACGCTATCCGGATTTGGAAGCGGTTTTATTTGGCGTACCTAAGCGTCCAGATGGTTTGCCACAGTGGATTCACTATATCCAAAAGGCAACACAACCACAGCTTCGCCAAGTATACAATCAATCGAAAATCTACCTTTGCCCGTCCCTCAAAGAAGGCTTTGGACTGACCGGAGCAGAAGCCATGGCCTGCGGCGCTGCCTACGTTGCCAGTGACTATGGTGGAGTCCATGAATATACCACAGACGGACGGAACGTACTCCTGTCAGCTCCAAAAGACGTAGACGGTCTCGTAGAACACGTCTCCTATTTGTTTGAGCATGACGATAAACGTATTGAATTAGCAAAACGGGGATATGAGGACATTCAAAGTCTAGATTGGAATAAATCTGTAGACAAATTTGAAGAATTGATGGTGAGAGAATGAAGTTGTTGCCCACAATAAGCATCGTTGTTCCTATTTATAAAGTGGAAGCGTATCTAAATCGATGCGTAAAGTCAATCGTTGAGCAAACGTATACAAATATAGAGATTATACTCGTTGACGATGGTTCACCCGATCAGTGTCCTGCTTTATGTGATGCATGGGCTGAAAAAGATAACAGAATCCGCGTCATTCATAAAAAAAATGGTGGCTTATCTGATGCGCGGAATGCTGGGATTGATGCGGCTACTGGCGAGTATATTCTTTTCATCGATAGCGACGACTATATTGCTGCTAATATGTGTCAAAAAATGATTGATGCCGCAGAAGGTGATAAGTCGGATATGGTCATATGCGGTTTTATATGGAAGTATCCGGAAAAAGAAAAGATACAATCCGTCGCTGCGGGAAATACAACACAGCATTTTTCTAATATTGAATTATTAAGGCTGTTTTTTATGAAAAAAACAGCGGAGTTAACTATTGCTTGGAATAAATTATATCGTAGACAGCTTTTTCTTACATCGGAATCAATTCGATATCCTGTTGGAAAATTACATGAGGATGAATTTACAACATATCGATTGATTTATGAAGCAAAAAAAATTACGGTCATTCCCGACGCACTTTATTATTATGTGCAGCGGAGTGCAAGTATTATGTCTGCGTTTAAGCCGCAGAATTTAATTGATAGTATAGCTGCAGCAGAATCCTATATTCCATGGGCCGATGAGCACCATGTAGATATAAAAAAAGAAATTGCTTGTGCCTATGATATTTTATCGTATTCTTTTTATTTACGGTATTGGCAAAACAAAGATATAGATCCACAACGAAAACAATTAAAGTCTTTTAGACGATTTATTATGGCACATACCCCATGTATTTATTCATCTGCAGGGATTCCTTGGAAGTATAGAATTTGGGATTTTTTATTACGCACAGATACCGTTGCCATTTATTATTCGATATATATCTTAAAGAAAAAATGGAATAAATCATAGGAAGGACTTTATCATTATGTTGCAGAATGAGGTGGCTTCGGCTACTTGGCGTGGAATGGTGTGGCGCTTTTTAGAACGTTGTTCGTCACAAGTTGTCAGCCTTATTGTATCTATTATCTTAGCTAGATTGTTATTGCCAGAGCAATATGGGATTATTGCTATGACAATGATTTTTGTTGCTCTGTTTGAAGCATTAGCAGTTAGTGGCTTGGGCTCTGCGCTAATTCAAAAATCTCAATATGATAGAACTGAATTTTCAACGATGTTCTGGGCCAGTGTTGTTTTCTCATTCATTTTGTATGGCATATTATTCTTCGCAGCACCTTATATCAGTGTTTTTATGCATACGCCAGCGTTGACTATTGTGCTGAGAGTTTTGGGGCTACGCTTACCGATTTCTGCAATGAATTCTATTCAACAGGCCTATGTTTCGCAGCAAATGATTTTCAAAAAGTTCTTTTTTTCTACCCTGAGCGGAACAATTTCGTCTGGCATTATTGGTCTAGCTATGGCTTATAGCGGATTTGGTGTATGGGCATTAGTAGGGCAAAATCTCTCAATGACAGTTGTAAATACAGTGGCTTTGCATTTTTTGATTCCCTGGCGCCCAAGTCTTATTTTTAGCCGTAAGGCTTTTCAAGAATTATATGGGTTTAGCTGGCGTACAATGACTGCCAGCTTTATTGGCACTGTCTTTGATCAATTGCGTGGGTTTTTTATTGGTCGATATTATACCCCCTCAGATTTAGCGTTTGTAAATCGTGGTGAACAACTTCCTATAGCTCTTTCTAATAATATTTCTACGACAGTTCAGAGTGTTCTCTTTCCAGCTTTTTCGCATTTAAAAAATGACAAGGTTTTAGTGCGTGAAGCAGTACAAAGAGCATTAGTAATAGGCAGTTTTGTTGTGACGGGATTGTTAGGAATTTTGGCAGGTACTGCAGATACATTTGTATCTGTTATCTTAACCGATAAATGGATTGATAGTGTTCCGTATTTGCAGTGGTCATGTTTGGGTCAGTGCTTTGCTGTTTTAGGCATGATTAATTTACAAACAATATCGGCATTGGGTCGTGCAGATATTACCTTAAATTTGGAATTCATAAAAAAACCTTTTTGGTTTCTCTTTTTGATTATCGGGGTCATGATTAGTCCTTTAGCGGTTATTGTAGGAAATGCGCTTTATGGAATTATTGCTTTTAGTATTAATGCTTTTCCTAATAAAAAATTATTGGGTTATGGCATTACTCAACAGATAAAAGATATTATCGGCCCGTTTTTTTTGTCGGGAATTATTTTTGTAATATTACAAGAATTACAGAGAATATTTCCACATACACTGTTGTTCTTAATCGGTGAAGGACTTATTAGTTTGGTAGTCTATTTTTTACTTGCAAGATTAGTAAAAATGCAAGGCGCCGATCAGGTTTATAAATTTATCATGAAACGTATAAAACGTTAGAACAGTTAATGCTTAATGAAGGGAAAGATATAGATGATTAGTGTAATTGTTGCGGTATATAATACACCAATCAATGATTTGAAAAGGTGCTTTGAGAGTATTTTAGCTCAGACATGTTCCGAATTTGAACTTATTGTTATTGATGATGGCAGTAAGACTGAAATTGCTGAATATATTGATGATTTTGCGAAACGTGATAAGCGTTTTCAGGTTTATCATATTAAAAATTCAGGGGTATCTCATGCAAGAAATTTAGGCTTAAAATTTGCAAAAGGGGAATATGTCACTTTTTGTGATTCTGATGATTCTTTAGAGAAATACTTTTTTCAAAATAGTTTAAAGTTATCGATGAAATACAACTTAGATATGATTGTGGGGGGGGGTAATAGTTAAAGGCGAAGGGAAACAATTCTGTAAATGTTGTAAAAAAGCTGCTAAGGATATTTGGCTATACACTGATATGAAAGAAATCTTCGATTTTGCTTTAACTGGATATCCGAAAAAAGAAAATAAAGAATTAGGAAATATGTTAATTGCTAGAATTTATCCTAAACTTTATAAAAGTGAACTAGCTAAGAGTGTCTCATTTAAAGAAAATATTCGAATGAGTGAAGATAATCTCTATTCTTTTGAGATTATTTCAAAATGCCGTAAGCTAGGTATCACTGATGAATGTTGGTACGTATATTATCAAAATGAATATTCACTTACCCATCATAATGATGGAATTATTGAAAATAGGCAAGCAGAGCAACGAGCGTTTGCTAGGGAAATTGAAAAGATTGAAGAATCAGGAGACGAGGTAATAAAAAATGCTTGTTATATAAGGTTATTTCATATCTTCATTAATTATTTTTATGTATTAGCATGCAATATAAAGAATATTGATATATTAAGAGCTACGTTGAATTCACGTTGGGGAAAATCTATCCAAGCCGCTGATCTTTCATTATATGATAATCTCCAGGCATCTGATAAAAAATTTCAGTACTTATTAAATAATCATAACTGGTTGTATATGTACTTTGTAGTTCGATGTATGCGCTGGAATCTAGGGAAAATTAAAAGAAACCTGAAGGCTTTTTTCAAGTAGTGACCGATATGAAGCATTAGAGTAATGGAGGTACACAATGACAGTAAGAGGAGAAATTGCTAAGTTATTATTTTATGTGTGCAGGATATTTCCGATTAAGAAAAATAAAATTGTTATCGATAATTACGCAGGAAAAGGATTTGGTGATAATGGAAAGTATATTGCGCTTGAATTATTAAAACGAAGAAAAAAATATGACATTGTATGGTTGGTAAGAGATAAAGCAGAAAATCAATTCCCTGAGGGAATAAGAGAAGTGCCTTATGCTTCACTGGAATCGATATATGAACAAGCAACTGCAAAGATATGGATTGATAATCTTCGAAAGCCCACATATGTACGAAAACGAAAGGGGCAATATTATATCATGACCTGGCATGGTGGAATAGGGCCCAAAAAAATTGAAAAGGAAGCAGAAGACACCTTGCAAGAATCGTATATCCAGCGAGCTAAAAATGATTCTAAGATGACGAATTTAATGCTTGCAGAGTCAGATTATACATATTGCAAATATAGAAATTACTTCTGGTATGATGGAGAAATTATGAAGTTCGGGTCGCCTCGACAAGATATTCTTTTCCATTGTAATAATGATTTGAAAAAGTATATATTTCAAAAAATGGGAATTAAAGATGATTGCCATATTTTTTTATATGCCCCGACATTTCGAAATGATATGACTGAGGATGATTTAAAAATTTATCAACTTAATTGGGAACGTTTGCTTGAAACGTTAGAAGAAAAATTTAAAAATAAGTGGATTGGTTTTATAAGACTTCATCCAAATGTAGCTAAATTGGATCAACATCATAATTTAGCCACTAACAATAGGGTTTTTGATGTTACGTCTTATCCGGACATGCAGGAACTCCTATGTATAAGTGATATTGTACTTACTGATTATTCCAGCTGCATTTATGATTTTGCATTAACATTAAGACCTGGATTTATTCTTGCACGTGATTTTGCAGACTATAAAAAAGAACGTGACTTATGCTTTGATATAAGCCAGGCGCCATTTCCTATAGCAACATCAGAAGAGGCATTAATGAAATTGATCAAGAATTTCAACCTTATTGATTATCAGAAAAAGGTACATAAATTTTATGATGATTTTTTTGGTTTATATTCAGGGGGACATGCAGCTGAAATTACGGCAGATCGTATAGATGATGTAATTGGAGGAAAATTTCATTTTTAAATATTTGTTATTTTAATATGGCTTTAGTGAGAGGCAGATGAAGGATGAAATGAATTATGCAGTTGTTATTGCCGGTGGATCCGGTCATCGAATGGGGCAGGACATCCCAAAACAGTTTATCAATGTCTACGATAAACCAGTATTGATTTACACTTTGGAAGGCTTTCAGCGTCATCCGCAGATTGATGCAATTGTAGTCGTCTGCATCGATGGCTGGGAAAATGTTGTCTGGGCTTATGCAAAGCAGTTTAATATTACGAAATTGAAGTGGATTGTGCCTGGCGGCAAAAGCGGGCAGGAGTCGATTCGCAATGGTGTCTATGCCTTGGAAGGGATTGCCAAGCCAGATGATATTGTTGTCATTCATGATGGGGTCCGGCCGTTAGTCGATGAAGCTGTTCTGACAGATGTTCTGTTGGTAGCTCATAAATATGGCAATGCCGTTACGTCGATGCCGTATAATGAACAGATTTTTGTTGTCGATAAAGAGGATGAAACGACGACCCGGCAATATATTCCGCGTGAAACTTTGCGACGCGTATCTACGCCGCAGGCATATCGGTTTGACTTGCTGGATTCAAAATATCATGAAGCCTTTGAAAAAGAAATTGGCATCTACGGTTCTTCGTATACGAACACGATGATGGTAGAATTAGGCGTAACTTTACATTTTGCAGCTGGGTCGGACCGAAATATCAAGTTGACGACAAAGGATAATTTGGAAATGTTCAAGGCCTATTTGAAGCTGGATAAAGATAATTGGTTAAAGTAAGGCGGTGAAGATGATGAAGGTCTATGAAAATCCGTTGTTTCAGGAAGATGTTGCTCGTGTCGCTGTATTGGATTTACCGTGGCAGCAGCTGCAGGATAAATCAATACTCATTTCAGGGGCTACGGGCCTGATTGGTTCGTTTTTAGTGGATGTCATCATGAAACGCAATGCAGCGTATGGTATGAACTGCAGCGTTTATGCTTTAGGCCGCAATAAAGACAAGGCCAAGGAACGTTTTGCAGATTTCTTAGGCGGCAAATGGCTGCAGTTCGTTCAGTATGATATCAATGAACCTTTACGAGATGATGATTTTGCAGCAGTCGATTATGCCGTGCATCTTGCCAGCAACACACATCCGGTTGCCTACGCTACGGATCCTATCGGCACGATTACGACGAATATCATCGGTGTCAAAAATATGCTGGATTTTTGTATGAAACATCATGTCCAACGGGTTGCCTTTGCGTCTTCCAATGAAATTTACGGCGAAAACCGCGGTGATGTAGAAAAATTTGAAGAAGACTATTGTGGCTACATCGACTGCAACACTATGCGTGCGGGTTATCCCGAAAGTAAACGCTGCGGCGAAGCACTCTGCCAGGCCTATATCAAACAAGCCGGCCTCGATGTCGTCATTCCGCGCTTTACAAGATCCTATGGCCCGACGATGCTGATGAGTGACACGAAAGCTATCAGCCAGTTCATCCGCAAAGCGATTGCTGGAGAAGATATTGTCTTAAAAAGTGAAGGCAAGCAGTATTATTCCTATACCTACGTTGCCGATGCCGTCTCTGGTTTATTGACTATTTTACTGAAAGGCAAGAATGGTGAAGCCTACAATATCGCTGACGATTCTTCGGATATTCGCTTAAAAGACTTAGCAGGAATCCTGGCAGACATATCTGGCAAAAAAGTCGTGTTTGAACTTCCAGACGCCGTAGAAAAAGCAGGCTACAGTAAAGCAACAAAAGCCCGGTTAGATGGAAACAAAATCAAACAGTTAGGGTGGAAACCGTTGTATAATATAAGACAAGGATTGGAAAGAACTGTAAGTATTTTAGATACTGTAGACGGCTGAAAAACGAAAATTCAATAAGTTTACGTGATATAGGGGAGATACCACTTGAATCAAATAAGTCGACACATATGATTATTTGGACAGGAGATAATTGTCATGGATAGTAGAAAATTAGAAGCTATTTCTAAAATATTTATTGGTGATGAAGGAAATTGTTATATAGGTAAAAAAGGCTATCAATTAGTCGATTTTTTTAATGAATATTTTTCTTTTCAGGATCAATATGGCCCTGGTTTTCCATCGCGTTGGTTTTACGTATTTAAAAAATTGGAGTATTTTATTTCTGAGGGGAAAATCGATGATTTTTTTACGACAATATTGGATAAAGGGTACTTAATGTCTGAATGGCAGATATCTTCGGTTGAAGCGGTTGAGAAGAGAAACTTTATTCTGGCCCAATTTAATAGAATATTAGCGCCTGAATATTATGTAGCTAGAAAAAATAAAAAGTATTTGTTGGTCAATAGAAATGAGGATTTAGTATTAATTGGCAGAGGCGTCCTGCTGCTGGTGGTGCTGCTGGTGCTGTTGGGCTTCTTCCCGCAGCCGATCCTCGACACCTCGCATGCTGCGATG
>ENA-UPSY01001689-UPSY01001689.1-human-gut-metagenome-genome-assembly--contig:-NODE-1689-length-21975-cov-5.543611_pt1 | contig 21975 bp, 30 predicted proteins | sample MGYA00250044_ERZ773365 | MGnify/ENA primary metagenome ERZ773365 (study PRJEB29103, sample SAMN06111932) | human gut metagenome | biome: human gut; feature: ankylosing spondylitis patient; material... | reverse complement strand
ATTCCTGCGTCAGTCCGCCTCCTTCGGGGGGCGGGCTTTCTTTTTGCCCCAGCAACTCCGCTTTTGTGAGGCCGAAATAATCGGCCAACTTTTGCAGAGTTGCGTCTGTCGGCTCGTGGCCACTTTTCCACCTTGTCCCGGCTGATTTGTTGAGCCCGGCCTCAACCAAGGCGGCAGAAGGCGAAACGCCCTTGAAATTACACGCTTTTATGAAATTGTCATAAAACACGAATAATCACCGCCAAAGTTGTTAAAGTCGCACAAAGTTGAAAAAGTCCACGAAATAGTATTGACTGTTGAAATAGTTGCGTGTATTATTATAGCCACAGGGGACATACCCCACAAGGCAAATATACCACAGCGGGCGGAGCCCGTCAAGGTGGAAAGGAGAAAATGATGATTGTCAACAGAGTTAAGGAGTTGCGAACAGCGGCGGGAATGACCCAGAAGGCGCTGGCTGACCAGCTGGGCGTTACCGTGCCCACGGTGAGCAAGTGGGAGCTGGGCCAGCGGACGCCGGAGCTGGAGAAGATTTTCCGGATGACGCTGATTTTTGGCGTTGGCATTGACCAGATCGTCCAGCGGACGGAGAGCGCCGGATAACACGGTGAGGAGAGGAGACGGAGACATGACGTTACAGGACATTGAGCGCATCCCCAAGGAGTATCTGACTGCGGCGCAGGTGGCCCCGATTTTGGGTGCGGACCCGCAGACCATCCGGATGCAGGCGCGGCAGCGGCCTGACCTGCTGCCATTCCCGGCGGTGTGCCTCGGGAGCCGGGTCAAGATACCCAAGGAGGCGTTTCTCCGGGCCATGCGGGGCCTATAATCACGTTACCACGGAAAGGAGGAAAAGACAATGGACAAGAAATGCCCTAATCTGTACCAAAGGGCAAGGCTGAGTACCGGAATGAGCCAAGAACGTGCAGCGGAGCTGCTTGGACTGTCGCCGGAGAGCCTGAAACAGTACGAGGGCGGCAAGACGGTGCCCAAGGACGAGACGGTGGCCAAGATGGTGGAGGTGTATCACCTGCCATGGCTGGCGCTGGAGCACGCACAGGCCACGGACCGGCTTGGCGTTATGCCGGAGGTGACGCCAAGGCCGCTGCCCATGGCGAGTATCGCACTCCGGAACCGTCTGCAAGACGCGACGGGCCGGCTGGACGCACTGCTGCGGATCGCGGAGGACGGTATCATAGATGACACGGAGCGGCCGGAGTTTGACAGCATTGTGGTGGAGCTGCGGGAGACCATGGGAGCCATCTATCAGGTGATCTACTCGGGCGCGGACGCAAAAAGGGACCGCCCTGACGTGGGGACGTCAGAGCGGTCAAAATCGGGAAGTGTGGTAATGGATTTTTCGCAAAATCATTATACCACGCAGCCCACGGATTTGGCAAGAGGGAATTTTACCCGGACGGGAGGTGTGCTCCTGTGACGGGCTGGGCTGTGTTTTTTACGCTGCTGGGCGCCGCATCTGCGGTGGGTCAGCTCATGCGCGTGGTGGATTTTTTGGAGAGGAGGTAATCTTATGCCGTTTACGGCTGCGGAGCTGGAGGAGATGCGCCGTGCAGATGAGGAGATCGAGCGGGATTTCCGCTGGACGCAAGAAGAGCTGGAGGCGTCTCGGCGGCGCGACCGGGCGGCAGTCTTTGCGGCGCTGCCGCCGGAGAAGCAGCGGAATGCTGCCGCCCGAAAGGCATACTACGAGGCCAACCGGGATAAGGTAGCTGCCGCCCAAAAGGCATACTACGAGGCCAACCGGGATAAGGTAGCTGCCGCCAAAAAGGCATACAGAGAGGCCAACCGGGATAAGTTAGCTGCCGCCCAGCACTGGATACATGACGCCCGCGTGGAGCGTGGGTATACGCAGCGCGATCTTGCTCGATTGTGCGGGGCCTCGCAGCCGACGATTGCCATGCTGGAGTGCGGCATGATAGCGCTTGAACGGTGCCGATGCGTGCAGAGGCTGCGGGAGATTTTGGAGCGATAAGGTGAGGGGTATCTATGGCATACGATTTGACGCTGGGCGGGCTGTACGCGGTCATTCCGGCCAGAGTGCTGTACGATGAGCGGCTGCGGCCAACGGCTAAGCTGTTGTACGGCGAGATCGTCCGGCTGGCACAGAGCAGCGGGTATTGCTACGCCACCAACAAGCAGTTGATGGGCGTGTGCGGTCTGTCGGACAAGTCCGTCTCCGAGCTGGTGGGCCAGCTCCGGGCGTGCGGGCACATCCGGCTGGAGATGGTGCGGCGGAACGGCGAGAGCGGAGACATTATCCAGAGGCGGATTTTTATCGGGCAGGATTTGGCCAAAAGCGGCCCGGAAATGGAGGGCGAAATCCCCGAGGGGGGGTATCCCGAAAAATCGGGAGACGTATCCCGAAAAATCGGGAGAGGGTATCCCGAAAAATCGGGAGGTATTATAAGTAATAATATAATAAATAATATCCCCCCTATATCCCCCCAAAAGGGGGGAAGCGTGAAAAAGCGGAAACGGAACAAGTCTGTGCCGGAATGGAAGCCGGAGCGCTTTGAAAAATTCTGGGAGTACTACCGGACTCACGGCCGGGACAATGACCGGGCCGGGGCGGTCCGGGAGTGGGACAGGCTCAAGCCGGAGGATGATCTCATCGACACCATGGCCCGGGCGCTGGCGGCGCAGGCTGCCTCCGACGAGTGGCGGCGGGGCATCGGCATCCCGTATGCCTGCCGTTGGCTCCGCAATGAGCGCTGGAGGGACACCGGCCTGCGGCGGTCCGAATCGGACACCGAGGAGGCCCCGCCCCGGCGGCGCTACATCGGCAAGCGGGTGATCGACGGGGAGGAGGTAGACGTCTTTGAGTGATTTTGCAAGTGTAGAGGCCGAGCAGGCCGTGCTTGGCTCCATGCTTATTGACAGCCGGTGCATCCGGGAGATCGCGGGGCGGCTGCGGGAGACGGATTTTTCCGTGGGTCTCAATCAGGCGCTGTTTAGCCTGATCTGCGACATGGACCGGGACGGCCAGCCGGTGGACGGGATCACCGTCTGCGGCGCGGCAGTCAAGGCGGAGATCGCAGAGGACAAGACGCTGCGGAACTATTTGGCCCAGCTGATGGAGATCACGCCCACGGCGGCCAACGCGGCGGAGTACGCGGCGCTGGTGGCCCAGACCGCCCGGAGGCGGGAGCTCAAAGAGGGGCTGGAGGACGCACTCAGGGGTCTTGCGGAGCACGAGGCGGAGGACACGGTGCTCTCCCGGTTGGACGCGGCCATGGCGGCCAGTGCCCAGCGGACGGAGAGCGAGCTGGCGGCTCCCAAGGAGCTGGCGGACAGCTTTTTGGCGTACCGGGAGCGCATCGACGAGGGCGCCGCGCCTTACGTCCGCACCGGGGTCAAGGCACTGGACAAGCTGCTGGGCGGCGGCATGGTGCAGGGCGGCTTGTACATATTGGCGGGACGGCCCGGCATGGGCAAGACCGCGCTTGGCATTGCCATTGCGGAGCACGTGGCGCAGACCGTGGGCCGTGTGGATTATTTTAGCTTGGAGATGAGCCGGGCGCAGATCATGGCCCGGCGGCTGGCGTCTATCGGCAAGATGGACAGCAAACGCATTTTGATGGACAGCCTGACGCCGGAGGAGTACAAGCGGATGATCGACGCCACGCGGCAGGCAGCGTCCACGCCGCTTTACGCCACGGACGGACAGGCCCAGAGCGCACAGCGTATCACGGCCATTGCCCGAGCGGGGCGAGACGTCAAGCTGGCGGTGGTGGACCACTTCGGCCTGATTTTGCGGCCCGGCAGGCGGCAGGACGCGGACGAGTCAAGAGAGATCGCCCACGCTCTGAAGCGGCTGGCGCAGTCCCTTAATCAGCCGGTGCTGTGCCTTGCACAGCTTAACCGGCAGAACGAGCAGCGCAGCGACAAGCGGCCAACGCTGGCAGACCTGCGGGCTACGGGCGCCATGGAGGAGGACGCCGACGGTGTGATCTTTATCCACCGCCCGGATTACTACAATGCGGATTACAAGCGGGAGCCGGGCGCGCCGGAGCGGACGGAGGTCATTTTAGCCAAAAACCGCCACGGCAGCACCGGCAAGATCAATTTATCTTTCTGGCCGGAGACGAACACTTTCAACCCGGCCTATGTGGAGTGAGGACAATATGCAAGTTGGGGATATTTTGGAGCGCACACCCAACATTGAGGCAATGAGCGGCCTTGGGACGGTGGGGCCGCTGCCGTGCCGGGTGATCTACATCCACCCGGAGGGGCGGTTTTACACGGTGGAGTTTACAAGCCGTATTACCGGCGAGCGGTGGCGGGAGGCTTTTTGGCCTGACCGCCCGCCGGAGCAAAAGCAGGGCTACGGCAACGAGGGGGCGCGGTTTTTCTGCCCGCCCCGGAGAGGTGAGGGACTATGAGGACGATTGCAATTATGAATAACAAGGGCGGAGTGGGTAAGACCGTTACCGCCATCAATCTGGGAGATATTTTAGCCGCCGATTTTGGCCAGCGTGTGGTGCTGGCGGACTGCGACGGGCAGGCCAACCTGACGCGCTTTTTCCTGCCGGAGGATGAGGCGGACACATACACCACGGCGGACATCCTGACCGGCGAGGGGGAGAGCGTGTGGAGCGACAATCTTGTGACCATCCGGCCGGGGCTGAGCCTGCTGCCCGGCAGCTCCGGGCTCTATGACCTCGATCTGCGGGCCATCCGGGACGGGCTTAGCGCCCCGGAGCGGCTGCGGGGCTTTGCGGAGTGCGCCCGGGATGATGGGGACACGGACTGGATGATCTTTGACTGCCCGCCGGGTTACACCGTGGCCAGCGTGGCGGCGCTGCTGGCGGCGGACACAGTGGTCATCCCGGTTTTGGCGGACAAATTCTCCCTTGACGGGGCGGCGGCCGTGGCTGAGCAGGCCAACCGTCTGGCGGGCGTGCGGCCCCAGCTGCGGGTGCGGGCGCTGCTGACCCAGACCCGGGGGACGGAGGTGGTGACAGCGGCGGCCACCATGCTGACGCAGATGCGCTTACCGGTATACCGTACAGCCATCCGGCGGACGGACAAGGTGCCGGAGAGCACCATGACGCTTTTACCGCTGCGGCAGTACAGCCCCGGCAGCGCCGCAGCCCGGGACTACCGGGTGTGGGCCAAGGAGCTGATGGAGGAGGTGATCTGATGGCGGGCAAAAATTTTGACATCTCGCGGTTTGCCGAGACCATCACGCCGGTGCGGTCCGAATCGGACACCATGCGGGAGATCGCCATTGACAAGATACGTGACAATCCCCGCAACTTTTACCCCGCGCCGGGGCCTGCGGCGCTGGCGGCGCTGGAGGACTCCATCCGGGCCAACGGCCTTTTGGAGCCGCCGACGGTCATTGCCGCCGAGGACGGGACGAGCTACCGCCTGATCTCCGGCCACAGCCGCATGGCGGCCATCCGGGCGCTCCATGCCAAGACGCCGGAGCAGTGGGAGACAGTGCCCTGCCGGGTGCTGCCCACCATGTCGGAGGAGGCAGAGGCGTCGGCGGTCATTGAGGCTAACCGGCAGCGGGTCAAGTCACCGGCGCTTTTGGCGGAGGAGGCGGAGAGGCTGACGGAGCTCTACATCAAGCGCCGGGAGGCAGGAGAGGATTTGCCGGGGCGTATCCGGGACCGGGTTGCCGAGGCGCTGCAGGTCAAGTCTACAAAGATTGCCAATGTAACGGCCATTAAAAACGGCATTAAAGTACCGGGCATTGCTGAGCGGTGGAAACGGGACGAGATACCGGAGGCGGCAGCGCTGATGATCGCCCGGATGGACATTGAGGAGCAGTACCGTCTGCTGGACTGGATGATCGACAAGGGCCGGAGCTACACCATCAACGAGGTGCGGAAGTTTGACACCTGCTATACAGTGACGCGCCGGAAGTGTGAGCACACCGGCCGGATGTGCGAAAACGCGGAGCGGATGTATGACCATGACTACCGATACGGCGAGTGGCACGGCTCCAACTGTTGCCTGAACTGTCTGGACCGAGACACATGCCCGGCGGCCTGCCAGTATGTGGAGCGGCAGCCAACGCCGGAGCCGGAGCAGGAGGCGGAGGCGCTGCCGGAGGGGCAGATGGTGATTTGCGGCTGGATGCCGGGAGGCACCACACCGGCGGAGCCGGGAGAGTTTGCCGTGGTTGTGGACGTTGGCGGCGGCAAGCGGCTCAAGCGATTTTTTGAGTGGGACGGACATCGCTGGATGATGACAGGCGGCATTGAGGCGAGCATCGCACCGGCATGGTGGATGCGGCTACCGCCTGTGCCGGACAAGGAGGGCTGATATGAGCAGGCGATACAGAGGCAAGCGGCCCCACGAGCCGCTGACAGGCTGGGTGCTCTGGCCGCTGTTTTTGGCCGCGCTGTGCGGAGCACTGCTGGCGCTGACCACCACAGCAGGCGGAGGTGGGCTATGATGCGGTGCCCTTGCTACGGCTGCGAGCTGCGCGGCCCCGGCTGTCACAACCCGGCACGCTGCGGCCGCTGGGCGGAGTATCTGGCAGCCACGGAGACCGCTCGCGCCAAGGCGGCGCAGAGCAAGCGGAGCACCGTTATCATGCAGGACTACGTTAAGGACAAAAGCAAAAATTTGCGGAAGCGGAAACGGTAAGGAGGAGCTATGAGAGATCAGGAGCTGATACAGGCGCTGCGTGAGCACGCAGAATGTCAAAAAGCGTTTGAAGATCTTGGCGGAGAGAGCGGAATCTATGCAGACGCCTATAACGATTTGGCAGAGAATTTCTACGGCATTCCTGCTGCTAAGGTAGTATCACTTCATGACATTTACAGAGTTATTGCAGGACATAGTTATTATCATGGCGACCGTATCCTTGCGGCATTGACCTGTATTGCAGAAGGGAAAAAAGTGAACCCTGTGCGTCCTTCCGACGTGGCCCCAATGGTGCATGGGCGGTGGATCTCTTTCCACAGCGAAGCTGCGGGCGATATTCAGTATTGCTCCGCCTGTGAGATAGGGTTCGATGCAAAGACGGATTATTGCCCCCACAGCGGGGCCAAGATGGACGGAGGTGCTGGCAATGGCTGAATACATTAAACGGGAAACGGCGGTGAAAGCTGCGAATGAGTGGGTAAGCGAGGAGTGCATGGCGCCCGTGATGCGGGTAAGCCGGTTGCTTGATAAATTGCAAAAAGTGCCCGCTGCCGACGTAGCCCCGGTGGTGCATGGACATAGGGTTGACAACGGAGGGTCCTACGCCAGATGCTCTCAATGCGACGGGGTACTGCCTCTTTGTGCCAATTACTGCCACAACTGCGGGGCGATACTGGACGGTAACGCCAATGGCTAAAACATCAGGGATGCAGGCGTATGCGGAGCGGTACGCCGAGGTCAAGGCGCAGGCGGCACAAATGCTCGTCTGTCAATATATGCAGGACACACTCCAACTGGCACTGCACCAGACGGAGGGCTGGGGCTGTGATCGCATTGCGCGGCTGTGCGAGGCGTGGCAGCACATCCGGGACGAGTACAGACCGGCTATCAATCCCAGCGACCCGGCAGCGGATGTCATGCAGGAGCACATGGACCGAGTGATGGCACAGATCATCAGCGGCAAGCAGGAGCTGATACCGTTTGCAGAGCGTTATCCGGAGCTAAAAAAAGTGAGATATGGGAGGTAAGGCATGGTGCCTGATAAGATGCATGCCGATGGTGAGCCGTATGTATGCGCCCGGCAGCGGGCGGGTCCGTTGGTGAAGGCGCTGGTGACGGACAACTACGGATATCTCCGTCGCTACGGGCCGGGGGCGGTGCGGGGCCGGTGCGGACCGGCTCTTAGCCGCACCAGCCTTGACAAGCTGGAGCTGCGGCTGGCGCTGTTTGGCTACGACGGCATTTTTTACTCGCTGACTTTTGACGATGACCATCTTCCGGCTGACCGTGCCGGGACGGAGCGCGTGTGGGACGCTTTTCTCAAGCGGCTCCGACGGTGGAAGCGAGGGCCGGTGGACTACTACGTGTACCGGGTGGAGGGCCTTCACGGCGACCACCGGCTCCACATCCACGTGTTTCTCCGGGATCAGGACTTCCCGCCGGCCGTGGTGCAGTACCTCTGGCGGACGTGGGGCAGCGCCTACGATGTGCGCTGGGACCGGGCGCGGGTGCTGTCAGAGGGCGGCTACCGTGGGCTGGCAATCTATTTCACAAAGGAAGTGCCGGAGGTGGGCCGTCACCCGTGGGGCTGCTCCCGGGCGCTGAGTAAGTACATCCCGCCTCCGGAGGTGACCACCTGCAAGAGCGGCATGGTGCGGCTGCCCAAGGGCGCCACACCGCTGCCCATGCAGGGCCGGGACCGTCCTCAGCTGGGCGGGTGGGGGCTGTACGGATACAGCCGGTATCTGCTGCCTGAGAAATAGCGCTTTTATTTTAATAACAAAGTTTAGTATTATCTATCTATAGATAGCGTATCCTCTTGAAACCTACGGAATATCTACGGACAACCAGCAAGAAAGTGAGGGAAAAGCCTTGCAAACGATGAGAAAAGGTGATAAACTTGCCATAAAGGATGGATTGATTGTTTGCCCTGTTTGCAGGCAGAAAACAAACCAGACGATCTTTCCGGAGACCACGGCGGATTTTTTCCCGCTCTGGTGCCGGAGGTGCAAGTCAGTCCATCTCGTCAAGATCGCAAGTGGCCAGTGCTACATGATTAGCCGGTGCCGATGAGCTCCCGTGTGTTGGGGGTACATCGGCGCCGGTTTTTGTTTTGCGCTGATTTGGCCTGTGCTTGTTTAGCCGGTGCCGATACTCAGCCCTTTGGGGCGGGTGTTGGCACTGGCTTTTGCTTTGCACGGAGGTGATAGCCCGTGGGGCAAACGGCTGGGGCCGGCATATCCGGCGCGAGGCTGGCTGAGCTGGCGGCGCTGCTGTCGGCGGGACAGGAGTACAAGTTTTACTCGTGGCCGGAGTGGCGCGGCCTGCGGGCGGAAGTGCTGCGGCTGGACCACTACGAGTGCCAGCACTGCAAAGCGGCGGGGCGGTACAGCCGGGGGTACATCGTGCATCACGTTAAGCACTTGCGGGAGCGGCCAGACTTGGCTTTGAGCGTGGTTGACCCGGACACCGGGGCGCGCCAGCTTGAGACGCTGTGCAAACACTGCCACGAGCTGGAGCATCCGGAGAGCCAGCGGCAATTTCAGCCGCAAGCGCCGCCAATTACGGCGGAGCGGTGGGATTAGCCCCCCCCTCGGAAAAACGGCTTTGTTTTCTTTGGCGCTAATCGGGTGGGTCCAAGACAAAAGGGCGAAAGTTGGGCGTGCGCGCTGCCGCAATGCGCGGGTGGCGTGTGCGCGGCAAGGATTTTAACCAAGCCGACAGCACAGAGTGACAGAAAACGCTGATGGGTGTCAAAACCGCAAAAAGGCAAACGCAAAAAATCCGGGGCATCACCCGGCCTCCGGGCCGGCTCCATTTTCCTTTCCTCACCGCCCGAGCCCCCGCGTGTCGGGGGCCGGGTGATGCTCCGGAGATCACCGCCATACTTGCGCACCATGTTTGGCTCGGGGAGAGCCAGACACGCAAGATGGCGATGCCCACAACGTGGAGGTCCGAATCGGACCACGGATAATAAGCCGGTGTGCACGGCGGCGCTTGCGCCGCGGCGGGCTTGATCCTCCTGCGGCGGCTCTTGAGGCGGGGCAGCTGCGAGAGCCGCCGTGTGCACCGGACGGAAAGGAGAACAACCATGCCAAAGAAAACGGACTGGCGGAAAACCAAAAAGTACGCGGCGCTGAAAAACTCCATGCTGGAAAATCTGGAGACGCGGGGACTGCTGGAAAAAGCCTACACCGACAAGGTGGACGAGTATCTGGATTTCTGGGTGCGGCGGCAGGAACTGCAGGCAGACGTTGCCGAGCGGGGACTGACTGTAATTGATGACCGGGGCCGCATTGCGGAAAACCGCAGCGTATCGCTGGAAGTGCAGGTGGCCCGGCAAATGCTGGCGGTATGGACCGCTCTTGGCTTTAAAGACGCGGCGGCCAAATCCTCCGATGTGCCGGGAGGCATGGACGATGAGCTGTGAGCTGCCCGGAGAGGTGCTGAATTACCTTGAGGCCGTGGAGGCGGACGCGCCACGGGCCTGCCGGGAACAGCACGCGCTGGCGGCGCATATCCGGCAGTGTTTTGCGGAGGAAGACCTCCGGGTGGACGCCGAGCAGCTGCGGCACTATCTGGGTCTTGCAAGGTATTTCCCCTACAAACGGCTTTTTCCATGGCAGGAATTTTTAACCGCGCTTTGGAACTGCACCTACACGGCAGAAGGGCGGCCCCGGTGGAAAACGCTCCTTTGCATGGTGGGGCGTGGCGCGGGCAAAGACGGGTATATCGCTTTTGACTCCATGTGCTCCGTGTCCCCCTATAACCCGGTGGGGCACTACAACGTGGACATATGCGCCAACAACGAGGAGCAGGCCATGACGCCGGTGCTGGATCTGGTAGCGACACTGGAAAGCCCAGACCATGAGAAAAAGCTGAAGCGCTTTTTTTACCACACCAAGGAGCTGGTACAGGGCCGGGAAAACAAAGGCGTTATCAAGGGGCGGACAAACAACCCCAAAGGCCGGGACGGCATGCGCTCCGGCAAAATAATCTTTAACGAAGTCCACCAGTTTGAAAATTACAACAACATTAAGGTGTTTGTCACAGGCCAAGGCAAAGTGGCCCAGCCCAGGGTGGGCATTTTTACCTCCAACGGAGAGATCAACGACGGGCCGCTGGACGACTATCTGGCCAGAGGAAGGCGGATCTTATTTGAAAACGAGCCGGACAACGGCTTTTTGCCGTTTATCTGCTGCCTTGAAACGAGGGAGCAGGTGCATGACCCGGATAACTGGTATATGGCAAATCCATCTCTCTATTTTTTGCCGGACTTAAAGCAGGAGACTGCGGACGAATACCGGGACTGGGTGGAGCACCCGGAGCAAAACGGCGATTTTTTGACAAAGCGAATGGGCTTGCGGGCCGGATTTCAGGAGATCAGCGTAACGGACTATGAAAAAATCCTCAAGACCAATAAGCCACAGCCTGATCTGTGTGGCTGGACCTGCACGGTAGGACTGGACTATGCGGAGCTAAGCGACTGGGCGGCAGTCAACCTCCATTTCCGGCGGGGGGCCGACCGGTATGATATCAACCACGCATGGGTGTGCCGCCAATCCAAGACGCTGCCGAGGGTTAAGGCTCCATGGCAGACATGGGCGGAGGAAGGGCACTTGACAGTGGTGGACGATGTGAGCATCAGCCCGGACCTGATCGCGGCCTATATCCAGAGCGCCGCCCAAAAGTACAACATTAAGGCGCTGGCTATGGACCATTACCGCTGGACGCTGGTTGCGGAAAGTATGCGGGCTATTGGCTTTGACGCGGCGGATAAAAGCCGGGTAAAGCTGGTGCGGCCCTCGGACATTATGCAGGTGGAGCCGGTCATACAGGAGTGCTTTGACCGGGAGCTATTTTGCTGGGGCAACAACCCGTGCCTCAGGTGGGCGGTTAACAACACCAAGCGGGTGCGGAGCTCGCGAAAGCTGGGCGTGGACACCGGCAATTTCATCTACGCAAAGATCGAGGCAAAAAGCCGAAAGACAGACCCCTTTATGGCGCTGGTGGCCAGCGTGACCATTGAGCCGCTGCTGGGCACCGGCACGCCGCTGGCGGCGCCGATGATGGGGGCCATCAGACTATGACGGTCCGAATCGGACCGGAGAAAGGCTGACTATGGGATTTAGATTTTTTGAATGGCTGGCGGGAAAGGGCGGACGAACCGCCACGGCAGAGGTCACGTGCCAAGAGCTTTTTGACGCGGCGGCGGACCTGCAGATACGGCAGCTATGCTTTTGGACCTGCGCCAACATGGTGGCCAACGCCATCGGACGGTGCGAGGTGCGGGTATTCCGGGGCGGTGAGGAAACTCAAGACCGAGAATACTACATGTGGAATTACGAGCCAAACCTGAACGAAAACAGCACGATGTTCTGGCACAAGGCTGTTGGAAAGCTCTATACGGACAATGAGGCGCTGATCGTATCGAGCAGGCGGCGGGACACTGGGACGGATGCCGTGCTTGTGGCGGACAGCTGGCAGCAAAGCACCCACTGGGCCGTGCGGATGAACGAGTACACCGGAGTAACGGTGGGGGACACCGCCTACGATAAGACGTTCCGGGAAAGTGAAATTTTACACTTGAAGCTCCACCACAATGCCATGCGGCCGGTGATCGACGGGCTGTATGCCTCTTACTACCGGCTGGCAAGAGCGGCCATGCGCGCCTACCAATGGGACCGGGGGCAGCACTGGAAAGTCCATGTCAACCAGATCGCGGCGGGCACGCAGGACTTTGAGGCAAAATTTGCAAAGATGATCGCCGAGCAGATCAAGCCGTTTTTTGACAGCGACGCGGCAGTGCTGCCGGAATTTGACGGGTACAGCTACGAGCGCTCCGATGGCGGCAGCAGCAAAAGCGGAGACAGCCGGGACATCCGCAATCTCATTGAGGACATTTTTGATTTTACGGCAAGGGGCTTTCTTATTCCGGCGGTGCTGGTCAACGGCACCGTGCAGGGGACTGCGGACGCCAACAGCCGCTTTTTGACACAGTGTATCGACCCCATCTGCGACCAGCTGCAAGAGGAAATCACACGCAAGCGCTACGGCTATGACGGGTGGAAGCAGGGCAATTTTGTCCGGGTGGACTCCTCCGCCATTCTCCACTTTGACATTTTTGCCAACGCGGCTAATGTGGAAAAGCTGGTAGGCAGCGGCGCCTTTAGCGTCAACGATGTTCTGCGGGCCACCAATCAGGCGGCCATCGGCGAGGACTGGGCCAACGAGCATTTTTTAACCCTTAACATCGCAAAAATACAAGAGGCCGCCAAGCAGCTTGGCGGCGAGAAAGGAGCGGGCAATGAGTAATCAGCCGGACAGACGGATGTGGGAGCTGAAGCAGCGGGCGGAGGACGCCGGAACGCTGGAGCTCTACATCTACGGCGACGTGGAGGGCGACAGCCAGAATTTTTGGACGGGCGAGGTCATCCGCAGCGAGACCAGCGCCAAGGCGCTGCGGGACGCGCTGGCGGAGTACCCGGACGCCAAGGAAATCGCCATCTACATCAACAGCTACGGCGGAAGCGTTGTAGAGGGCACGGCCATCTATAACCAGCTTAAGCGGCACAGTGCTCACAAAACAGTATATGTGGACGGGTTTGCCTGCTCCGTTGCGTCGGTCATCGCCATGGCGGGAGACACGGTGATCATGCCCCGGAACACCATGATGATGATCCACAACATGAGCATGGGCATTTACGGCAATGCGGCAGAGCTGCGAAAAGCGGCGGACGATCTGGACGCCATCAATGAGGCGGGTATGGCCGCCTATCTCCAAAAGGCAGGGGAGAAGCTGGACGCCGGAAAGCTCAAGGAAATGTATGACGCCGAAACGTGGCTGACCGCCGCGCAGTGCATAGAGCTGGGCCTCGCCGATAAATTTGCGGAAAAGGACGCAGACATGAGCAAGGCGGCGGACATTGTGCAAAAGGCAAATCTGGCGCTGGAGCAGCGCATCCATGTGCAGAAAAGCCTTGCCGCCCAGCTGCGGCAGCTGACCGCCGCACCGGAAAAGATGCCTGCGGCACCGGCCACGAAAGAGCCGGAGCAGAAAAACCGTATTATGAGCCTGTTTGGCTGAAAATTGAAAGGAGACGAACATGACGAACAACAACACTATCCGGAGCCGCGAGGAGCTGCGGGGCCTCATCCAGAAGGCCGTTAAGGACAACGATGCCGAGGCATTTCAGGCGGCCTTTGACGAAATGCTCCAGCGTGTGGGCCTTGACGTTAAGCAGGAGTACGAGCAGCAAATGAACGATCTCCGGCAGGAAATGGACAGCCGCATCCTGACGGCCCGGGGCGTGCACCAGCTCACCGCCGAGGAGAAAACCTATTACCAGAAACTGGGCGAAGCCATGCGTGCCCTTGACCCCCGGCAGGCCGTGACCGGCATGGACGCCGTGATGCCCAAGACGGTGATCGACTCCGTTTTTGAGGATCTGCAGACCAACCATCCCCTGCTGAGCCGCATCAATTTCCGGGCCACCGGCGGCGCCGTGGAGATCATGGTCAACACCAACGGCTATGAGGAGGCGGCATGGGGCGACCTGTGCGACGACATTGTTAAGGAGCTGACCAGTGGATTTAAAAAGATCAACACCCAGCTTCTTAAGCTCAGCGCATTTTTGCCGGTGTGCAAGGCCATGCTGGACCTTGGCCCGGAGTGGCTGGACCGCTATGTGCGTGAGATTTTGTACGAGGCATTTGCCAACGGCATGGAGGCGGGCCTTGTGGCGGGTGACGGCGATAAAAAGCCCATTGGCATGACTCGTCAGGTGGGCGACAACGTGACCCGCTCCGGCAATGCTTACCCGGAAAAGGCCGCCGTAAAGGTCAGCGACCTGAGCCCCGTGACGGTGGGCAATCTGATCTCCATTCTGGCGGCGGACCCCAACGGCAAGGCCCGCCGGGTGCAGAACGTTATTTTGCTGGTCAACCCGCAGGACTACTACCAGAAGGTCATGCCTGCCACCACGCTGATGGCGCCGGACGGTACCTACCGCAATGACGTAATGCCCTATCCCATGACCATTATCCAAACCCCTGCACTGAGCCGGGGCAAGGCGGTGATCGGTCTTGCGGACCGGTATCTGGCGCTGGCTGGCACCGCCACTAACGGCCGCATTGAGTACAGCGACCACTACCACTTTTTGGAGGACGAGCGGGTGTATCTCATCAAGGGCTATGCCAACGGTATGCCCCTTGACAACAACGCATTTTTGCTGCTGGACATCAGCGGCCTGAAGCCCGCCACGTGGAAAGTGACGCAGGTGACGGAGGCCACGGCCTCCGATGACGCCACGCTGAGCGCCCTCTCTATCGGGTCTCTGGCGCTGTCGCCCACCTTTGCGGCGGGCACCGTGAGCTACACGGCCGCGACCACCAACGCAACCAACACCATCACGGCCGTGCCTGCTGACGCCGGCGCCGAGATCGAGGTGCTGGTGAACAACGCCAAGATCGACAACGGCAGCGCCGCCACGTGGCAGACCGGCAGCAACACCGTTAAGGTCAATGTGACCGCCGCTGACGGTACCTCCAAAAAGACCTACACCGTCACCGTGACCAAGTCCTGATGGCGGAGCGCGGCAGCCTGCCGGACGGGCTGCTGGCAGACGTCAAAAATTATCTGAGCATCACATGGAGCGATGAGGCAACGGACGCCAAGGTGTCCGGCCTCATCGCCTCCGGCATGGTGTACTTGGATGACAAGGCGGGGAGCCGGCAGGACTACACGGCGGACGGAAAGCCCCGGACGCTCTTGATGGAGTATGTGCGGTACGCCAGAGACAGCGCCATGGAGGTATTTGAGACCAATTATCAGGCACTGATTTTGGGGATGCAGACGGAGAGGCGGGTGAGCGCGTATGCCGTGGACGAGTCCGTACCGACCCCGCAGTGACGGGCGGGTGACGCAGGGCTTTGAGGATGGGATCGTGACCATCTGCACCGAGGAGGACGCGGCGGAGCCGGGCTACCAGCCAAAGCAGCAGCTTGCCGCTAAAATCAAGCTCCGGTACGAGGAGCGGCGGCTTGGCATCCAGCGCTATTACGAGGGGCGGCAAAATCAAGCCCAAATCGAGCGGGTGCTCCGGGTACCCAAGGCGCCAAACGTCAGCAGTCAGGACATTGCGGTGACGGAGGACGGTAAACAGTACCGCATTGACCTTGTGCAGACCAACACGGAAAGCTACCCGCCCAGCATGGACTTGACGCTCCTTAAAATTGAGCAGAGATACGAGGTGGGCCATGACATGGTATGAGCGCATTATCGCCGCCCACCGGGCGGTGACGGACGCGGTAAGCCATGCGGCCCGCGTCAAGTCCGAGCGCTACTTTGTGTGGCAGGAGGACGGGTCTAATGACCTTGCCGGGGACAACGGCCACGGCGAGCGGGCCGTGACCGGTACCACGGACCTCTACACCAAACAGGAGCTGGACCCATGGGCGGACGCACTGGGTGAGAGCTTTGACGCCCACGGCATTGCGTGGGCGCTGAACTCCGTACAGTATGAGGCGGACACTGGATTTTATCACTATGAGTGGGTGTGGGAGGCGCTTTGATGGCAACTATCAGCTTTAAGGGCGGGGAGGAGTACATCATAAAACTCAGCCGCCTTGAAAAAGAGGCTGTGGAAAAAGTTGTTGGCCCCGCCATCCACGATGGAGCAAAAATCGTGGCGGACGCCATCCGGACGGAGCTGCAGGCCGTGCCCACAGACGAGGGGTGGGGCACGCAGGAGCAGCCGGTGCGCGGCCCGAAAAAAACGCAAAAGGCCGCGCTTTTGGGCGTCCTTGGTATTACCACCATGCAAAAGGACAGCGAGGGCGTCTACAACGTTAAAATCGGCTTTGACGGGTACAACAACATCCGCTCCAAGCGCTGGCCCCAGGGACAGCCAAACCAGATGATTGCCCGGGCCATTGAGAGCGGCACCACATGGATGAGCAAAAACCGCTTTGTAGCCAGAGCGGTGAGCAAAAGCAAAAAACAGGCCCTTGCCGCCATGAAAAAGCGGGCGGAGAGCGAAATCGAAAAAATTATGAAATGAGCGCGTGTCCGAATCGGACCGCGAGAAAGGAGCGCTGACATGGCAACAATAGGACTGAGCAAGCCGTATTACGCGATTTATTCCGCCACCGGCAGCACTGTGAGCTACAAAGATGGCGGCGTCATGGGCAAAGCAACGGAGGCCAATGTGGAGATCGAGACCACGGAGGACAACAATCTTTACGGTGACAACGCACTGGCAGAGACCGACCGCCGCTTTGCCAGCGGTACGCTGACCCTCTCCACCACGGACCTGAGCCAGACAGTGAGCGCTGCCATCCTTGGACTCAAAGAGGAGGCCATTACCGGCATCGAGGGCGTGACGGATACCAGCGTCAAAGAGATGATCTATGACGATACGCAGGTAACGCCGTACCTTGGTGTGGGCTTTATCATCAAAAAGCGGGTCAATGGCGTGGATATGTGGCGGGGAATGATTTTGACCAAGGTCATGTTTTCCGTTCCGGCGGACGCGGCCACCACCCAGGGCGAGAGCATCGAGTGGCAGACGCCGGAACTGAGCGCCGCCATTATGCGGGACGATTCCGCTACGCATACGTGGAAGCGGGAGGCCACGTTTACCTCGGAGACACAGGCAGAGGCTTACATCAAGGCCCGGCTTGGCATTACGGAGGCAGCATGAGGACAGCGACCATTGACATCTGCGGCCGGGAGCACCTGCTGTGCTTCTCCGCCCGGGTAGTCCGGGCGGTGACGGAGCGCTACGGCGGCATGGAGCACATTGACGAGGCGCTGACCGCCGAGGACCCGGTCAGGGCGCTGGACGAAGCGGTTTGGCTGCTGTCGGCCATGATGGACGGTGGGGCACGGTACGCCAAAGTCAATGACATTGAGACCGCACCGCCCCTGACAGCAGATGAGCTGCTGGACGTACTGGACATCGGCGATTTTGCGGCGCTGCGGGAAAAGATTGCGGAGACCGTGACCAACGGCATGAGCCGGCACGTGGAGGCGGACCCCGGAAAAAACGCGGAAACCACTCCGGCAGCCCCTTAGCGCCGGAGTGGTTTTTGTGGTACGGGATGGCGGTGGGCCTTACGTATAGCGAGGCACTGACCATCCCATTTGGGGAGCTGCTGGACTACATTGCCATTGAGCAGATCAAGCGGGAGGGCTGCAAGCTCCGCCAAGTCCTGACCGATGAGGAAATCATACCGGATGTGAGGTGAGACTATGGCGGCTGATATTGGCCCCAAAATTGGCATAGACGGCGAAAAGGAATTTAGAGACGCGCTGAAGTCCATGGGCCAGCAGCTCAAGACCCTTGGCACGGAGATGAAGGCGGTGACCTCTGCCTTTGACGTCGATAACAACAGCCAGAAAAAATTAGCATCGCAGTCCGACATACTGAGCCGACAATTAGAGGTCCAGCAGCAGCGCATCACGGAGATCCAAAAGGCGCTGGACTATGCCCGGCAAAATTACGCGGAAAACAGCAACGAGGTGCAGCGGTGGCAGCAGTCCCTCAACAACGCCACGGCAGACCTCAACAACACAAAAAAGCAGCTCAATGATCTGGAGCACGGCGTAGATGACGTGGGCGACGCCATGGACGATGTGGGGCAAAAGACGCTGAGCTTGGGTGACATCCTCAAGGCCAATCTTTTGAGCGACGCCATTATGGCGGGCATCAAGGCTGTGGCCAGCGGCATCAAGTCTCTCATCAGCGGCGCTATTGAGGGCTACGGCGAGTATGAGCAGCTGGTTGGCGGCGTGGAAACGCTGTTTGGCAGCTCTGCCAACACGGTGATCAAAAACGCGGAGAACGCCTACAAAACGGCGGGCCTTTCCGCCAACGCCTATATGGAGACCGTGACCAGCTTCTCCGCGTCGCTGCTGCAGTCCATGGGCAACGACACGGAGGCGGCGGCTAAAAAGGCGGATCAGGCGCTCACGGATATGTCCGACAACGCCAACAAGATGGGCTCGGACATGAAGTCCATCCAAAACGCCTATCAGGGCTTTGCCAAGCAAAACTACACGATGCTGGACAACCTCAAGCTGGGCTACGGCGGCACGAAGGAGGAAATGCAACGGCTGATCGATGACGCCAACGCATTGAACGCCGCCCAGGGCAACTACACCAATTACAGCATTGAGAGCTATGCGGACATTGTGGACGCCATCCACACAGTCCAGACGGAAATGGGCATCACCGGCACCACGGCGCTGGAGGCCAGCACCACCATTGAGGGCTCTATCGGCGCCATGAAGGCGGCATATCAGAATTTTGTCACGGGACTGGGCGACCAGAACGCGGACATCGGGGCGCTGACGGAGCAGCTCATTGAGAGCGCCGGAACAGTGGCGGAAAACGTGCTGCCGGTGATCGAAAACGTTGTGGAGAGCATTGTCAAGGCAGTCCAAGAGCAGGGGCCGGAGATGATCACAAAATTTGTGGCGTATGCCACGGAAAAACTGCCGGACATCCTCAAGCTGGGGCTGCAGCTTGTGCTGTCTCTTGTTAAGGGACTGGCACAAAACCTGCCGCAGTTAGTGCAGGGGACGCTGAAAATGGTGGATACCATTGTCAAGGCGTTTGTGAACAGCCTGCCGGACATTATTGAGGTAGGTAAAGACATTGTGCGTGGCGTATGGGAGGGCATTACGGCCCTCGGCTCATGGCTCTATGACAAGGTATCGGGCTTTTTCAGCGGCATCGTGGACGGCGTGAAGGGGATTTTGGGCATCCACTCGCCCTCCCGGGTGTTTGCCGGGATCGGCCAGAATATGGCTCTGGGCCTTGGGCAGGGCTTTGAGCGGCAGATGCAGAGCGTCACAGCGGGCATCCAGAGCGCCATCCCCACGCCGACGGTGGATACCGTCTACAATGCGGCGGCCGGGATGGTCAACGGCCTTGCGGCGGCCAACGCCGGCAACGGAGGCAGCTACACGATCAATCTGGTGCTGCAAAACGGCGCACAGATCGCAAGCTGGCTGCTGCCGGACATCCGCACAGCGTCCAAAAACAACCCGGAGGTGGCAACGGCATGACACAACTTATCGTAGGCGGCGTGTATCTGCCGCAGACCAGCGGGGACAAGTACCAATGCTATCCCGGCGAGCTTAACGTGACGGTGGAGATGATCTCCGGCCGGACGGTGATCGAGCAGCGGGGACACGTGCAGATGATCGTATGGAGCTACGATTACATGGGCAACGACCTGTGGCGGCAGCTGGCGGCGGTGCTGCGGAGCGGCAAGCCGTTTACGGTGGTGTATCTCCCGGATGATGCAGACGAGATGCGGACGGGGACGTTTATCGCGGAGAGCGTGACACAGCCAACCTTTGCTTTTGACAAAGACGGTAAGGGCCTGTGGCACAACGTTGGCTTTACGCTGCGGGAGGAGGCACCGCATGATTAAGACGTCTGAGGCGTTTCGGGCGGCCATTGTGGGCAGCCCCCGGCGCATCGAGATCTTAGCGGTGGTGGACATCTCTGACCCGGATACGGTATTCGGCGCGGCGTCCGGCTCCGGGTTTGCCCCGTGGAGCAAGGACGCAGAGCTCCATGACCACAATTTTGACGCGCCCCGCCGCTACGCCACTTTGGAGCGCAACCGCTGGGCGCTGGACGGGACGTTTGACATTTTCCCGGATGACTACAAGGTCACGGCCCACATGGGGACCGCCACGGACACACTCTCCGGGGCAGACGGGACATTTTCCCCGGCGGTGTGGACGCAGCTCAATTTCTCCGGCGTGGATATCCTACAAGCGGCCAGCGTGTTTTTTTCCACGGACCCGCTGGACGGGTACCCGGTGGACTTCACGGTGGAGGTGCTGCAAGGCGGCACGGCGTATTTCACAAAAAAATTTACCGGGAACAAGGCGAAGTCCGTGGCGGTGGACGGGTTTTCCGTTTACAACCCGGACGCGATCCGGGTGACGTGCACCAAATGGTCACGGCCCGGGCGGCGGATGCGGCTGGTGGAAATCCTGCCGGGGATCTATGAGCAATGGGACGGCAATATGCTGGCGGAGTTTAGCGTCAAGCAGCAGGGCAACGTAGCGTGCACGGCGCTGCCCTACGGCACGTGCACCATCAAAATGGACAACTCCACTCGGCGGTTTGAGCCACGGAAGAAAAACGGACTGTTTCAATCCATCGAGGACCGGCAAGGGATAGAAATTTACATCGGCGTTAAAACCGCCGATGGGACTATTGAGCGGTGCAAGCTGGGGACGTATTACCAGTACGGGGACGGGTGGAAAACCGGTGATAACAACATTACCATGCAGTGGTATCTGGTGGACATCATCGGCCTGTTAGCGGACCGGGAATTTATCCCGCCGGCGACGCTCCCCACCACCCTTGGCGGGTGGCTGTCGGCCCTGACGGGGCAGCTGGGCGTGAATTTTAAGGACTGCTGGCACGCGGACCCCAATTTCACGGCGCTGCCGGTGACGGTACGGACAGCTGAGGACATTCGGGGGAAAAAATGCGGCGATCTGGTGCGCTGGGTGTGCATGGCCACCGGCACATGGCCCCGGGCGGACGCCACCACCGGGTACCTGACGGCGGAGCCGCTGTGGAGCGAGGGGAACAAGCTGACGCTGGACAACCTGACCGCGTACCCCACCATGAGCGCCAACGAGAGCATTGCGGCTATCATTTTTACCCTTAACGATGGGAGCGACACGCAGTACATTGTCTCCGGCAACTCCACCAGCAGCTCCAGCACGGTGAGCGTGCAAAACCCGTTTATCAAGACACAGGCGCAGGCGCTGGCGGCGGCCAAAAATATTTTGGCAACCTACGGCGGCAACGTGCTGGACCTGACGGGCCGGGGCGACCCATCCAGCGAGATCGGAGACGTGGACACGGTGTGGCTGGACGAGAGCAGCGCTACCACGGCACGGCGCATTATGCAGACGTTTTCCATCTCGTCCGGGGTGCTGCAGGGGTGCCAGAGCCAGCTATTACAGGCGGACGGCGCGTTTTTATTCACGGAGCGGCAGATCATCACCACACCCGGGACGTGGAAGGCTCCGTCGGGCAAGAGCAAGCTGTATGTCATCTGCGTGGGCCATGGGACCAACGGCACGGCGGGGCAACCGGGTACATGGGACGAGGCGGGGGCCGACGGTGAGGACGGTATCGGCGGTCTTGTATGGGCCGACACCATCAACATCAACGAGCAGCAGGCGTTTGCGGTGACCATCGGGCAGGAAACCACCTTTGGGGTGTATTCCAGCGCCAACGGCAAACGGTATACCAACGGTTATACGGACGTGCGGAGCGGGGAGAGCTCAGGGCGGAGCGG
>ENA-UPSY01001656-UPSY01001656.1-human-gut-metagenome-genome-assembly--contig:-NODE-1656-length-22275-cov-22.238445_pt1 | contig 22275 bp, 30 predicted proteins | sample MGYA00250044_ERZ773365 | MGnify/ENA primary metagenome ERZ773365 (study PRJEB29103, sample SAMN06111932) | human gut metagenome | biome: human gut; feature: ankylosing spondylitis patient; material... | reverse complement strand
ACTCACATAGACCTCGCCGCTTCTATCGCTTCTGATTTTCAGATCGCACCACAGAACATAGCCCGCCGCCTCTAGCATTCTACGTACCTTTAGCATCGCCGTAAAAGCGGCCTCTCTTTCTTGTTTCCGGATATTTCCCAAAGCCTGCTCATATGTCGGATCCTTATGATTGCTCACATAACGCTTCATTCCCGCCTTAGCCATCAGCCCAAACCTCCACAGATACTGCCGGTCACTAAAATACCAAGGACTCCAATGAAGGCAACCCCCCAGAATAATAGCTGCCGCCTCCAGTTCGTCTTTCTGCGCTTCCAGTTCTTCGATATATTGATCGATTTCTTTATTTTCCACTACTCTCTCCTCCTCGTACCAATTCACCGACAGCTGCCATCATAGCATCCTGCCCTTTCTTCTTGGACCGAAGCGCCAGAAGCACTTTTTCATCAATCGTCCCTTTGGCCACGATGTGGTGGATGATGACGGGCTTATCCTGCCCCTGCCGGTACAGCCTGGCATTTGCCTGCTGGTACTGTTCCAGGCTCCACGTCAGCCCGTACCACACGACGATGTGGCCGCCGGCCTGCATATTGAGGCCATAGCCGGCACTGGCCGGATGGGCCAGGAGGACCTTGATCCTTCCCTTATTCCAGGCATCCAGCGTTTCTTTGCCATCCAGCTCCACCGCGTCAGGGATTTCCTCTTTGATGGCCTGTACATCATGACGGAAGCCATAGAACACAAGGACAGGCTGCCCGCCGGATTCATCTATGATTTCTTCCAGAGCATGCACCTTTTCCTTGTGGACGATTCTCACACCGCCATCATCGGTATAGACAGAGCCATTGGAAATCTGCAGCAGCTTATTGGTAACCGTCGCCGCCTGTAGTGCCGTTATCTGCTCCGAATCACCAAGGCCCACTACCTGGTCCTTTACCATCTGCCTGTACATCTGCTTTGCCTCATCCGGAAGGATGACGGGAACCACGTTCACCACCTTCTTGGGAAGCGTCAGATAGTCGGACGCCTTCATGGACATGCAGATATCCCCGATCCGGTCAGTAATCAGCTTCTCCGCATCCCGATTGGGCTTGTAGCTGTACACTACATACTGGTTCCGCTTATCCGGAGTGAAATATTTCCGGCGGCAAGAAGTAATGGTCCTCTCCAGCCGCTCACCCATGTCAAGGATGTACATCTGGCTCCAGAGGTCCATCAAAGTGTTGCTGGTTGGCGTGCCGGTCAGGATGATCCGCCGAAGGAAATGGGGAAGCATCCGTTTCAGCACCTTGAACCGGACGGAAGCCGGATTCTTGAAGCTGCTGGACTCATCCACCACAAGCATGTCCCACTTACAGGGAAACGTCCTGAAAAGCCATGCCACATTCTCCCGGTTGATGACGTAGATGTCCGCATCCGCATAGTAGGCCTTACGGCGCTCCCCGGCATCGCCCAGGATAGTGGAAAAGCGAAGAGAAGAAAGGTGTCTCCACTTCTTCGCCTCATCCTGCCAGGTAGATTCCGCTACCCGCTTCGGTGCAATGATCAGCACCCTGCTCACCTCAAACTGTTCATAGATAAGGCTCTCGATGGCCGTCAGCGTGATGACCGTCTTGCCAAGTCCCATATCCAGGAAGAGGCCGTAGCAGGGATTTGATTCAATCACATCAATCGCCCGCTGCTGGTAGGCATAGGGTTTGAAATCCAATCTGCCCGCCTCCTGTCACTGAGATACATCATACATATCCATCAGGGCATTCACGGCAGCGATACTGTCAAGCCAAACCACATGGCAGCGGCATCCGGTGCTTTGAATCATCTTCATCACCGCCTCCTGCAGAGGCCTGGGCTTCTGCCCCGGAGCTTTCAGCTCGATGAACATGGGCACGTATTTCGGCAGAAGGACAATGCGGTCAGGCACTCCACTGCTGCCCGGTGATATGAGTTTAAAGCATAATCCCCCGCGGTCTTTCACACAGCGAATTAAATGCTTTTCGATTCGATTTTCTTCGCGGTACATTTCTACTCCTTTAGTTTAAAAACCTAAGTTACCTGGTCCAGTTACCTATCCAGTTACCTAGTTTTCCTTTCGACATTATCTGAATGAATTGCTATTTTGGTCTTAAAAAGGTAACTGGATTTCTATATAATATTCAAATTTAGTGAATTAATAGTATTTGTTTTAATACCAATATACAATTTACACTAATTTTCAATACTTTTATAGAATTTTCAGTTACCCAGTTACCATTTTGCGATTTTATCAGATGTTATCGAATAGAAATAAGGTAACTGAAAAGGTAACAGGGTGGTAACTGAAGTATTTTAGTTACCTTTTAACTCAAAAGTGAATATTCTTCAAAGTCATCTTTTATGAAACATCTCTGTGGTCCATAAAGTTTTAACTTGAATAATTTTTTTCGTTCCCAGTGCCAATCACTTATTTGATTCATCAAGCTCATGACGTTTTTTCTTTCATAGGTCAGCACGTTATTTTTCTCTTTTCCGAAAAGCTCACACATGATTTCCAGGATGCACACCTTGTCACGACTTATCAGCCGAATAGGATGCCTGATGCCGTCTATATCCTCCGTAAAGGTACTGCCCGGCTGCAGGTTATCCCCAAGATGTTCACTTACCCACGCCCTTCTTGCCGTGAGGTCGTAGTTCCTCCAGTTTTCCGGAATAGGAAGATTCAGGAAGGCCTCTATCTGGTCCTTCATCTCAAGGCCCTCCATATGGGTCTCCTGCATTTCCCTGGCAGTCTGTTCCAAGTCCTTTGGCAGGCACAGGTCACTGTCTGACTTGTAATTATTTTTGAAGTCGGCATAGGCCTCCGCCCATATCTGTGACGTATCTTCATCGGTCATATTGAAAACGCTTTTTGTGGTAGGAATCGTGTTGTTTGGCGCCACATCCACAGGCAGGAACCTTCTGTTGCCGGTAAGGTCCTTCAGAAATGACTTGTCATTGGATGTTGCCACCATGGTGCTTTGGCGCGGGAATTCCGCACTTCTTCGTTCATAAGGGAGGCGCACCTTGTCCACCTGGCGGGAAATGAATGCCTTCATGGCTGCGGCGTCCGACTTGCTGGCTGCCTGCATCTCCCCCACTTCAATAAGCATCTTTCCCTGAAGCTGCTCTATAGCATCCTTCCCTTCAAATGTGGTCAGTGAGTCGGAAAACCATTTACCTCCCAGCTTGCGGAGAAGGGTTGATTTACCTATCCCCTGGCCGCCGGAAATGACGATGATATAATCCCACTTGCACCCGGGGTGAAAAATCCTTGCCACCACGGCGCGGCACATGAGCCGCGCAAGTGCTTTGGGATAGGCGGAGTCATCGGCTCCCAGATAGTCAATGAAAAGCCTCTCCACCCGCTTCACACCATCCCACTGTGGGAGACTTCTGAACCAGTCCCTCACCGGATGGAATTCATGGCTGTGAGCTTCCTGGCGGAGTACGTCATCCAGGATGGCACGTACCTGCAGGTCATATTTGTTGTCCAGGTAATTTCTGAGGCAGGCATCATCCGTATCAGTCCATGCGTCATTCTCGGGTTTCGTCTTATCCCATATCATTCTCCTGGTCTTCACCAGCCTGTTAGCGAAGATGTCATAGGCAATGCAGTCCTTCACATTGCGGTCATTTTCAAAAATAATCTGGAGGTTTCTGACATTCTTGATAATCTTCCCGTTTTTCGTCATGGCCAGCTTGCCGATCCAAGCATCGTCTTCCGGCTTCTGCGCCTTATCCGGCTCCTCATCAATGAGCGAATCATCAAAATCGGAGTCCTTCACCGCTTCCGGCGGCTTCGTTGTGCGGGTCCTGTTCAATTCAAACTTGACCATACTGTCCTGCAGGCAGACCTGTTCCAACATGGCCTTGTAGGAGAGGGCCTGGGAACCGTGGCGGCTCTTTGGGTCCGCATCAAGGCTCCCGAAAAGGTGGATCCTTACCAGGTCGAAGGCATTGCAGCATATCTGCGAACAGGGGTCCGTCGCATGGAACGAATAGGCCAGCTTGCCGTTGTTGAAGACGTGGAGCCCGCCGGCGGATGAACCTGCCGTATAGGTGTACCGGTCAGTCCGGTTCCTGAACTGCGCATAGGTACCGGACAGGAACACCTCTATGGCCCTGGGGATGTTATAGCACCGGCAGAAAGCGCCTACCCATCCCGGTTTATTTTCCGGATCCATACCGCCCATAGCCCGCTGGTAAGTCCTGGGCACTTCCAATTCCTGTGAGCCCATCGGCCATTGGGTTGAGTCTTTCCAGTCCTCATACTCGGAAAGTACAACGTCCGGATTGAGGATAGGCGCATCATTCACATAGAAATCAGGCTTCACGTCCCGTGGATGAGACGGCCAGAACATCAGCCTTTCCGGAGCAAAGGTGGTCATGTCGAAAAATTCCATGCCGATTTTATCAGCAATTTTTCGGCCGATGGCTATGTATTCATCCGGTGAGACGTTGCGGCTGATAGGAATAACGATTCTGACTCTTGGATTTGAAGGTGTGTGGCTGTGTGTCGTGTGAATGCAGAATGCACAGCCCTCCAGAATCCTGCTTACCGTTTCGATGTAATTTTCCGGGGCATTATCCATATCCAGTGTCAAAATCGTTTTTGCTTTGACATATGCTTTCTGCCTTGTGCCATTCTCCAAAATGGCTCCGACGTATCCGCCGATATCCTTCAGGTCTCCCTTTTTTGCTTTAGGAAGATTTGAATATTCTTCGGCGGTCTCGCCGGTGTCAACAGAGTGGGAAAGTTTTTCAAGAAAGTCAGACCATGTAGTTTCTTTGTTATGCCAGACCTTATCAAGCCTGGACCTGCCTACAGCTACACTGAAGTGGTAGTCATTTTTTACCTCCATGGCAGTTCCTTTCTATTAAAAATCAGTCAAACATGTCATCATCATCAATGAAGTCATCAGAGAAATCAGAATCACTGACTTCGGATTTTGTGAAGGGTTTATCGTCTTTCAGCTTTCTGATTCCCCGGAGTCCTACACCGATGCCTTTATTGCCGTGGGAATTGTAAGCATAGAAATCAAGCACTCCCTGAACCCAGCAGCCGGAGTAAACCTCAGACGGGTCAGCTACCGGAGTACGGTCAATGGTAACAATTTTGGGCGGATAATCGGGATTAGCAGAAGCATTCAAGAACAGCATCCCCTTATAGTTCGGATCATCCGGTCTTTCTGCATCTCCGTCACGGAGCGGCATTTTCAGAGCTGCAGCATTGGAAGTACCCCACTTCTGTATGTTATCCGGATCTGCCAGCATGCTCTGGAGGAGTTTATTTAGTCTGTCAATGTTCTTCTTGTCTGTCTTCGGGAAGAGCAGAGAGCAGGAATACTTTGGAGAATTGCCTTCGTTTGCGTATGCCTTAAAAATGTGTGCATAAGAGAGTCTTGCTTTACCAGTTGTGAATTTCATAATGTGTTACCTCCTGTGAATTAAAGTACAGAATCATCAAAATCGTCGGAAACGTATTCCGGCCGCTTATCGGAAGCAGGCACCAGGGTAGGCTTGCCTTTCGGCTTCGTAATGGCATCCTTCAGCAGTTCCCCGAAGTGCTTCTTGCCGCACAGCTTTTCCAGCTCCGTGATGGTCTTCAGCGACTGCGGCTTATAGATGTCGTTGAAGCCATTCAGCTTCAGCACATCCGCCGCCTTCCCTTCATCAGAAATCTTCCTGACGCTGCGTCCTTCCACCACCTTGAGGCCTGGCCATATCTTGCCTGTGTCCACTGCTTTGGCCAGGGCGTAATCTGTTACATCGGTGAGGTACTTTTTGATATCCCCTGCCTTCAGCACGATATCAGCTACCTGTTCATCAGTCAGCGTTTCCGCCGCCTTCCCCGTAACGGGATCAAGCAGATAATGCTTCAGGGCGCTGCAGGTCTCACGGCACTTGCAGAACTTGCAGTGCGGTCCCGCTTTTCTCCTGCCGTCACCGCTCCATGCGACCGCCGCTTTTTCGTGCACCATATGGCCCCATGCGCGGAGCTCACTCACCGTGAGGGTATCTTTATCCAGATTGTTCAGACGCGGCTGTACGATGGCCATACGCACGTTTTCAAAGGGATAAATATCCTTGAACGTCCACCATGCGCCCAGAGCGTAGAGCCGGAGCTGCGGATTATTCTTTGCCAGCACCAGGACGCCCTTGCCGTATTTCAGATCCATGATTTCGATCGTCCCATCAGAGACGATGACCGCATCGCCGGTCCCGAAGCCCATAGTCACCCAGGGAGAAAAATCAAGCCTCTGTTCAATGCTGATGAAGGGATGGTTCCCCTTCGCCTTTTCCGACTCAAAGGCTTCGCTGACCGCTTCCACATAGAACCTGACGGCCTCACTCATTTCACCGTCCATTTCCTCCTTCGGTTCCACAGCCGTCCCGGGAAGGTACTTCTGTTTCAGGAAATATTCTCCCCAGGCATGGGCAAGGGTGCCCTCTGCCGCAAAGACAGAAGGCTGTTCCTTGACCTTTGCCTCAGCCCGGGCGGAAGGCGGGCAGGCCATCCACCGCGCGGCAGAGGATGCGGAAAGGAGTGCATGCTTACCCGGCATTTTCATTCGCCTCCAGCCATTTCTTGAATTCCTCATACAGGCTTTCCGGCAGTTCGGATAGCCGTTTCACCTTGTGTTCCGTGAGCCATGCACGGAGCTTCTTCCGGTTATCGGGCTTTGCCGCAACGAACTTGCCGCAGATGAACTTGATCTCATTGTGCTGGCCCTCGCTGATGCACTGGATGACGTCCTTGGCATATACCAGGAACGGATTATCCGGCACACCTTTCTTTTCCGGCAGAGGAGCTTTTGCAGCTTCCGGCTGTGGAGCAGGAGCTGAAGCAGATACCGGGGCGGGGGCAGGAGCCGGGGCAGGCTCTTTAGCCTCTTCAGCTATAGCCGCCCCTGCGGCCTTCACTTCCTCTGCAGATGGCGGATTCTCGTAAGTGGCAAACACACCGCTGCAGAGGTTGAACATCTCCTGCATCACCGTTTTCGCATTATCTCCTGTGATTTCAATCTTGATTGGCATAGGGTACCTCCTTAATTTTCATCAAACTTTTTCTGAAGCTTCCCGTAGAAAGCTTTCATCTCAATGAGAGCAGCTGTATAGCCGTCCCAGAAATTCGCTTCATCCGGGCACTTCCGGATCGTTTTTTTCAAAGTCGTTTCCCAGTCCTTGGCACCAATGCCCCGGTCAAGGAACTTCATGAAGCTTTTGCTGAGGCTGTCCTGCTTTGCCTCCTGGACTTCCAGTTCATGCATGGTATTCAGGGTATTCAGGCAGTCAGTAAACTCCTGCAGGAACATGCTCCTTGCATCAGAGTAATTAGGAGCATCATAAGCGGCCTTCGCCGCATCCGCCTTCCCTCTCAGCCGGCTTTTCAGTATATTCCACTTATTCATTGGTACCCTCCATATATTTAGACGTCCATTCCCGGGAAACGGCCTTATTAATCAGATTGTCAATCCTATTCGTTGAAACCTTGCTGTCTTCGCGAATCTGATGAGCCAGCAGAGACAGAGCTGTGAGCCTGTCGGTCTGCGGAATCCGGCCATTTCCTTCTTCTAACATGTAGGCAGCCCCTTTATTAAGGACAATTGTGATTTTCTTCATGATTTACCTCCTTTACTCCAGGTATGGTTTCAAAAGTTTCACCAGGCAGATGCTCAAAGTTTGATTCAAGGATTTCGCAAAAGTCCTTTGCTATGACTTCCTTCAGCTTCTCAATTGCTTCTGGAAGTGTTTTAAAGCTTCCAATGAGCGTGGCCCCTTCGTATTTCGGTTCTCCCGCCTTCTTGCCTTTTTTGTAAGCGGGGAAGAAATAAACAGAGAAGCGTTTCCCTTCCAGCGTGTCCAATACATCGTGGTCGGGATTATGTGGATATTTCCACATCACTTCTGCGATTCCTACCATGCGCACTGCAATCTTCCAGCCATGCATCGGGTTGTAGAGAATACCAAGGTAGAATTCTTTGAAATTAAAGCTTCTCACTTTCAAGAGAAGAATCGTATCGTTTACGATTTCATTAGGTGACATAAAGCTCCTCCTAAGTGGTAAAATAGAGGCGGAAGGTTGAGCGCTTTCCGCTTCTTTCTTGGCTCTGACGTCTAGTCCACGTCAGAGCTTTTTTCTTGCAATACGATTTCCAAATCCAGAAAATCTGCCAGTACAATTAAGGAATTCAAGGAAATCTGCCCTGTGTCTACGGAGTTCTGGAACCTCGTAGGATGCATCCTTGCGAAAAGAGCAGCATCATGGCGTGTATAGCCTTGCTTTTTGATGGCATAATCCAGAGTGTCGATGAGCTGTCTCTGTACACGCCTTATGGTTTCCATGCATTCCGGGTCATCACGATAGCTGTGTCTTTTCATGCCTTCACCTCCCTCAGCCCAGATGGCCCTTTTCAATAATCTCTTTCACCATGGCCAAAGGCGAATCGCCTTCTACGTTGACGGTCTTTCTAAAGCCGGTGGAGTATTCGATTTCCACAGCGCAGATGGTACCGGATTGGGAGTAAATTTCCTGCATGTCGACAACGTCACTGTCGATGCCGTAGCACATTTTTTTCAGCAGCTCCAATACATAAAGCTTCCGGTTGTTGTCGTTGCTGATAGCTTCTTTGTCCATTTAAATCACCTCCCTTCACAGTTCCCTTGCGGCCTTCACTCTGATAATGATGACCGTCCCGGGCTGCAGATTTCCCGGATCCGTGATGTTGTTGTCTTTCATCACCTGCCAGGTAAGGCGGCTCATGTCTTCCTTATTGGTGGCCACCTGCCCCACGATGCCCCAAAGTGTATCACCGGCTTCGACGGTCTTGTGGTACTCCACAAGCTGGGTCATGTTGGTGTCTCTGTAATAGCCGTAGCCGATGGCACCGGCCACTGCGAGGCCGCAAAGTAAACATCCAATCCGCACCCAGCGGATTCTACTGATTAATGGTTTCATGGTGTACCTCCTTAACCCATTTCATCGCTTTCCTCATCCTCATCGGGAAGGAAATTCTTTTCATAGTTTTCTGCGCCGAAGATGTGGAGCAGCGTAATGACCTGTTCATAGGCGTCAGCCTTGCCACATTCCTCTGCCCGGACTCCTTTTGCATGGCTCAGGTCATTCGCTCTTTTTTCACAGCGTCTTTTCCTTGCATCCAGTTCTGACAGCAGATAGTGCAGCTGGCCTTCTGTAAGTCCTTTCATGATGCTTCTCCTTTCCTATTCCGAAGATGTCTCTTCCTATCGGCTTTGATTCTCCTTGCGATGGAGGATTCCGGCTCCGGCATGTCTACCCGGAGGCGGCCCCTTTGATTAATCCATTCCCTGAAGCTGTCTACCGGGATGATGGTCCGATTCCCGATTTTGAAGGCGGGGAAGGTCTTGTCATTTTCTGCCCATTCCGTAATCTGTTTATAACCCGTGTGGGCCAGCTCTGCCGCTTCTTCAACGGTGATCGCAAAGGGTTCCATGATTGCCCTCCTTCCATCGGCGGCTTTCCTGTCCGCCGGAAATACAGATTCTCTTTATTCAAACAATAACCGGAAGGTTTCTCTTCCCTTCGGAGTGACCATGGCCTGTACTCCGGACCAATTTGTCTTCTGGTTGAAACATTCCTTGACTTCAAAGAGCCCTTTGTTCTTGTCCTGGTAGGGCATGAGCTTTCCTTTCTGGTCCCGGAAGATGTATTTCTTCTCCAGCAACAGTGTGACGAATTTCTTTGGCGCGATGCCAAGCTGCTTCGCCGTGTCTCTGAAGTTTGTCAGCAGGTTTCTGTCCACCAGCTCATCGAAGTAGTCTGCCTTGGGTGCCATCACCTGGTTCTCTACTTGCAGATGGCTCTTTTCGATTTCCAGGGCACCGATTTTCCTGTGCTGTTCTTCGATGGTTCTCTGGGAAATCTGAAAGGCTTTGGCCATGATTTCCGCATCACTCATCTCTTCATCGTGAGGAATGTATCCGCCGGTCTTTCGGATGGCCGGGAGCACTTCGCTTGTTACCCAACGTTTAAACTTCTTGGCATTAGGGAGCTTGCTGGAGAGGATGAGGCTGTACAAGCCGGATTCGTTTATCAGAACAGGAGCCTGTTCACGTCCGATGGAGTCACGAATCGTTACCCCATCGGTTTTATCCTCTTCATCCACATGGTCTAGCAAAGCTTTCCTTGTATTGCTATAGCCAAGAATTTCAGCTACGTCCTTTCCCACAAAATAAGGAACTCCATTAATGTCTGCTGTTCTCACCGAGCCAAACTCAGCATTTTGAAAAATCTGTAATTCCATCAATTTTCTTCCTTTCGTCTGATTTACTAGACAATTACGGCACAAAAAGATCTGCAATTGTGCAATCCAAAGCTTCCGCAATTGCGGAGAGTGTTTTTGTTGTCGTATTTACCTCTTTATTATTTTCAATTGAATTGATGACTTGCCTAGATATTCCCGACTTTTCGGAAAGTTCGGTCTGCGACATATGTTTTTCCAGTCTTTTCTCTTTTATTCTTGGTCTCATGCTATCACCTCCCTTGTTGGTTGTGTCTAGTATATCATACAATTTCTTACATTGTCAAATAGGTTTGACAGTTTCAGCAAAATAATGTAAATTATATTTGACAAGTATATTATGAAAAAGAGGTACCTATTATGAAACTTGGAGAATGGATAAAGCAGTACAGAGCAGAGCGTAAGCTCTCCATGCAGGATTTCGCAGACATGTGTGGGTTTAGTAAAGCGTATATCGGTCAATTGGAAAAAGGAATAAATCCCTCAACAGGGAAACCTATTTCCCCTACGATTCAGACCTTCAATAAAATCGCTGTCGCTGTTGGAATGGATTTAGACAAATTTTTAAATATGCTGGATACTGACCAAAAGGTAACAATTAATAATTTCACGCCAACCCTCAACGAACGGGATGAACGGGACATCCAGGTGAGGCTGCAGAATATTCTTAACGACATGACAAAAGGTGACAATGCCGCCTTGTATAATGGGGGTGAGCCTATGGACCCCGAAACCCGTGAGCTCATGAAAGCGTCTCTTGAAAATGCGCTCCGCATTTCCAAGCTCACTGCGAAAAAGAAGTTTACTCCTAAGAAGTACAAAGACAAGAAATAAGATGATCCTATGAACCATGCACAAATCAAAAAGACGGTGAATGACCTGGTAATCCGTTACCAGACACGGGACCCCTATCGCATCGCCTGCGCCCTGCAGTACCAGATTCTCTTTGAACACCTGGGCCGCGTATACGGCTATTTCTCCTGCTTCAACCGCACCTCGCTCATTCACATTAACCGCGACATCAACGAATCTCTTTGGCCATTTGTTTGCGCCCATGAACTAGGGCACTCCCTCCTCCACGCTCACACCGCAGGCACCCACGCCTTCAGCGCCAACTCCTTCCTCATGAATGCCGGCATAGAACGGGAAGCCAACCAGTTTGCCGTAGAGCTCCTCCTTCCTGATGAATTCCTGGAAGACCACCCCGATATGGGCATCTATAACCTCTGCCACCTGGTAGGCATCCCCAAAGAACTTGCCTGGATGAAGTAACCTGCCCGCCGGAAGAATCCAACCTGTCGGAATTTCCGAACAGTTTAATGTCAACTATTTCCAAAATTGCAACAGTTGCCCCTTCAGTTGTTGCAAAAAATGCAATAACTGATTTAAGAACGAAAATTGCAGAATTTCTGCACTAAAGCCCCTCTAAGTTTCAGAAAATGCCCTTTTCAGGACTTAATCATTTGCCTACTTGAAACGATTTTGCGAAGGTTCGCAAAATGGCAAAATAAAAAGCCTCACCCATATTGCAGTATGGATGAGGCTGGTGGCCGTAGAACCTACCAAGTTTACCGGCCGTTGTAATCTATCCCGCGTGAGGCTGATTACTCTATCATTATACCAAATCAGCCTCCATTTTACCTAAGGAGGCTGATTTGTTATGCCTAAACGTAAAAATTCAAATCTTTATGAAGTCACTGCCCAAATCGATGGCAAGCGCCGTCATTTCTACGGCCGTACCAAAAACGAAGCGCTGGCGAAGAAAAAGGCTTATAACGACGCCATGGAGAAGGCGCCTCTCTCCCTTGAAGGTTTCACACTGGGAGAATGGTGCATGGCGTGGGTAGAGGAAATCAAGCGGGATGTTTCCCCGCAGACATACACTTCCTACAAGCTCACCCTCCGGAAGCACATTGCCAGGGCGCAGATTGGGCAGATCGTCCTGTCCGGTTTAACTCCTTCCATTTTCCGGACGTACTGGCAGCAGTTACTTGATACCGGACTTTCTGCCAGGACGGTGGTGTATGTGCATACATTGACGAAAGAAGCGCTTAAACAGGCCGTGGAAGATGGGGCCATGATAAATAACCCTCTGGACCATGTGAAGCGTCCCAGAATCGAACGTCGGCCTGTTTCTGCATTAAATAAAGATCAGATACACAAGCTTTTAGATACTATAGACGATGAAATGTATAGCCGCCTTGTCCGTGTGGCCCTGGGAACCGGAATGAGGCGTGGTGAACTTCAGGGGCTCCGATGGATTGACGTGGACTTTAAAAAGAAAACTGTTTCCGTCAATCAGTCGGTCATCCGGCAAGACGGCCATGAAGTTATATCTCCCAATCTGAAGACTGCCAGTTCCAGGCGGACCATCACCCTGGACGATAAAACCATGGACGTCCTCCGCCAGCAGAAAATCTACTGTGAAGAAATGAGGCTGAAAAACGGATGGCGCACTTCTTCCCTCGTCTTCCCCCGTAGCGGAAAATTGGAAAGGCCTCTTACTCAGAATTACGTATCTAAAAAATTTACAATTTACTGCCAGCGGGCAGGCCTCTCCGGATTCACTTTCCATTCCCTACGCCATACCCATGCCACGATTCTTGTGGCCGCCGGTGTGCATTTCAAAATCATTCAGCACCGCCTTGGCCATTCTTCCTTCGCCGTCACCATGGATACCTACAGCCATGTGACGCCTGAAATGGATCAGGAAGCGGCCGACGCCATCTCCATTATTATCTAGTGAAAAAACAAAGTGTCGTAAAAGTGTCGTAAAAAAGGCACGAATCAATCCCTATTACCATTGAAAAAGTGCAACAAAAAAGAGCCCATCACATTCGATGGGCTCTAGCTTTTCTGGCGGAGAGAGGGGGATTCGAACCCCCGTGACGGTATTCGCCGTCAACATGATTTCCAATCATGCACCTTAAACCGCTCGGACACCTCTCCATGCTGCTTTTCCCTGACCTTTCGGCCAGCCTGTATGAGCCGTGGTTCTCGGCTTTTTGGGCTCGTCAGTAACAACTGACTTAATCATTATACACATCAAAGCAGCATGTGTCAACGGAAAATTTACATTTTTTCAAAAATTTCCTGAAGTCTTTCGTTTTCGTTTGTTTCACCAAGGGCAAGGACGAGGAGAAGGCGGGCTTTCCAGCCGGAGAGGTCTCCGCCCAGGATGATGCCGCTTTCTTTCATGGAGAGGGCGCTTCCTTCGTAGCTGTATTCCTGCATGACGCTTCCAGAGGGGACGCGGGTGGTGAGGACTACGGGGATGCCCTGCTTGCGGAGGGCAAGGATTTCTTTTCTGCAGAGGGGCGGTACGTTGCCGCAGCCCAGGCCGTCTATGACGACACCTTTGACGCCTGCTTTTCCTGCGCATTTGACGATTTCTCCATCCATACCGGACCATGCGGAGATGAGCCAGACGTTTGGTTCGATGGTTTCCGGATGAAGTCTTGCATGGGGCATAGGTCTTCTTCCATAAATGATTTCCTTGCCATAGACAGCACCAAGGGGTCCGTAGTTCAGATCGCGGAAGGTGTCCGGATTGGTCGTATGGGATTTTGTGACGTCTTTGGCTGCGTAAATGCGGTCCTGCAGGCAGACGAGGACGCCCATGCCTTTGGACATGTCGTCAGCAGCAGTGCGGACGGCGGAGAGGATATTTTCCGGGCCGTCAGCAGAGAGTTCGGAAGCTCCTCTCATGGCGCCTGTGACGCAGACTGGTTTTTCTGTTTTCAGGGACATGTCGAGGAAGAATGCGGTTTCTTCCAGGGTATCGGTCCCATGGGTGACGACGAAGCCGTCTGCTTTCCCCTCTTCAGATAGTTTGTCGATCAGATGAGAGAGGTCGAACATTTTCTCTGCGCTCATCCAGCCGCTCGGCACGTTGGAGAATTCGACGACGGAAACGTCTGCCCAGTCAGAAAGTCCGGGAACGGCAGCTGCCAGATCTTCTCCAGATACAGCAGGAACGAGGCCGCCGGTTTCCGGGTCTTTTTTCATGGCAATGGTGCCGCCGGTTGTAATGACGATGATATGTTTTTTCATGATTTCATCCTTTCAATCGTTATCGGTTTTTATTATTGTATCACCGCCATACAGAGTCATCGCATGAGAAAAGGAGCGGATTTCTCCGCTCCCTTCCTCTGGATCGTGTTGCAACCTGTGAGGGTTGATATATGGCTACTGTTTTTTCTTTCCGCCCAGATAGGCCGCCATGACATCCGGGTTGCTGGCCACTTCCTGCGCAGGCCCCTCCATGACGATTTTGCCCGTCTCCATGACGTAAGCGTAATCGGCAATCTGGAGCGCTTTGCGGGCGTTCTGCTCAACCAAAAGAACAGTAGTACCCATTTTGTTAATGTCTTTGATTACATCAAAGATCTGCTGTACGACCAAAGGCGCAAGACCCATGGAGGGTTCATCAAGAAGCATGACTTCCGGTCTGGCCATCATGGCGCGGCCGATGGCGAGCATCTGCTGTTCGCCGCCGGAGAGTGTGCCTCCGAACTGGTTTTGTCTTTCAAAAAGTCTGGGGAAGCGTTCGAATACCTTAGAGAGGTCTTCGCTGATTCCCGCTTTGTCTTTTCTCTGGAAAGCGCCGAGCTCCAGATTTTCACGGACGGACATGTTCTGGAGGATCTGGCGTCCTTCCGGTACGAGCACGACGCCGCCTCTGACGATTTCGAAGGGCTTCTTGCCGACGATGGATTCGCCTTTGAAGAGGACGTCGCCTGCGACTGGCTTCATGACGCCCATGATCGTTTTCATGGTCGTGGACTTGCCGGCGCCGTTGGCACCGATGAGTGTGACGATTTTTCCTTCCGGTACGGAGAGGTTGACGCCTTTCAGCGCTTTAATGTTCCCGTAGGAAGATTCAATGTTTTTCAGTTCAAGCAGCATCAGTTGTCATCCTCCTTCCCGAGGTATGCTTCAATAACCTGCGGATTGTTCTGCACTTCATCCGGCACGCCTTCAGCGAGTTTCTTGCCGAAGTTGACGACCATGACGCGGTCGCACAGGCTCATGACGAGCTGCATGTCGTGTTCGATCAGGACGATCGTGATGCCGAACTTTTCGCGGATATTTCTGATCAGTTCTGTCAGGGCAGCTGTTTCGCTGTCGTTCATGCCGGCTGCCGGTTCATCGAGGAGGATGAGTTTCGGCTTTGTTGCCATGGCGCGGGCGATTTCCAGCTTTCTCTGCTTGCCGTATGGAAGCTCGGTAGCCAGGCGGTCCGCATCTTTATCCAGGCCGACAAAAGCAAGGAGTTTCATTGCTTCTTCGCGGGCCTCTTTTTCTTCCTTCTGCTGGGAAGCGGTATGGATGATGCTGGCCAGGAGGCCGGATTTCATGCGGTCATGGACACCGACCAGGATATTTTCCAGTACGGTCATACCGGTGAAAAGGCGGATGTTCTGGAATGTACGGGCAATGCCCAGGTTGATGATCTGGTAAGGCTTCTTCCCTTCAATGGACTGGCCGTTGAAGGTGACGTCGCCTTCGGTGACCTGGTAGACGCCTGTGATCAGGTTGAAAATGGTGGTCTTGCCGGCGCCGTTTGGCCCGATGACGCCATAGATTTCTCCTTCATCGACATGGAAGGACATATTGGAAACGGCTGTCAGGCCGCCGAACTGTTTAACGACATCTTTCATTTCGAGCAGCATTAGTCATCTCCTCCTTCCACTTTGACTGGTTTTGCTTTTCTGGAAAATTTAGAGGAAATCCATTTCATAGCATCATAGGACAGGATGCCGTCCGGGCGGAAGCCCATCAGGACGACGAGCATGATGCCGTAGATCATGTCTCTGTATTCAGAAAGAGCACGGAGGGATTCCGGAACGATGGTAAGGATGGCAGCGCCCAGGACAGAGCCCCAGAGAACGTTGCTGCCGCCGAATACGGTGTAAAGAAGGATGTCGACGACTTTGTGCCAGTCGAAATCGGTCGGTGTGATGAAGAATGTGGCATGTGCATAGAGTGCGCCGGCTACGCCTGCGAAGAATGCACTGAAGAGGAATGCCATCATTTTGTAGTAAACGACATTGATGCCTGTCAGGGATGCTGCGTATTCATCCGCTTTGACAGCTGCCATCGCGCGGCCCACGCGGGAGTGTTCCAGTCTGTACCAGAAGGTGACGATGGCGATGACGATGAGGAGAAGGACGATGCACATCAGGAACTGGCCGCCTGTCTGGGAGTCCATTTCCAGAGCATCGAGAAGGCCCCAGTCGCTGGCATAGTCAGAAAGCGTGGATGCCATGGACGGAATGCCGGAGAAACCAAGCGCGCCGTGCGTGATGGTCAGGTTTAATGCGATAACGCGGACGACTTCGCCAAAGCCCAGTGTCGCGATGGCCAGGTACAAGCCGCGCAGGCGGATGGTCGGAAGGCCGATGATCATGGCTACGAAAGCTGCCATGAGGCCGCCGCAGAAGATGCCAAGAGGCATCGGGAAACCGTAATCAGCCGTCAGGATGGCTGAAGTGTAAGCGCCGAAGCTCATGAGACCTGCATTGCCCAGGGAAAGAATGCCTGTGCAGAGGGTCATGTAAATCGTCAATGCAAGTATAATGTTGATGCAGACGAAAGTGAAGACCTGCAGGAAATACCCGTTCAATAACTCTTCCATTACGGTCTGCCTCCTTTCCCCGCTTTGGAGAATAACCCTTCAGGACGAAGGAACAGAATCAGGATGATCATGCCGAATGCGACAGCGTCCCTGTAGGAGGATGCGCCGTATGCGACGGTGAATACTTCTGCAATGCCCAGAATGAAACCGCCGGCCATTGCGCCTTCTACGTTGCCGAGACCGCCCATGATGAGGACTGCCAGGCCCTTGAGGCCCATAGCCGTGCCCATTGTCGGTTCGATGGCGTTGAAGGAAAGTCCGATCAGCACGCCAGCGGCTGCGCCCAGTGCGGATGCCAGCATGACGGTGAAGGTGATGATGCGGCCTGTGTTGATGCCAAGCAGGCCTGCTGTTTCAGCGTTTTCAGAAGTCGCTCTGACTGCTTTGCCGACTTTTGTACGGTCAAGTAGCAGTGTCAGGAGAACCATCAGGACAACGGCCGTGCCGAGGCTGATGATCTGGATGCCTGAAATCTTGAAGAGGCCCATATCCATCAGGCTGTTGTCGAATGTGGCCGGGAAAGACCGCGTCTGCGGACCCCAGACCATGAGCGCCACGCTTTCAAGGAACGTGGATACGCCGATTGTACTGATTAAAGGCGCAAGATGGGTGACCTTGCGGCGGCGGAGAGGACGGAGAGCAAAGATTTCCAGTCCGTAGCCCAGTACGGCTCCGCCGATCATAGCACCGATAAGTGCAGGAAAAATTCCAAATCCTGCTTCTGTGACAAGAAGCAGTCCGATGTAAGCGCCCATCATGAAGATGCCGCCATGTGCCATGTTGACGATATTGAGTACGCCGAATACCAGCGTATAGCCGATGGCAATGACCGCATAGGCGCTTCCCAGCGTTAACCCGTTGACAAGCTGTTGAAAGAACACGATCTCTATCCCCTTTCTCAAATAGAAGGCAAGCCTTCTTCTCTTAACAGAACGAATGGTACAAAAAAGCCCCTGCTGCAATCTGGCGTCATTGCAACAGGGGCGAAAGGATTCGCGGTACCACCCTACATTATACTCAAGTGTTTTCATCCGTAACGTGGACAGACGCCTTCATCTACTTATTTCGACAAAGGAGCTCACGGGTGATATTAAATCCTGGAATGCACCGGTTTGCACCATACACCGGCTCTCTGAGGCATGGACCACAATTTACTTTGTCCCATTCATCGCTTTTCATATGCCTGTAACGCCGGCCGCGTCGAAAGCTAATCTGTTCACTTTCGAGAACTCCCGGGTGAGCTCGCATTGTGATGTCTGCACCGGCTTTCACCATCCGCCGGTTCTCTGGAGCATATTATCAGAATGCTTATCCCGATCCTTGCCATTCGTTCTGTCGTTATTGTTGATATTATACCCTTGCCAAATGAAATGTCAATAGATTTCTTTCGAATTCTGAAAAATCATTTCAACAGAGCTGCCTTATCAATAAATCGTATCTTTTCGTACCGCTTTTCCTTTTCTATGATACAATACAATTATCAATCAGGAGGCAATCCGCATTCCGCCGTACTTTTTTCAAAAAAGGAACCGACGGGCTCTTTCAAAGGGGGAATTTCTATGCTTCAGCAGATCTCCATCTTCACTGCCAACCAGAAAGGCGCGCTGAGCAAGATCACAGCCATTCTGGAAAAGAACAATATCAACATTTACACGATGTTGGCAACCGACAGCGCCGAATTCGGTATCGTACGCCTCATCACGGACGACGCTGAAAAATCAGAGAAAGCGCTGAAGGACGCAGGATACCAGTGCCGCCTCGACCGCATCATTGCCGTCGACATGGCATCGGACAAGCCTGGCACATTGAATCACATCCTCGCCGATCTCAATGATGCCAATGTCATGATCCGCTATCTCTACATTTCCTTTGACCGCCAGACCGGCACGCCGATCGCTGTCTTCAATACGAATGATTCCGAAACGGAGACATTCCTTCGCGGCAAGGGCTACAAACTGCTCGACACGCTGTAAGACATGCATTCAAAAGTCCGGCCGCTTTCGCAGTGCCGGATTTTTTTCAGGGCCCATGGTATATAGAAGCATACCATGTATCATATTTTTGCGTACTTGGAATCCATTTTCACTCTGACTATAATGAAAACAGGAAATGGAAATGAAAGGAGTCATGATGACAAAGGATATCGATGAGAACACGCTCGGCCTTTCGGAAAAGGAAAAAGCATTCCTGAAGGCCGAGGAAGAACGGATGGGCATGAAGCTCAAGGAGCTCGTGAGCCCTCCTGTTTACAATATGTGCTTCGCCTGCGGATCGGCGAATCCGATCGGGCTGCACCTTCATTTCTTTGCCATCCCTGACGGATGCATTTCCTTTTTCACGCCCAGAAGAGAACACCAGAGCTACAATGACCGCATGCACGGCGGGCTCATCATGACGCTGATGGATGAAGTCATGGGCAATTACTTATTTCTGACCGGCGGCGTCCCCGCTTATACCGGCAAGATGGAATCCCGTTTCCGCTCCCCCATCCTCATCGGAGAGACGGTCGAGATCCGCTGCCATGAAGAAAAGCGCAGGGGACAGCTCGTCATTATGACGGCCAAGATCATCAAGGAAGACGGCACGGAAGCTGCCGAGGCTGTATCCCACTTGATGCTTGAACCGCCTTCGAAAGGATGATGCATAATGGCAAAGGAAGAAATTATTCAGAAGGTCAAGGAAACAATGGAAGCACCGAGCTGCTTTGCAGGATTAAAAGCAGTCTGCCAGGAATACCTGGAGGCTCAGGGAACTGGCAAGGAAAAGGAAGCTGCTGAAAAGCTCTCCGCTGCTTTGAAGGACTGCGTCCAGTCCATCGACACTATCATTCCCTTCTTCAAATCCGAAGCTGGCGTGAAGTACTTCGGCAAGGAAACTGCCGCAGCTCTTGCAAAGGCTGCTGATGAAGCCAAGGAAAAGGGCTCGAAGTACTGCATCTGCCCGGCGTGCACTGCCGGAGGATACCTGCTCGACCATATCCATGAACTGTAATCCATTGAAAAATGCATTGAAAAGAGGCTGTGAATCCGGTGATCCGGTTCACAGCCTCTTTTTATGCCCTCGCCGCAAGGGCCTTACCTGCTGTTATCCGAAAGGGTTGCGGCGAATACACTTCCATATCTTTCCGTCTCTTCGTAAGCCCTTTCGCTTGGAGTAAACACTTCCCTTTTCTCTTCCTTCAGACTGTACTTCTTCAGGAAATCCTGCATGCTGACGGGCTTTGAATAATAGAAGCCCTGGAAATAATCACAGCCCATCCTTTTCAGACCGTCAACCATCTCCTTCGTCTCGACGCCTTCCGCCACGACCTTGAATCCCATGCGGTGCATGCTCTGGATCAGGTTTGGCAGGTACGAATCCGGATGCGCGAAGTGGCCGCGTACGAGGGATATGTCGATTTTGATTTCTTCAAAAGGAATGTCCTTCATGCGGGACGCGTTCGAAAATCCCGTACCATAATCATCGAGAACAAGATCAAATCCCATATTTTTCAGAAGGCCCACCTGCTTGAATCCGGCGGAATTCAAGGCGCCCTGTTCCGTGAGTTCGAGGCGGACTGTCGATACCGGCACGCCGTAGTTTTCACGGATGTCATTCAGGGGTTCTGCCAGACAACGGCGCAGACACTGCACTGGCCCACATTGACGTGCACCCACTTCATGCCGCATGCTTCGAGGCCGCCGTCACGGATGAATTCGCATACCTTGGCGAAAACCTGCTCGCCCAGGATGCTGACCGCACCCGTTGCGGAAGCCATATCGATGAACTCGGCAGGTCCCACGATGGACCCGTCCTTGTCCTTCATGCGCACAAGTGCTTCAGCGCCTTCCACACGACCGGAGGACGCTTCCACAAGCGGCTGCAGGAACACTTCCAGAGAATTTCCCGCAAGAGATTCTTCAAGAAGTCCGCGTACATGAAACTGGCGTTTCACGCGTTCCTGGCACCCTTTGTCAATGATGACGTCTTCATGCTTCGGAGAATCGGCTGTTTCAAAAGCGATGCCGATGCACTGCTTCAGCTCATCCACGCTGCTGAAGACAAGCGTATCATCCAGAATGCAGCAGTTGATGTCGAAGTAAGCGATCTTGCCATCCCTTCCCCAGGGCTTTCTGAATCGCTCATGCACCTTGCTGACTTCCGCTTCCAGATCCATGGGCAGCGTCGAAATGATGAAGAAACGGCCGCCTCCCATGTAGAAGAGGTACTGCTTTGAAAACTCCTGCCTGAGATACTTCCCGAAATATCCCAGGAAACCGTCTACGAATGCACCGCCGTAGGCCATGCGGCATTCATCATAATCACGAATGACGAAGCCGAATCCTTCGAAGTCGTTCTTCTCCAGAAGCTGCCTCATGATCATGCGGAAAGCTTCTCTCGTCATAAGTTCCGTCTTATGGTCGAGGAAGAGGTCCGGATTTCTGACCGTCAGGTAAATGACTGCGATGCCCATCGTGAAGCTGAAGGACAGAAACAATTCCTGCCAGTAATATCCTTCCAGAAGGATACCGGCCATGATGAATGCGCCTGCAGTGAGGATTCCTTCCACCTGTCCCTCATGTCCTCTGTACGGAAAACAAGCGCCGTAGCAAGGCAGAGCACCAGATAGAAAATAAGGAATCCATAGAAAAGAGGATACAAGCTTCCTTGATGGATACCTGTCTCAGGATCGACACTGATCATCGAGCCGAAGAACTGGGACACAAAGATCTCAAGCGCCATCGGCAGAACAGGGACCGCGGCAAGCCTCATCCACTTCGGATTGATGCGGTCGCCTGCATGAAGTGTTTCCATCACATAGCGGAAACCATTATAAGCCGCCAGAAGAACGAAGAGATGGTAACCCACGTTCAAGCCATATATGACCGGAACCGGAGTCGTTTCCCATCCCGCACACGCGGCTGCCGAAAGAATACCTGCAATCATTGCTGCCAGATTGAAGTACATCAGGTTCGTGAAGTACATGGTGTCTTTCAGTGGAAGCTTTCTCTTCCGCATGTAATAAACCGGGAACAAAACCTGGACCGGAATAGCAGCCAGATAGAAGTCCATATCGTAGCTGCCACGAAGGAAATCGATCATAATAAAGTCCCCTTTATATAAATACGAAGAATCATGCGGATCCATCGTCGAGATTTAAAGCGGGATGCCCGTACTTCTAAATATATGCTTGTTTCTATATCTAATTTTACTACTTTCCCCAGTACTTATCCATGATTATTATAATTGTTTGCTTTTATGTGATAAGCTTTACCCATTATATATTCGTAAATTGTAGAATGAAATTGAACACTAAAACTAAATAAAAAGATCCATAGGATTGCATCAATGGTAAAATTAAGT
>ENA-UPSY01001633-UPSY01001633.1-human-gut-metagenome-genome-assembly--contig:-NODE-1633-length-22485-cov-7.940691_pt1 | contig 22485 bp, 17 predicted proteins | sample MGYA00250044_ERZ773365 | MGnify/ENA primary metagenome ERZ773365 (study PRJEB29103, sample SAMN06111932) | human gut metagenome | biome: human gut; feature: ankylosing spondylitis patient; material... | reverse complement strand
CTCTTCGCGGATCTCGCGCTCCACCACTTTGGAGGCGATCTCCATGGCAATACCGCCGATCTCGTCCTTGACCTCGTTCACGGCCTTCTTGCGCTCCTGCGCAATGTCGGCCTCAGCCTTCTGCTTGAGGGCAGCAGCCTGGGCACGGGCCTCGCCCACAATCTCTTCGCCGCGGGCAGTGGCGGTCTTTTGGGCACTTGCCACGATCTGGTTGGCCTCGGTGCGGGCATTCTGCAGGTTCTGCTCATACTCCGCCTTCATGGCCTCAGCTTCCTCCCGCAGCTTCTTGGCGTCTGCGATCTCGCTGTCTGCCTTGGCCTTGCGGTCGGCAATGACTTTCTTGACCGGATTCAGCAGGAACTTTTTAAAGATCAGCATCTGGATCATCAGGTTGCAGATCTGGGCCAGAAAGGTCCAGCCATCCAGGGTGATCAGTGCCTGGTACACTTGTTCCATAAGCGTCTCCTTTCGTTCGGTTTTCAGAGTAAAACGCTTATGCCAGGTACTTCATGAACATACCGGGTGCCAGGAAGATCAGCAGCAGGCCGGTGACAAAGCCGTAAATACCGGTGGTCTCGGAAAGGGCAACGCCCAGGATCAGGGTGCTGGTCACGTCGCTCTTGCACTCGGGCTGACGGCCAACGGCCTCACAGGCAGCAGCAGCAGCGTTGCCTTCGCCAATGCCGGGGCCGATGCCGGCGATCAGAGCACAGCCTGCGCCGATGCCGCAGCCTGCCAGAGCGATACCACGAGCCAGGTACTGGAAGTCAGTCATAAGATTTGTCCTCCTAAAAGAAAGATGTTGTGTTGTGGAGATGCCGGGAGCGTTACTCTTCGCCGGCAGCACGTTTGATGAAGATTGCGGTCAGGGTACAGAAAATGAACGCCTGGATGCAGCCGCCGAACCAGTCAAAGTACAGGCCGGTAAAGGCCGGGATACCGATCTGGAACAGCTGGATCTGGCCCAGCACCCCGGGCAGCCAGCCAAAGAGCACATGGCTCAGGCTTGCCAGGGCCCAGTACAGCAGTGTGGAGATGACCGTACCGGACAGGATGTTGCCAAAGTGACGGAACGCCATGCTGACAGGGGTGGACACCTCCGACAGCACATTGATGGGTGCCATGATGAAGATGGGGTCCAGCAGACCCTTGAGGTAGCTGAGGATGCCGTTCGTTTTGATCTTGTAATACATGATCAGAACGAACACCACGATGGCCCAGGCCGCCTCGGTGTTCAGGTCCGCCGTGGGGCTCCACAGGCCCACCACACTGATCAGGTTGCACCCGATGCTCAATGCGAAGATCGAGCCGATGAGCGGGATATACTGGTCAAAGTGGCAGCCCATGTTGTCGTGCACGAACTGGTCCAGCCGCGTGACGATGAACTCCGCGGCCGCCTGCCGTTTGGACACGTTTTCCAGCTTGAGGCCATGCCCCAGCCAGATGGCCAGACCCGAAAGCAGCGCCATCACGATCCAGGTACTCACAAGGGTCTGGGTGATCTTGAAATCGCCCAGCAGCGGGATGTTGGTATGGATGGTGTACAGGATCTTTGCGCCGTTCAGTTCCATTTGTTAGGTTTCACCCCCTTCGTCACGGGTTCCATCCGCCTGCGCCGGGGCAGGGGCGGGGTCGTCCTCCACAGAGACGTCCACCGGCTCCTGCGGGGCCGCAAGCGGCTTGTACTTGCCGGTTATTTGCAGATAGTATATGGTAATACGAGGGAACAGCAGAGGCAGGATGCCTGCAAAGGGCTGGAAGCAGGGGGCCGCAATGGCCACGATGACCCACACCGCCTGGATCAGCATCCGGATATTGTACGAGGCCTGCAGCTGGGCTTTGCGGCGTTTTTCGTCCTGCTCGTCGATGACCTTTTGCACCATTAAGCAGATGCCGGCAAAGTTGCCCACTGCCACGGCGTCGCCTACCAGGCTGGACAGCACCAGCTTCAGATCGAACCGTACCCAGCCCACCAGACCCAGGGCTGCAAACACCACCCACATCACAGCGGTGCAGATGGCTGTGCCGCAAAGGATCCGTTTCAGCTCCTTTTTGGATTCCGGCTGAAGTTTCATAAAAAAGCCCTCCATTACTGGTGGGAGTTGAAGCCCACCCGGTGATTTTTTTCCTTTTTGGAGCGGTCCAGGCGCTCTTTGCAGAACACCCAGAAATTCTGCGCTCCCGCCGCCAGCCCCAGCAGCACCGCCGGCAGGAACAGCCATTCCGGCCAGTTCCAGCGTTCCACGGCCCACCAGCACCCCGCCAGGCACAGCACCAGCGGCAGAAGCATGTTCAGGCCCAGCTGGGTCAGCCAGACCAGATCCTCCAATGCCTTGTACCAGCCTTTCAATGCGGTTTTCCCTCCCAGTGCGGCCTGCGATGCAGCATCCAGTATCTGGATATTCTGCCAGCATCCGGCGGCAGCAAAAATTCTTATGTGCCTAGTATAATTCAATCCGGCTGTTTTTTCAATTGATTTTCCACTGAATTTTGGCAAATCTTCATAGTTCCGCCACAGTCTCTTCCACAGTTGTCCGCCTGTGGTGGAGTTTGTGCGCCTGCGGCCCCATCAATACCAAAACTTTGCCCAAAAGTTTGTGCAGGATGCAAAAAAGCCGCCCGGCTCATGAAAGAACCGGGCAGCTTTCAGCTTATTTTATGCGGGCAGCAGGCTCAGTCAGCCTTGCGCTGGATCCAGATCTGGGTGCCATAGAAGGGGTTGGCGGTACCCAGGCACAGGCCCTGGTCGGTGGTGGCAAACACACGCAGACCATGGTTGTAGGGGTCCCCAAAGCCATCAATGGTAATGGTCTCAAAGTTGACGCCATCCTCGGTAACGTACAGGTCAAAGCCACGCTTTGCCGTCCGCAGATAGTTCAGCAGCTTGATAGCACTGGCCATGTTCCGCACCGTGATGTTCTTAAAGACAAAGTTATAAGAAAACTTGATGGTCTGAGCCAGGGTATCGGGGTTGCCGGTGCCGTTGGGGTCCACCGTTGCCAGGGCCTTCATCAGGGCCTTCAGGTAGTTCCACTGGTCCTTCCACTCGGAGGGGGTCCGCTTCAGCAGGTTGCCGTTGACGAACTGACCCAAGCACTCCAGCAGGCTGCTGGCATCGTGGGTGCCCACATACAGCTTGCCGTCGTAGACCTCCATGCGCCAGATGTACTGGTTCTCGTTGCGGCCAAAGCCGGACTTCAGGCCGGAGAGGCTGCCGTTGGGGAACATCTTGGTGGAGTTGCCCACCACCAGCTCCATGTTCTCGTTCTTGTCCATGCGGTACAGGTTCACGGACTGGTCCAGGTTGGCGTTGAGGAACCGGCAATCCAGGCCGCCGCCAAACTGGCCGTCGGCGTTTTTACCGGTCTTGGAGAACAGGACCCGCTCCAAAGCGATCTCCTCGTCGTTGTACTCGCCGATGTACAGGTAGTCGTTAAACACCATCAGGTTGGCTGCGCCGGAACGGGTGCGCTCCGGGTCGATGCCAAAGGTGTACCGGGCACCGTCCTTTTCCTGGTCACCAGCCACAGGGGTCCAGGTAAAGGTGCCGTCGGCATTTCGGTCGCCACGCACCAGTGCAAAGGACTGCATGGTGTTTTTGTTGGGCATATTGTCCAGGGTGCCGGTGCAGATGGAAACATACAGGCTGTTGTTGTACTCCACCATATCCCAGATGCTGCCGCCGTAGATGCTGTCGGCATAGCGGTAAGCCGGGTAGTTGAACAGGCTTTCGGAATCTGCGATCTGGGTAAAGCCCTTCTCCGGGTCGGAGGAGATCAGCAGGGTGGCACTGCTCTTGCCGGTGGCGGCGTCCATAGCCACGTTGCTGATGACCAGCTGATCCTGATAGACGCACATCCCACGGATGCCGGTGCTGATGCCCTCCTTGTAGGCTGCAGCGTAATCCTGCACACTGTTCAGGCCTGCATACACGACCTTGCATTCGTCCGTCTCCGGGTCCACCTGCCACACGCTGGGCAAAAAGCCAATGCCGCCGCCGCCCACGCTGCCGCAGAAGTACAGCTTGCCGTGGTACTCGATGGCATTGCGGAACAGGGGGGTGTGACCGTTGAGGGTGCCGGACATCAGCACCTTGGTCTCGCCGGTCTTGGTGTTGATCTTGACCAGCACGCCCTTGGGTTTGCCGCCGTCGGCTTCCTCCAGGAAGAAGGTGCCGTTGTAGAGGGCATCAAAGGTAGCCTTCAGAACCCTGTCATCGAACTCGTCCCCCAGGCTGCTCTTCATCAGAGAGAGGGTGTTGCCGATGGCTGCGTAGCAGGTGCCCACATAGATCCAATCGCCGTAGCCCACAGCAGCCCATGCGTAGTTCTGGCCCCGGTCGCCGGCATTGTAGCCCTCAGCCTCCGGGTCGGTCACCACGTCCACTGCCCCATCGCCCAGATAGTCCACAACGCCGTCTGCCGTCTTGACGTCCTTTTCCGGGTGAGAGAGCTTTTCAAACGTATAGCCGTTTTTGTTGTAGTAGAAGGTGTTGCTGTCCTCCGGGGACTCCACCGAGGTCAGATCTTCCCAGGTATTGACCTCTGCAGCAGCCTCTGCACCCTCTGCAGAAGCCAGAAGCTGCACCGGCAGAGCGGACAGCATAGCCGCTGCCAGCACACCGCTGATCACACGTTTCCAGTTCATAATATTCTCCTCTTTATGGCACTGCAATTCCCCATACCTATTATGAAGAAATTGTTAAAAGCCACCTCAGTATAGCACACAATTTCCCAGGGTACAAGGATATTTTTCAACAAAAGACCGCTTTTTTCGAAAAAATTTGGGCAAAAACGCAAAAAAAGCCGCCCGGCTCCGGAGAGTCGGGCGGCAAAGATCAGGGTCAGAACCGTTTTACCAGAGGTTGGCGGTCTCGTTGTACAGGCCCTCGTAGCTCTTGGCGGAGACGTCCCAGCTGAAGTCGCACTCCATGCAGTGATGCACCAGGTTGTGCCAGTTTTCCTTGTTGTTGTAGGCATCCTGTGCGTGGCAGCAAGCCTCGTACAGTTCGTGGGCGCTATAACCGGCAAAGGTAAAGCCATTGCCGTCGCCCATGGTGCTGTCGTGGATGGAGTCGCGCAGGCCGCCGGTCTCACGCACGATGGGAGGCGTGCCGTAACGGCAGGCCACCATCTGGGCCAGGCCGCAGGGCTCGCTCTTGGACGGCATAATAAAGGCGTCTGCACCGGCGTAGATCTCCTGGGACAGGGCCGGCTCGAAGCCGATGTAGGTGCCCACACGGCCCGGGTGACGGGCGCACAGGTCGGAGAAGAAGTTCTCGTACTGGCTCTCGCCGCTGCCCAGGATCACCAGCTCGATGCCGCGGTCCACCAGACCGTCGGCGACGCTCTGCACCAGGTCAAAGCCCTTCATGCCGACCATGCGGCTGACCATGCCAAAGACGGGGCTGCCGTCCTTGTTCAGGCCGAACCTGTCCTGCAGGGCCTCCTTGCACTTTGCCTTGCCCTCTTCAAAGTTGTCGATGCTGTAATTGAAGGGGATGTGCTTGTCGGTGGCGGGGTCGTTGGCATCCATGTCGATGCCGTTCAGAATGCCGCACAGCTTATACTGCTTTTCCCGCAGCAGGGCGTCCAGACCGTAACTGAACCAGGGGTCCAGGATCTCCTGTGCGTAGGTGGGGCTGACCGTGGTGATCTTGTCGGCCGTCTCAAAAGCACCCTTCATGAAGTTGGCGCAGCCATCGTACTCCACGATGTGCTGGTCCCGGCGGCCGATGCCGCAGGTATCTTCCAGAATGTCGGTGCCGTACTTGCCCTGGTAGGCAATGTTGTGGATGGTGAACACCGTCTTGATGCGGTTGAACTTATCCAGATGGCGGTAGTACAGGTTCAGGTACACGGGCACCAGAGCAGTCTGCCAGTCGTTGCAGTTGATGATGTCCGGGGTGAAGTCGATGTAGAACAAAGTCTCCAGCACGGCACGGGAGAAGAAAGCGAAACGCTCGCCGTCATCATAGAAGCCGTACAGGCCACGACGCTTGAAGTAATACTCGTTGTCGAGGAAGTAGTAGGTCACGCCGTCCACTTCAGCCTTGAACAGGCCGCAGTACTGGCTGCGCCAGCCCACAGGCACCGAGTAGTTGGTAACATACTCCAGCATCTCGCGGTGCTTCAGGTCACCGTACAGCGGCATGATAACGCGGGCGTCCACGCCGTCCTTCACCAGGGCTTTGGGCAGGGCACCGGCCACGTCTGCCAGACCACCGGATTTTGCAAAGGGGTTTGCTTCCGAAGCAGCATACAGGATTCTCATAGGTTCGCTCCTTCCATATTGGGGTCATGATCCGCTCTCCCCTCCCACCGCCAGGCAGCGGAACGGATACGCATACAAAAGAGCAGGCGGGGGCACACAAGTGCCCCCGCCCCTCTCAAGAGGGGCTACCGGGGAGGAAGCCGCCCCTATGGATATTGCAAGGATCAGACGGTGTGCTTCTTCTGCACATACACCGGGAAGCTCTCGGTGCCGGACAGCTTTTTGCCGGCGGTGATCTTCACGTTCTTGTCGGTGACCACACAATCCAGCTCCACATTGGGCTCGACTACGGTATCCTGCATCAGGACGCAGTTGCGGACCACTGCGCCCTTCTTGATCTTGACGCCGCGGAACAACACACAGTTCTCCACGGTGCCCTCAATGAGGCAGCCGTCGGCCAGGATGGAGTTTTCCACCTTGGAGCCGGTGACGTAACGGGTGGGGTTGTCGTCACGGATCTTCGTGTAGACCGGGCTGCTCTTCGGGAACAGGGCATCCAGGTTCTTCTCGTCGATGAGCTTCAGGTTCTCGTCAAAGTAGCTCTTCATGTCGCAGACATGAGCCACATAGCCGGTGTACTCCAGCGCATGGATGTTCAGGATGTTGACATTGTGTGCCAGGATATCGCGCTCGAAGTAGATCAGGCCGCGGGAAGTTGCGTCCTTGACCAGCTTGATCAGGGTCTCGCGCTCCAGCACATAGATGTTCAGGTCCAGGTTCTGCACGCCGGGGCGGTAGTCATTGAACAGCAGCTCGGTCACATGGCCGTCGGCATCGACGGTCAGGGTATAGTTGTCGTTCTTGCGGCCCTCGGGGATCTCGGTCTTCTGGTAAGCGACGGTCACATCGGCACCGCTGGCCTGATGGGCAGCCAGCAGGGCGTTGAAGTCGTAGTTGACGGCGATGTTGGCATCGCTCATGACCACATACTTCTCCTTCTGATTCTCCAGGAAGTTCAGGATGGAGCCCAGAGCCTCCACACGGCCGGAGTAAATGCGCACGCCCTTTTCTGCAAAGGGAGGCACGATGTTCAGGCCGCCGTGACGGCGGGCCATATCCCATTCACGGCCGGTGCCCAGGTGATCCATCAGGGAGTGGTAGTTCTTACGCACCACGATGGACACGTTGGAGATGCCGCAGTTGGCCATGCTGGACAGCACAAAGTCCACCATGCGGTAACGGCCTGCAAAGGGGATCGAAGCCATTGCACGCTCGGTCACCAGCTCCGGAACGGTATTGTCATAGCTGTTGGGGAAAATGATGCCCAACGCATTGGTGTTCTGTCTCAGCATACTTCCACGCCCTCCTTGACGGATTCAAACACTTTTGCGCCCTCCTTGACGGTGGCGCCTGCACCGACCGTCAGACCGGTGCCCACATGTGCGATGGGGCCGTCGCCGCCGACCTTTGCACCGGCACCGACCACAACGTCCTCTGCCAGGATGCAGCGCTTGACCACGGCACCTGCCTTGACGACCACGCCGTCCATCAGGACAGCGTCCTCAACGGTAGCGCCCTCTTCCACCACGACGCCTGCGCTCAGCACAGAGTGCTTGACGGTGCCGTAGATCTTGCAGCCCTCGGTGACCAGAGAGTCCTGCACGACGGCGCGGGGGCCGATCTTCTGAGCCGGCAGCACGGGGTTGCGGCTGTAAATCTTCCAGGTCTTGTCGAAGATGTCGATGCCGGAGTTCTCGGGATCCAGCACTTCCATGTTGGCTTCCCACAGGCTGTCGATGGTGCCCACGTCACGCCAGTAACCGGCAAAGCGGTAAGCGTACATCTTGCGGCCGTCGCGCAGCAGGGCGGGGATGATGTTCATGCCGAAGTCGTTCTTGGAGTTGGGGTCTGCCTCGTCCTCTTCCAGATACTTCTTCAGGACATCCCAGTTGAAGATGTAAATGCCCATGGAAGCCAGGTTGGACTTGGGTACCGGGGGCTTCTCCTGGAACTCGGTGATGCGGTCGTTCTCGTCAGCCACCATCAGGCCGAAGCGGGAAGCTTCCTTCCAGTCCACTTCCATGACGGCCACCGAGAACTCTGCGCCCTTTTCCTTGTGGAAGCGCAGGAAGTCTGCGTAGTCCTGCTTACAGATCTGGTCACCGGACAGGATGATCACATACTCGGGATCATAGCTGTCGATGAAACCGATGTTCTGATAGATCGCGTTTGCCGTGCCCTTGTACCAGTCGGTGCCCTTGGCCTGCTCGTAAGGGGGCAGGGTGTGCACGCCGCCGTGCAGACGGTCCAGATCCCAGGGCTGGCCGTTGCCGATGTACTCGTTCAGCTTCTGGGGCTGATACTGGGTCGCAATGCCAACGGTATCAATGTTGGAGTTCACGCAGTTGGACAGCGGGAAGTCCACGATGCGGTACTTACCGCCGAAGGACACCGCAGGTTTTGCCGTTTTCTGTGTCAGCGCGTACAAGCGCGAGCCACGTCCGCCGGCAAGGATCATTGCCACAATTTCTTTTGCCATAGCTTTATTCTCCCCTTTAACATTAACATTTCCGTTGTTCGGAAATGAGCGTCAACAAATGATCGTGTAGAACGGATGGGTTACTCTTTGGCTGCCTTGGGTTTGCGGCCGCGCTTTTTGGGCGCTTCCTCTGCTGCCGGTTCCGGCTCAGCCTTTGCCTTCCGGGTGGGTTTCTTCACCGGCTTTTCGGCCGGAGCTTCGGCGGCCTTGGGCTTACGGCCGGGCTTTTTTGCATCCTTTTCCGTGGGGGCCTCCGGGGCAGCCTTGGGTTTGCGGCCAGGCTTTTTCACGGCCTTTTCTGCCGGGGCTGCCTTGGTGGTCTTTTTGGCGGCGGTCTTTTTGCCGGGCTTTTTCGCCTTGTCCGCTGCAGTTTTGGCGGTGCGCTTTGTAGGCACCTCAAAGTACAGGGTGCTCATGGGGGGCAGGGTGATGGTGATGCTCTGCTCAAAACCGTGCATGGGCTTTTTGTGGGTCCGCACGGGCTTGTTGTGGACAGCACCGGAGCCGCCAAAGGCAGCGTCGTCGCTGTTCAGCACCTCTTTGTAGGTACCGGCCACCGGTGCGCCCAGGGTGTAGCCCTCCCGGAGTACCGGGTTGAAGTTGCACACCACCAGGATCTGCTTGCCGGCAGTGTCCTTGCGCAGGAAGGCGATGACGCTCTGCTGGGAGTCGTCGGGCACGATCCACTGGAAGCCCTCCCAGCTGTAGTCCACCTGCCAGAAAGCGGGGTGGTCCTTGTAGAAAGCGTTGAGGGTCTTGGCATAGTTCTTCAGCTCGGTGTGCTTGTCGTAGCCCAGCAGCATCCAATCCAGCTGCTTGGCCTCGTTCCACTCGGCAAACTGGCCGAACTCCTGACCCATGAACAGCAGCTTCTTGCCCGGGTGCGCCATCATGTAGCCAAAGAAGGTGCGCAGGTTGGCAAACTTTGCCTCATACTCGCCGGGCATCTTGTTGATCAGGCTGCCCTTGCCGTGCACCACTTCGTCGTGGCTGATGGGCAGCACAAAGTTCTCGCTGAACGCATAGAAGAAGCTGAAGGTCACCTTGTTGTGGTTGCCTGCGCGGAAGAGCGGGTCGGTCTTCATGTAGCTGAGCATGTCGTTCATCCAGCCCATGTTCCACTTGAAGTTGAAGCCCAGGCCGCCGTCCGAAGCGGGCTTTGTGACCATAGGCCATGCGGTGGACTCCTCCGCGATCATGTACTTGTGGGGGTGACGGCCCAGCACGGTGTTGTTGAGCTTGCGCAGGAAGGCCACGGCCTCCAGGTTCTCCTTGCCGCCGTCCTTGTTGGGCTCCCACTCGCCCTGCTTGCGGTTGTAATCCAGATACAGCATGGAAGCCACAGCGTCCACCCGCAGGCCGTCGATGTGGTACTGCTCCAGCCAGTACAGTGCGCTGGAGATCAGGAAGCTCTGCACCTCGTTGCGGCCGAAGTCGAACACCATGGTGCCCCACTCCTTGTGCTCACCGCGCTTGGGATTGGGGTCCTCATAACAGGGCTCACCATCAAAGTTGTACAGGCCGAACTGGTCCTTGGGGAAGTGGGCAGGCACCCAGTCCATGATCACGCCAATGCCGGCTGCGTGCAGCTTATCCACAAAGGTCATGAAGTCCTTGGGGGTGCCGTAGCGGCTGGTGGGGGCAAAATAGCCGGTGACCTGATAACCCCAGCTGCCGTCGAAGGGATATTCCATCACGGGCAGCAGCTCCACATGGGTATAACCCATCTCGGTGATGTAGGGGATCAGCTGGTCGGCCAATTCTGCGTAGTTGTAGGGCTTGTTGCCCTCCTTCATCTTCCAGCTGCCGACGTGCATCTCGTAGATGTTCATGGGGCCGTTGATCACATCGGCCTTCTTCTGGGCGGCCTGCCAGGCCTCATCGTGCCAGGCAAAGCCGGAGATATCATAGACCTTGCTGCCGTTGGACGGCCGGGTCTCGGCGTGGAACGCATAGGGGTCAGCCTTGTAGACAAGGTCGCCTGCACGCGTAGTCACGCAGTATTTGTAAACGTCGAATTCCTTCATGCCAGGAATAAACAATTCCCACACAGAATCCCCATCCACCTTGTGCATGGGGTGGCTGCCGGGCTTCCAGCTGTTGAAGTCGCCTACCACGCTGATGGCCACAGCGTGCGGTGCCCATACGCGGAACACGACGCCGGGCTCGCCTGCGCGTGTTTCCAGATGTGCGCCGAAGTAACGATAGGCCTCGCAGTTGTTGCCCTGCTTGAACAGATACACCGGCAGATCCGATGCATTGCCCTGAATCTTTTCTTCGGTCGGTTTCATAGACTGCTCCTCCCCGTACAGATCCGCATACGCGCACCTGTAGCTTTTTACTCTTTTATATTAAAGAATTCCGACCGGTTTTTCAAGGCCTTTTCTGGAAAAATACCCATAATCTTTTCTTCAATATTTCTCCCTTATATACACACCCGCCAATTTTTTGCAAAATTTATCGTGAATCTTACCAATGCAATGAAAAAAGCGGAGCCTCTGCACCTCTCTCTTTTGGGAGAAACGTACAAATGCTCCGCTCTGCGGGGTCCTTTTCTGTTATGGGGGTCATGCGGCGGACCGGTCAGCCCACCACATACACATTCACCTGAATGGCACCGTTGATCACGCTCTCGGCGTAGGTCTCATAGAACAGATCCACCAGGATCTGACCCTTCTGCACCGCGATGCCGGTGTCGGTGGCCACCGCGTAGCCGTACACGAACTTTCCGTCCGTAGAAGTGATGTACAGCTTGGTGCCGTAGGGGATCACATCCGGGTCCACGGCCACGGTGCCGTAGCCAAGGCCAAGGCCGGAAGAGCCCTTGCCGGTTTTAGAATAATAACCGGTGGCCTTGCCGGTGAGCACCTTGCTGTAGGAAGCAGGGGCATTGGTGGTGCCGTCCGGGCCGGTCAGGGGCGAGACGGGTGCGCCCGCGCCGTAGGTCTTGATGACATGGTTCGTGGGCTGCACGGTGGTGGTGGAATCCACCACGATACTGTTCTCCAGCTCACCGTCCACATAGCGGTCGCGGGTGGTCACGGTCTGCTGGCCCTCGGCACCGTGCTGCACGGTGGTGGTGCGCCCGGTGTTGCGGAAGTACAGGCTGGTATAGACATACTCGGTATCATAGGGGATGGCCTGCGTTTCCACGCGGTCCTGATAGTCCACGCGGTGCACCACGATCGGGGTGCCTGCGGTCACCAGGCGGTCCAGGGCAGGCTCGGTGTAGTCATCGCCCTCCAGGGTGATGCCGGCGCGCTGCAAGGCATCGGCCACAGTGCCGTACACCATCTTCACCGGGTAGGTCTGGCCGTCGGCCTGGATGTTCACCGAGAATGCGCGCTCAATGTTCAGGGTGGCAAGGTTGCCGCTGAACGCCGTGTAATAGACCTGGTCGCCCTCTTCGGACTGGATGCCGGAGAGGCTCATGACCTTAGCGGGGTCGGTGGCAGAGGTGAGGATCACCTGCTTGGCCCCATTGGAGTCGGTGACGTAGGTCAGCCGCAGATTCGCAGCGGTCACACCAAGGGTAGCCACAAGGCACACGACCATGACACAAAACGCCAGCACGCGGGAAGAGACTGCAGATCTGCAGCCTGAGGATGCTTTTTTCAAGTTTACGGAAGCGATACGAGACAACTCCTCTCTTCTTGTTTTTGGTGCGGCCGCGGATGCTGCATTGCACCCCGGCCGCCGGGACTGCGGAGCACCAGGGGCTCCACAATCAAATACGATGCTTTTCCGGCTGTGGAAGCCAAGCATCGTATTGCGTCGGAATCCGTTCCAACGGGACATTGCTCCGTCCCCCGGCACAGGCCCCCATTGCCTGCACCGTACCGTCCGCTCAGACGGCATTTCACTTCATCCAGATAAATTTTAAACGCTGCAACGTCCGTTGCTCCGTTGCGCGGTATTATCTTACCAGACCGGAGCCGATTTGTCAAATCGGGCGTCTCCACTTTGTTAGATACTTGACATTCTTTTTTGTGCAATTTTAACAGTGTTTCCTGCAAAATATTGTTTTTTAAGTTATTTCCTCCGGATTTTTCGCCTTTTTTCGTCTTCGTTCTGTTCATGAATTTTTAACATTTGCATCCGTCCCGGACGCCCCGGAACGACCCGTTTCCGGCCCTCCCGCACGGAAACAAGCGGCCAAATACCGCAGTTTTCTGCACAAAACCAGGCCCGCCGCCGGGCATTTTCCGCACCCGGAATTGCCCCCGAATTACCCCCAAAAACACCCCTCCGGCAAAATGCCGAAGCCCAGAAATCTGCGGAGAAAAAGAACACACTTCTGCTGCCGCGCGCCCCGGCGTACAATCAAATAAAAAACCGGAAAGGAAGGTCAAAACCATGAAGATCCAGATCATTCAACGAGCCTGCGGCGGCACCGAATTCCTGCCGCAGCCCAGCCGCCTGCACCTGGGCGCACAGAATGCGGAAGGCGTGGACCGGCTGCAGTTCCAGCTGCCCGAAAGCTGGGCCGACTGCGCCATTGCCCTGTACCTGCGCCGCAGCGACGGCACCCAGCTGGCCCCGGTGCCGCTGGACGGCGATGCCTGCGTGACGGTGGACCGCCGCCTCACCGGCTGCACCGGTGGGCAGTGGATGCTGGCCGCCGTGAGCGGCTCCGGCTACACCGCCTACACCCGCCCCGGCCGGTACGACACCTATGCCACCCTGCCCACCGACGGCGGCTCCGAGGACCTGCCGCCCACCCTGTACGAGCAGTTCGTGGCCCGCGTGCTGGAAAGTGCCAGCACAGCCGCCACGGCGGCCCAGAGCGCCTCGGCCAGCGCCGAACGCTGCACTTCCAGTGCCGCACAGGCACAGACTGCTGCCCGGCAGGCCAGCACCAGCAGCACCGCGGCGGCCGGGTGTGCATCCCGGGCCGAGGCTGCTGCCGCCCGCGCCGAAGAGCTGGCCCCGGCAGACGGTCAGGTACTGAGCGTGAACGGCAAAAGCGGTGTAGTGGTCCTGCGTGCGCAGGACGTGGGTGCCCTGCCCCGGCCTGCGCAGCCGGCAGCCGGCTCCCTGCTGCGGGTTCTGAGCGTGAACCCCGACACCGGTGCCCTGCTCACCGACACTACGCCCCCGCCCGACCTGACGCCCTATGTGCGCAGCAGCACCCTGCCGGACGCAAAGACCCCCGGCCCGGTGCGCATCGACCCGCAATACGGCGTGGCTGTGCGGGAGGACGCCACCCTGACCCTTGTGCCTGCCTCCGCCGAGCAGCTGGACAGCATGACCGACGGCTTTGCGCCGCTCACCCCGGCCCTGCTGCCCTACGGCGTGAAAAAAGCGCTCACCACCGCCAGCACTGCCGCCGGGTGGACCGGTGCGGAAAAGACGGCCGCCCTGCGCACGCTGGGTGCCGACCTGACCGCCTACTATACCCGGCTGGAGGCCGACGCCAAATTCGGCACGCCTTACAGCCTGCCGCCCGCTACGGCGGACCAGCTGGGCGGCGTGAAAGTGGGCGAAGCGCTGGACATCGCACCGGACGGCACCCTCAGCGCCAAAACGCTCAATGACAAGATCGCTGCCGCCGTGGCGGTCAAGTCGGAGGCGCGACTGGTGTGGAACACCCATGTGACGTCTCCTAACAAATTCACAACTTGGGATGTTCAGATTCCAGGCAATGTTGATAAGATATGCATTACCAAAGGCAGGAGTAGCAGCAGCGGTAATAACACTGAAAAAAGCATTGCACGCGGTGGCACGACAACTTATGACTGTAACTACGATTTTACAATCACATTCCAAACAAACGGCATCCTTCATGTTGCTAATTCATACAAAACACTTTACCCTCTGGAACTCTGGATTGACGGCTACCACTACCCCACCCTTGCGGACCTGCTGACGCAGGTGACCGCCGTGGAGAGCAGTGTCACCGATCTTCAGGTGGCCCTGTGCGAGCTGTACGAAGAAAAGGAGGAAAATTGATGGCGAAAATTTATGCAGCCCTGATCCGCAAGGGTATCAAGACGCTGGACGAGGTGCCCGCCCGTCTGCGCAGCACCGTGGAAGCCCTGCTGGCGGAGGTGGAAGCCGATGCTTGAAGCCTGGTCCCGCACGCGGGACGGCACCCGGAAGCTGAGCGCAAACTTCACCGTGGCCGAGTTTGCCTGCAAAGATGGCTCGGACCCTGTGTTCGTGGACAGCAGCCTTGCCGCCCTGCTGCAGAAGATCCGCGACCACTTCGGCCGCCCCGTAGTCATCACCAGCGGCTACCGCACCGCCGCTCACAACAAATCCGTGGGCGGGGCCGCCTACAGCCAGCATCTGTATGGGCGCGCTGCCGACATCCGGGTGCAGGGCATCCCGGTGGAGCAGCTGGCCGCCTATGCAGAGACCTGCCTGCCCGGCACCGGCGGCATCGGCCGGTACCCGCCCCGGGCCGGACGGGCTGTGGGCTGGGTGCATGTGGACACCCGCCCCGCCAAAAGCCGCTGGACAGGTTAAGAAGGAGGTGAACCCAATGGAAAGCATCCTGTCCGCCCTGATCGCCGGTGCCGTGACCCTGATCGGGGTGCTGATCGCCAACAGCCGCAGTCAGGCCGTGACCGACACAAAGCTGGAAGAACTGACCCGCGAGGTGCGCGAGCACAACAATTTCGCCCGCCGCGTGCCCATTCTGGAAGAGCAGATGAAGGTGGCCAACCACCGCATCGCCGACCTTGAGAACCACGAACGAATGAAAGAGAGGAACTGATTTATGGAACTGAGCAACAAGATCTCCGCCGCTACCCTGGCCCGCACCGCTGTGCTCCTGCTGGCCCTGACCAATCAGGTGCTGAGCGCAATGGGCAAGCCCGTGCTGCCCATCGAGAGCGCCACCGTGGAGCAGCTGGTGACCGCCGGCATCACCACCGTGGCCGCATTGATTAACTGGTGGAAGAACAACAGCTTCACCGCTGCCGCCGTGGCCGCCGACAGCTACATGGCCCGGCTGAAGCAGAAGCAGTGATCGCCGACTGCCCTATATAAGGTAGAGGGCAAGGCCCCCGGAGACGCAGGTTTCCGGGGGCCTTTTTCGTCTGCAGCAGGGCGGCAGGAGAAATTCCAGCCGGTTCTTTGCCAGAAATTCCGTCCCTCAAAAAGTGGTTTTCCGCAACAATCCGCACACTCTGCACCAGTACCGCAACCGCATCATTTCACGTCCGCAACAGTTTCTCTTTTTTCTGCAACAAATTCTTGTGATTTGTGCAAAATATCCAATTCAGACTTTGGAATGTTTTCACAAATCATGCGTTTCTACACATTTTTTCTTGACAACCTGCACCAGAAAATGGTATAAAGGAAGCAGGATAGTATGCCTCGAAACATGTCCATTATATGGGACAGTGGTAATGCGTAAAAGACTTGACACCATTTGAAAGGAGCCATCAATCATGACGAACAAAAAGCTGAAACTCGCTGCCATGTCCGTAGCCCTGACCGCCTGTGTTGCTGCACAGCCCATGGCTGCCCATGCTGTGGAAGGCCCCGACCCTGCCGAGGATAACGCTGCCCCGCAGGCCGAACCTGTAGCCGAGAGTTCCACGCCCGCCCCCGTCGCTGAGGAAGGGGAAAAGCAGGAGAAAGTCGGAGAGCAGGAGGAGTTTACCCCCCCGGGTGAACGAAGAGGCCAAGAGCGAAGAGCAGGCCCCTGCGTTCGGCCCCGGCACCAAGACCGATGACATCACCATTGACTATAAACCTGCTGCGAAGCCGGAAGAGCCCGGCGAGACCGATGAACCCGAGACCCCGGGCGATACCCACCTGAAGGGTGACGTGATCGACAACAGCAAGAAGGACGAAGCCACCGGCGAGGACGGCAAGATCGGCGAGGCCACCAAGGAAGAGACCCCCGACAGCTCTTCCAGCACCACCGTTGTGGACCCTGACGCCGAGGTGAAGAAGGGCGACCCCGTGGTGGGCAAGGACGAGGACGGCAACACCACCATCACCACCCCCACCGAGACCACCGGCACCGAGACTACGACCACCACCGGCACCGGCAAGGCCGATTCCTCCACCACCATTACCGACACCAAGAAGGGCGAAGAGATCAACCTCGACGACGAGCTTGGCAAGGGCGTGCGTCCGGACTGGAAAACCGATAAGGATGCCAAGCTGGGCGACTACACCGTGGACAAGGTCGAGAATTCTAAGGACGGCAACTCCAAGGAGCTGACCCTGAAAAAGACCAGCGAGCCCGAAACGAAGGAAATGTCCGCTGAGGACGTTGCCAAGCTGCTGGATGTCCCCGAGGACGGCGTGGAGAAAAAGACTGACGACGAGGGCAAAACCACCTATACCCTGAAAAAGGAAGAGACCTCTACCGACGAGAACGGCAACACCGTCACCCGCACCACCTACTACGAGATCACCGGCAACTCGGTCAAGACCACCACTGAGACCACGCTGAAGCTCAAGGTGGAAAAGGGCACCGTAGATGTTGATGAGAAGGATCTGACCACCAAGGTCGAGCTGCCAAGCATCACTGCCAAGAACACCGACGAGACCAAGACGGATGTCATCGAGATTTCTTCGGAGAAGCTGGGCGAAATGCTCAAGGACGAGTACTATAACAACGATACCGGCGAGTATGTCTATACGGAAACCGATGCAAACGGCAAGGAATATACCTATAAAGTCAAGAAAACGGAAGACACCAAGCCGCTCACCAACAAGCAGTTGGCCGACCGTCTGGGCGAGGGCTTCACCGGCGATGACAACGGCGTTTACTACAAGGGCGAAAAGCTGAACCTTGACCAGATGGAAGCCGTCCGCAAGACTTTGAGTTACACCGTGGAGGTCACCGAGGTCACCAAGACCCCCGGCCAGGTCGAAGGCGGTCAGGAAAGCATCGAGAGTGCCGAGGAAACTGCCAAGCTGGAAGCCATCAAGGCCGCTCTGACGGATGCCGCCAAGAAAACCGGCATCAATGTGGACAGCGAGGATTTCAAGAACCAGCTGAATACGATCGATCCCACCGGCAAAGGCCAGCTCAATCTCAGCTATACCGATGCAGACGGCAATGTTCATACTGTCACCCTCCGCTATGACGGTGCAACGGTTTCTGCGCCTCAGCCGGGCAGCTCTGATCCGAGCAAGGACACCGAGACCCGTAAGGATGTTACGGACAACGTCATCACCGGCACCGCTTATGTGACCGGCTCGAATACGTGGACCGAAAGCGGTTCCCTCAACGGCACCTACGTCAAGCCCGGCAGCGGTAAACTTCCCTCTCTCGATGGTTGGACGATCGCCAGCAAAGACCCGGAGAAGGGCACCACGACCTACAAAAAAGAAGAAACCGTGACCTCGCCCGACGGCACCAGCACCAAGATCACCCGTACCTGCACGATCACGGAATCGTCCGCTTCCCTCACCGATGCGGAGAAGGAAGAGATCGCCTGGAAAGAGCTGCAGAACAAGAGCGGCAAGGACAAAGCTACCCTGCTTCAGGAAGGTTACAGCATTGATATCGGCAGCATGGACTTCTCCGGCATCAAGCGCGTGGAATGGACGATCGACGAACTTTCCGAATCCACAAAGACGGACGCCAAGGATCTTAACGACAAGCTGGTGATTCCCGGCGGCAAGAACTGGTCGATCGACGAAAAGGCCCGCACCATTACGGTGGACGGAAAGACCTACGACAATGTGACCAAAACCAATGACGGCTACACCTGCACGGTCGAGGACAAAAACGGCGTAAAGACCACCTACACCTTCACCAAAAAGGCCGGTGCTCCGCTGACCCCTGAAGAGATCCAGACCGCACTGGCAGGCCAATACAGTGTTTCCGCTGACAGCATCCGACTGAACGCCGACGGCAAGACCGCGACCTTCACGAAGGGTGACGAAACCATCACCGTGGATTACAGCACCCTGAGCGAGACCCTCACCGTCCGGAAGGATGTACACACCTCCTCCAGTGTCACCGGCATCATCAAGGACGATAAGGATCTTGAGAAGGCATACGACGAGCTGTGGAAGCAGATCCAGGAGATCCAGAGCAAACTTCAGCCCGGCGAGGAACTCCGGATCGGTGAAACGAAGATCGATTCCACCACCAAAAAGGAAGATATCATCAAGTATTTCACCAAGGCCATCTCGCCCGATAACATGAGCAAAGATGAGCTGATCAAGGCTCTGCAGGAGCAGGAGCGGATCGCCAAGAACTCCACTTACGTTGCCAACAAGGGTTCTGATTACGAAGAGACCAAGAAGAACTACTACTCCGGTGAAAAGACGGGTGAATTCAAATACTTCAGCAAGGCACCGGATGGTTCCAAAATTGAGGTCTATTGGAAATCGACTTGGGGGTGGAACGGCTATTATTACTATACAGACGCTAACGGCCATGAAGTTCGTGTTGATAGTAACACTGTGCACTCCGAAGAGCAGCGCGACGACATCAAACACCTTGATCTCGCTTCCGGTTCCAAGCTGGATCTGCTGCCGGACGAGGACGGTAAGGTCAACCAGACCGACTGTGTGCTGGTAAGCAAGGATCTGAAGCTGGAGTGGAACTACGATGCCGGAAAACTGGTCAACGGTAAGGACAACCAGACGGTCGGCCTGGACAGCAAGATCAGCTGGGATGACGAGGGCGGCGAGGGCGACGGCCACTACGAGTATGACCGCGGCAACCCCAATAAAAACCCTGACAAGAGTGCCTACTACAAGCTAACCGGCACTGTCGCCTATGATCCTATCAAAGATAAAGATGGCAGCATCAAGCTGTATCAGGGTCAGTGGGGCGACTATTGGAACCCCGGCATCAGCGCAGAGGATGAGGCCATTAACGCTTACCTGAAGGCAACCGGCAGCAGCAAGACCTATAGGGACTTGACCACGAAAGAGCGCAATGCCATCGTCGGCACCTACGTTGTGAAGATCGGAACCACCGGCACCAACAGCACCGGTGAGAGCGGCTATCAGGTCTATCTCAAGTCCTCTGAGCTGACCGCCTACGGCTATATGTCCCGCGATGCCAACACCTGCATCAACAGCACCTACAAGCGCCAGGACGGCACCTGGGGTTACGTCGGCGGCTATGACCTGATGATCTCCGAGCTGACCCAGGTGCGTGAGGGCAAGGTCGTCGGTCAGACCGAATCCACCATCAAGACCATCACCGCCCCGCTGAGCATCCGCAGCTCGCAGGACTTCGCCAAGCGCCTTCTGGAGCTGAACAAGCAGACCACCACCACCCATAAAACCGGTGAGGGTGCTACGGCTTACGGCGAAAATACTTCCGGCGACTTCGACGGTACCTATACGCAGAAGAAGAGCGAAACGGTCGAAGGATCCGGTACCGGCAAAGGCCACTACACCACCTTTACCGAAGTGCTGAAGAAGATCTTCTCCGGCTCCGGCAGCAAGGAGCACGACGAGGGCAGCGTCTCCTACACCCACCGCACCACGGACAAGGTGAACACCACGCCAGTGTCCAAGGAGACCGTGACCACCACCGACGCCCATGTGGGCTACAACTATACCTCCATCGAGACCCGCACGGTCACCGTGAACGGCGAAGAGACGGTCATCGTCCCGCCCGTCACCCCGCCGGAAACGCCCGTGGAGGACGAGACCCCGGACGAAGTCGTGACCCCGGAGACCCCCGAGCTGCCGCCCGTGCAGGACGTCACCCCGGATGATGCTGCTCCGGAAACTCCGGACCTGCCGTCTGACGTGGTCCTGCCCGCTGTGCAGGATGCACTGCCGCAGACCGGCGTGAACTGGATGGCCGCTCTGGGCATGGCATTCAGCGGCATGCTGCTGACCATCGCAGGCGCATTCGCCAGCCTCAAGTACAAGGAAAAGCACTGATGCTTTCCCCTTCCAACGTGATCCACGTCAAGTCGTAAACGCATAGAAAGGGCCTCCCCATTCCGGGGAGGCCCTTTCGTGTTGTGTTCGGCTTATGCTTCCGCATCCAGGTACGAGTGCTTGTGCACCAGATTCCCCACGCTCATGTACTCCTTGCGGAAGGAGTAATCCTGATAAAACGGCTTGTTGCGGCCATGCTGACCGGCCACATAGGAGCACATGTTGGCACTGCCCGCAGGCCGGAACTTCCGCTGCCTGCAAAAAAGATGTGCCGGGCCTGAAAGATGACCCTGGTCAGCATGTCCAGCTTCTGCTCAAACTCCGCCGAGCAGGTCTTTTTCAAAAAGTCGATGACCTCCGACACATCGTCCTTGACCGGCGGTTGCTTTGCCTGTTCCAGATGCTGGCGCAGCCGGATCTTGAACTCCGCGTAGCCGTCGCAGCCCGCCTTTTTGCAGAACCGGAGGATGGTGGAGGTAGACACATGGGCGGCATCCGCAAACTCCCGGATGCGCATATAGCACACCTTGTCCGCGTTCCGCACAACATACTTATAAACTTCCAGCTCCAGATCATTCAGGCTGCAGATCATCTCTTCGCTGAACATCGGCCGCCCCTCCCTCGTGGTGGCTTTTGTTCCAGTATACTGTATATTTTGCCGCGTTACAATTCCCCTGCTCAGAAAAAAGCCGCCGCACGGTGGCAGGGCCGTGCGGCGGCAGAAACATGCTTTGGGGAACCGATCAGATCAGGCTCAGGGCCTCTTCGTCGCCCACGAGGGTGAAGTCGGGGTGCATCTGCAGGATGCTGGCGGGCACTTCCGGGGTGACCGGGCCGAAGAAGGCTTTCTTCACGATCTCGGCCTTGCCGGTGCCGTTGACCACCATCAGCACCTTACGGGCCTGCATGATGGTCTTGATGCCCATGGTGTAGGCCTGCTTGGGCACCAGGTCTACGTTGCCGTCAAAGAAGCGCTTGTTGGCCTCGATGGTCTCCTGGGTCAGGTCCACACAGTGGGTCTCCAGCTCAAAGGCCTCGCCCGGCTCGTTGAAGCCGATGTGGCCGTCGTGGCCGATGCCCAGCAGCTGCAGGTCGATGCCGCCCACGCTGTGGATGATCTGGTTGTACTGGGCGCAGGCTGCGTCCGCATCGGGGTTGGTGCCGTCCGGCAGGTTGATGCGGGCGGGGTTGATGTTGACGTGGTCGAACAGGTGGCGGTGCATGAAGCTCCAGTAGCTTTCCGGGTGGTCCTTGGGCAGGCCGCGGTACTCGTCCAGGTTCACGGTGGTGACCTCCGAGAAATCAATGTCGCCCTTGTTGTACCACTCCACCAGCTGCTGGTAGGCCCCCACCGGGGTGCCGCCGGTGGCCAGACCCAGCACGCAATTGGGCTTCATGATGACCTGTGCGGAAATAATGTTTGCTGCCTTGCGGGACATGTCTGCGTAATCCTTTGCACGAATAATCTTCATCACAAACGACCTCTTTCATCTTTCATCTTTGCTGCGTTCACCGCGCAGCATCGGTTTTGCGCTTCCACGCATTCTATTGCAATTCTACCACAATTCACAGGATGCTGTCCAGCATTCTAGCGCATTCTGACCGAATTTTGCTGTTTTTCAGCCGATTCGTCCAAAACCTGCCGGGCAGAACGCAAAGGACCCCGCCGAAGCGGAGCCCTCACACCGGGAACGCCCGGCAGCGTCTGCAATTTCAGGTTCAGTCCAGCTCCTCGCCGTTGGATGCGATGACCTTCTTGTACCATTGGAATTCCTGCACCTCTAGTATAGCGGAAAAGCCACAAAAGGAAAAGAGGATTTCGGGGCTTCTTTGTGCCAAAAAGACAAAACAGCGCCCCCTGCGCCGTCCGAGACGGTTCAGGGGGCGCTGTCATTGCG
>ENA-UPSY01001609-UPSY01001609.1-human-gut-metagenome-genome-assembly--contig:-NODE-1609-length-22795-cov-67.882032_pt1 | contig 22795 bp, 18 predicted proteins | sample MGYA00250044_ERZ773365 | MGnify/ENA primary metagenome ERZ773365 (study PRJEB29103, sample SAMN06111932) | human gut metagenome | biome: human gut; feature: ankylosing spondylitis patient; material... | reverse complement strand
CGGATTGCATCGTCGTTACCCGGGATAACGAAGTCTACGCCGTCCGGATCAGAGTTGGTATCAACGATAGCAAATACCGGGATGCCCAGGTTGTTTGCTTCTTTGATAGCGATGTGCTCGTGGTCAGCGTCGATTACGAACAGTGCGTCCGGCAGGCCGCCCATGTCTTTGATACCGCCCAGGCTGTTTTCCAGCTTGTCCAGCTCACGAGTACGCATCAGCGCTTCTTTTTTGGTCAGCTTGTCGAAAGTACCGTCCTGGGACTGAGTTTCCAGGTCTTTCAGACGTTTGATGGACTGACGAACGGTTTTCCAGTTAGTCAGCATACCGCCCAGCCAGCGATGGTTCACGAAGAACTGGTCGCAGCTCAGAGCAGCGTCTTTTACCGCTTCGCTTGCAGCGCGCTTAGTACCAACGAAAAGGATTTTACCTTTACGAGCAGCGATCTTGTTCAGTTCAGCCAGAGCGTCGTTGAACATCGGTACGGTTTTCTCAAGGTTGATGATGTGAACTTTGTTACGCGCACCGAAGATGAACGGCTTCATTTTCGGGTTCCAGTAACGGGTCTGGTGACCGAAGTGAACACCAGCCTTGAGCATGTCGCGCATGGAAACAGTTGCCATGTTTAAAACCTCTATAGATTAAATTGGGGTTATGCCTCCACGTATCCCATATTACCGACCCCGAAGGGCACCCCGGAATATGTGCCGATACGTGTGTGTTATTACACAAAGTGAGCGATGTCGCTTACGTCCCATCCTTGTGTATCTGAGATGGAACGGAAGTCCGGCGCGCTTTATATCACAAAATCCATCCAGACACCAACTCTTGTTGACGTCACGTGCTGTTAATGATTCTCAGTTTGGCACCAGCCTACCCGGACTGTTACCATTGACAGGACTTACTCTATTATTGTCGAAAATATCGACACTGCTGGACATACTCCATGGCTATCTCTATTAAGACATCTGAAGATATTGAAAAAATGCGCGTTGCCGGTCGTCTGGCCGCTGAAGTGCTGGAAATGATCGAACCCTGGGTTAAGCCGGGCGTCAGCACTGGCGAACTGGACCGTATCTGTAACGACTATATCGTTAACGAGCAGAAGGCCATTTCCGCCTGTCTCGGCTATCACGGCTATCCGAAATCCGTCTGCATTTCGGTCAACGAAGTGGTCTGTCACGGTATCCCTGACGACGGCAAGCTGCTGAAAGATGGCGATATCGTGAATATCGACGTGACCGTCATTAAAGATGATTTCCATGGCGATACCTCCAAAATGTTTATCGTCGGCAAACCGACGATTCTTGGCGAGCGCCTGTGCCGCATCACTCAGGAAAGCCTGTACCTGGCGCTGAAGATGGTGAAGCCGGGCATCAACCTGCGCACCATCGGCGCAGCGATCCAGAAATATGTGGAAGCGGAAGGGTTCTCCGTGGTTCGCGAATACTGTGGTCACGGCATCGGCCGCGGCTTCCATGAAGAGCCGCAGGTGCTGCACTACGACTCGCCGGAAACCAACGTCGTGCTCAAACCAGGCATGACCTTCACCATCGAGCCGATGGTCAACGCCGGTAAAAAAGAGATCCGCAGCATGAAAGACGGCTGGACGGTGAAAACCAAAGACCGGAGCTTGTCTGCGCAGTACGAGCATACTATTGTGGTGACAGACAACGGCTGCGAAATTCTGACGCTACGTAAGGATGACACCATCCCGGCGATAATCTCGCACGATGAATGATGAAAAGCCGGCGCCCGCCGGCTTTTTTATTAGATAGTTTTTTCTTATGGTGACGCGATGAGCAACTCATTACCTGACACAGCCTCCCCCCTTCTGCCCATCCCGCCGGAACATCCGGTGAGCTGGCCGCAGGGCGATCTGAACTGTGCTGCAATTAAGGCGCACATCGATACCTTTCAGCACTGGCTGGGCGAGGCGTTTGACGCCGGTATCGCCGCGGAGCAGCTCATTGCGGCGCGCACCGAATTTATCGACCAGCTGCTGCAGCGGTTGTGGATCGCCTGCGGCTTTGAATCCGTCTGCGACCTGGCGCTGGTGGCCGTCGGCGGCTATGGCCGCGGCGAGCTGCATCCGCTCTCTGACGTCGATCTGCTGATCCTCAGCCGCAAAAAGCTGCCGGACGACCAGGCGCAAAAGGTCGGCGAACTGCTGACGCTGCTGTGGGACGTCAAACTGGAGGTAGGCCACAGCGTGCGCACTCTCGAAGAGTGTCTGCTGGAAGGGCTTTCGGATCTCACCGTCGCCACCAACTTAATCGAATCGCGCCTGCTGATCGGCGACGTCGCGCTGTTCCTTGAACTGCAAAAACATATTTTTAGCGACGGCTTCTGGCCATCAGAAAAGTTCTTCGCCGCGAAAGTCGAAGAGCAGAACGTCCGTCATCAGCGCTATCACGGCACCAGCTATAACCTCGAGCCGGACGTGAAAAGCAGCCCCGGCGGCCTGCGCGATATCCATACGCTACAGTGGGTGGCTCGCCGCCATTTCGGCGCCACCTCGATGGATGAGATGGTCGGCTTCGGTTTTCTGACCGAGGCCGAGCGCAATGAGCTCAACGAGTGTCTGCACCAACTGTGGCGTATCCGCTTCGCGCTGCATCTCGAACTCACTCGCTATGACAACCGCCTGCTTTTCGACCGCCAGCTCAGCGTCGCCCGCCGACTCGGCTATGAAGGCGACGGCAACCAGCCGATTGAGCATATGATGAAGGACTTCTTCCGCGTCACCCGCCGGGTGAGCGAGCTGAACCAGATGCTGCTGCAGCTGTTTGAAGAGGCCATCCTCGCCCTGACCGAGGATGAAAAACCGCGCCCGATCGATGATGATTTCCAGCTGCGCGGCACGCTGATCGATCTGCGTGACGATACGCTGTTTATTCGCGAGCCGCAGGCCATTCTGCGCATGTTTTATATCATGGTGCGCAACAGCACCATCACCGGCATCTACTCCACGACGTTGCGCCATCTGCGCCACGCCCGCCGCCATCTGACCCAGCCGCTGTGCTATATCCCGGAGGCGCGCACGCTCTTTCTCAGCATGCTGCGCCATCAGGGGGCAGTGAGTCGCGGACTGCTGCCGATGCATCGTCACAGCGTGCTGTGGGCCTATATGCCGCAGTGGTCCCATATCGTCGGCCAGATGCAGTTCGACCTGTTTCACGCCTACACCGTCGATGAACACACCATCCGCGTGATGCTCAAGCTGGAGAGCTTTGCTAAAGAAGAGACCCGTAGCCGCCACCCGCTGTGCGTAGAACTGTGGCCGCGCTTAACGCACCCGGAGCTGATTTTAATCGCCGCCCTGTTCCACGACATCGCCAAAGGGCGCGGCGGCGACCACTCGATCCTCGGCGCGCAGGATGTGCTGAAATTTGCCGAACTGCACGGGCTGAACTCCCGTGAAACGCAGCTGGTCGCCTGGCTGGTGCGTCACCACCTGCTGATGTCGGTCACCGCCCAGCGGCGCGATATTCAGGATCCGGAGGTGATTAAGCAGTTCGCCGAGGAGGTGCAAACGGAAAATCGCCTGCGCTATCTGGTGTGCCTGACCGTCGCCGATATCTGCGCCACCAACGAAACCCTGTGGAACAGCTGGAAGCAGAGCCTGCTGCGCGAACTCTATTTCGCCACTGAAAAACAGCTGCGTCGCGGCATGCAAAGCACCCCGGACATGCGCGAACGGGTGCGTCACCATCAGCTGCAGGCGCTGGCCCTGCTGCGGATGGACAATATTAATGAAGAGGCGCTGCATCAAATCTGGAACCGCTGCCGCGCCAACTATTTCGTGCGACATACGCCGACGCAGCTCGCCTGGCACGCCCGCAACCTGCTGCGCCACGATCTGAATAAGCCGATGATCCTCCTGAGCTCGCAGGCCACTCGCGGCGGAACGGAGATTTTTATCTGGAGCCCGGATCGCCCTTACCTGTTCGCCGCGGTGTGTGGCGAACTGGACCGTCGCAACCTCAGCGTCCACGACGCGCAGATCTTCACCACCCGCGACGGCATGGCGATGGATACCTTTATCGTCCTTGAGCCTGACGGCAGTCCGCTGTCCGCCGACCGCCACGAGGCGATCCGCCAGGGTCTGGAACAGACCATCACCCAGCGCAGTTGGGAGCCCCCGGCGCCCCGTCGTCAGGCGGCAAAGCTGCGTCATTTTTCGGTGGACACCGAGGTGAATTTCCTGCCGACCCATACCGATCGCAAATCGTTTCTCGAGCTGATTGCCCTTGACCAGCCCGGGCTGCTCGCCCGCGTCGGTCAGGTGTTCGCCGACCTCGGAATTTCGCTTCACGGGGCGCGAATTACGACAATTGGTGAGCGAGTAGAAGATTTATTTATAATCGCTACCGCCGACCGGCGTGCCCTTAATAATGAGCTGCAACAAGAAGTGCAACAACGGTTGACAGCGGCCCTCAATCCAAACGATAAAGGGTGACGTATTTTTTTTAGTGAATGGAAAGAAACAATGCAGCAGTTACAGAACGTTATTGAGTCCGCCTTTGAGCGTCGCGCCGACATCACGCCGGCCAATGTGGATACCGTGACCCGCGAAGCGGTTAACCAGGTTATTGCCCTTCTGGATTCCGGCGCGCTGCGCGTCGCTGAGAAGATCGACGGTCAGTGGGTGACGCATCAGTGGCTGAAGAAGGCGGTACTGCTCTCTTTCCGTATTAACGATAACCAGGTTATCGATGGTGCGGAAAGCCGCTACTTCGATAAAGTACCGATGAAATTCGCTGACTATGACGAAGCGCGTTTCCAGAAAGAAGGTTTCCGCGTGGTGCCGCCGGCAGCGGTGCGCCAGGGCGCGTTCATCGCCCGTAACACCGTGCTGATGCCGTCCTACGTTAACATCGGCGCCTACGTTGACGAAGGCACCATGGTTGACACCTGGGCCACCGTCGGCTCCTGCGCGCAGATCGGTAAAAACGTTCACCTGTCCGGCGGCGTCGGCATCGGTGGCGTACTGGAGCCGCTGCAGGCGAACCCGACCATCATCGAAGATAACTGCTTCATCGGCGCGCGCTCTGAAGTGGTTGAAGGGGTGATTGTCGAAGAAGGCTCCGTGATCTCCATGGGCGTTTACCTGGGTCAGAGCACCAAAATCTACGATCGCGAAACCGGCGAAGTCTTCTACGGCCGCGTGCCGGCTGGCTCGGTAGTGGTGTCAGGCAACCTGCCGTCGAAAGATGGTAAATACAGTCTGTACTGCGCAGTGATCGTGAAGAAAGTCGATGCTAAAACTCGCGGCAAGGTCGGCATTAACGAACTGCTGCGCACCATCGACTAAAGCAAATAAAAAGCGGGAGATATCCCGCTTTTTTTATATTTGATGCTGGCGAGAATGGATTTTTTCGTTAATTATTCAATGGTTATGATGCTATCAAAGGTACCGTTATGTACGATAATCTGAAAAGTCTTGGCATTACCAACCCTGATGAGATCGATCGCTATAGCCTGCGGCAGGAAGCTAACAACGACATTCTGAAAATCTATTTTCAGAAAGACAAAGGCGAATTCTTCGCCAAGAGCGTGAAGTTCAAATATCCGCGTCAGCGCAAAACCGTCGTCGCCGACGGCGTCGGCCAGGGCTACAAAGAGGTCCAGGAGATCAGCCCCAATCTGCGCTACGTCATCGATGAGCTGGATCAGATTTGCCAGCGCGACCGCACTGAAATCGATCTCAAGCGTAAAATCCTCGACGATTTACGCCATCTGGAGAGCGTGGTCACCAATAAGATCAGCGAAATCGAAGCCGATCTGGAAAAGCTCACCCGTAAGTAAGCGCATCCCCGGCGGCGCGTCGCCTGACCGGGCTGGCGGTATCAAACCGCTACCGACAGCATGCATCGTCCAGGCCGGGTATGGCGAGTCGCTACCCGGCATTTTTTACCTCCACGCCTTAGCGTTGTTCATCCAGCTGCAGCGCGATATACAGCAGCAGCCGGTCGTCAAAGCTGCCAAGATCCAGCCCCGTCAGCTCCGAGATACGATTCAACCGGTACTCCAGCGTATTGCGATGAATAAACAGGGCCTTCGACGTCGCCAGCGGCTGCACGTTATGGCGAAACCACGCCTGCAGCGTTCGTCGCAGCAGCCCGTTGTTATCCATCGCCTTGAGACGCGCCAGCGGACGAGCCAGCTCATTGGCCTGCCAGCCGCCGCGCAGGCTGTCAAGCAGCACCGGCAGCATCAGATCCTGATAGAAATAGCAGCGGCTCTCCGGCATCCGCTGCTTGCCCACCATCATCGTCGTGCGAGCGGTACGGTAAGAGCGGGCGATACTCCCGGGACCGGTGAAGAAGTTGCCCAACGCCACGCGGAAACGGAGCTGGCCATTCTCTTTCATCCTGGCGATAAGCTGCTCGACGCGCCGGACGTGATCGTCGGCGTCCCAGCGGCCAAAGCTGTTCAGCGCCGGTTTCAGCACCACCATTTCCGTGAGCGAGACAATGGCCACGAGATTATGGCGATCGGGCGTGGTCAGCGCGTTCTGCAGCTGCTGTAGTTCCGCCATCGCGCTGTCTACGCCGAGCTGGCCGCTGTCCACCTCAATCATCGCCACCACGCGCGGCTGATTCAGGTCGATGCCTAATCGCTGAGCCCATTCGTTCAGCGCCGGGGTATGCTCTTCCGCCTGAATCAGGTTCATCACCAGCTCTTCGCGCAGACGGCTGTCCTGCGCCAGGAGATGCATCAGTCGCGACTGCTCCAGCATCATCTCTGCCGTCATGCACACCAGCTCGCCATATTTTCGCAGCGACTCCGGCTCGCCGGTCAGGCCGATCACCCCGACGATCTCCCCCTCCAGGCGCAGCGGCAGGTTAATGCCCTGGCGCACCCCGTGCAGATGGCGAGCCACCGCGTCGTCGATATCCACCACCCGCCCCTGGGAAAGCACCAGCAGCGCGCCTTCGTGCAATTCACCAATCCTTTCCCGATCGCCGCTGCCGATAATCCGCCCGCGGGCATCCATCACGTTGATGTTGGTATCGATGATGCGCATCGTCCGCGCCACAATATCCTGCGCCATTTTGGTATCGAGATGCCAGCCAGCCATGTAATCCTCCCCTTTGCAGGGCACCAGCATAAAAGAGTCGTCGCCCTGCCGCATTGTGCATATGCCCGAAGCCCGGATGAGATATGTGGAGTTGTGGAAGCGGTCACAGAACGAAAAAAAGCCCCTGCCCTCGGCGAGGGAAGGGGCTGGGATCAAGCGCTGACGATTACTGCAGCAGCAGGTAGATAGAGGCGTCGCCGCGCTGAATGTTCAGCGCCAGCACGGACGGTTTGGCGTCGAAGATTTTCCGCAGATCGGCGATATTTTTCACCGGCTGCTGGTTGGCCCCGACAATGATGTCGCCTTTCTTGAGGCCAATCTGCGCCGCCGGGGTGCCGGCTTTCACATTATTGACCACCACGCCTTTGTCCTGACCCTTGTTGCTCATTTCCGCCCCTTCAATCCCGTTGAAGATGGTGCTGGAGTCAACCTGGGTCTGGTTGCTCTGCTGCAGTTCGACGGTGACGGTCACCGGTTTGCCATCGCGCAGCAGGCCAAGCTCAACCTTGCTGCCGATAGGCATGGTGCCGACCTGAGCACGCAGCGCGGCGAAGCTGCTGATCGCCTTCCCGTTGAGGGAGGTGATCACGTCGCCGGCTTTAATGCCCGCTTTCGCGGCCGCCGATCCCGGCATCACCTGGCTGACGAAGGCGCCGCGCTGGGCGTCGACTTTCATCGCTTTCGCCAGCTCAGAGTTCAGTTCGGTGCCCATGATGCCGAGCTCGCCGCGTTTCACCTGGCCATATTTCACCATCTGCTCGGTCAGGTTTTTCACCATGTTGCTCGGGATAGCAAAACCGATACCGATGTTGCCGCCGTCCGGCGCCAGAATGGCGGTGTTGATGCCGATCAGCTCGCCGTTGAGATTCACCAGCGCGCCGCCGGAGTTCCCGCGGTTAATCGCCGCATCGGTCTGGATAAAGTTTTCGTAGTTTTCCACGTTCAGGCCGCTACGACCCAGCGCGGAAACAATCCCGGAGGTCACGGTTTCGCCCAGACCGAACGGGTTACCGATAGCCACGGTGTAGTCGCCGACGCGCAGCGCGTCAGAGTCGGCAAGCTTAATTGCCGTCAGGTTTTTCGGATCCTGAATCTGAATCAGCGCGATATCAGAGCGCGGGTCTTTACCCACGACTTTGGCATCAAACTTACGACCATCGCTCAGCTGGACCTTAATCGTGGTGGCGTTGTCCACGACGTGGTTGTTGGTCACCACATACCCTTTGGCCGCATCAATAATCACGCCGGAGCCCAGCGCCATGAATTTCTGCTGCTGGCCGCCGTCAGGCTGACCGCCCTGTCCGCCGCCCTGGCAAAACGGCGAACTCTGGAATGGAGAACCATCCTGGCAGAACGGCGAGTTATCGCCAAAGAACTGCTGGAAGTTACGCGGCATCCGTGGGGTATTAACGGTGGTGCTACCTTCAACGTTAATGCTCACCACCGACGGCATCACTTTCTCCAGCATCGGGGCCAGGCTTGGCATCTGCTGCGCGTTAGTGGCCGAAGATGCCGTTTCCGCCGCGCTCGCAGAGAGCGGGGACAATGCCAGACCTAAACTCAGAGCCAGTGCACTCATTGCTAACGTGGTTTTTTTCATCAGTTTCAATCTCAATATCAGAAAACGAAAGTTGCTGTGTACGTGACTATCAGAGTCATTTTATAGCGCTAAGTTCCGGAATTAAGTTTCTGGAAAAAGTAAAAATTTATTGTCCATCTTTACAAAACTCCAGCCTATTCCACCGCCATCAGTCGTCGATATTCATCCCACGCATATAAATCCGTCATCCCGCTGATATAATCCTGAATCAGACGGCAGCGATAATAGTATTCCATCAGCGCAAATTCAGGCGCTGTGCGCGCGAGCTTATTTACCGCTTCCACATAGGCCAGCCGGTGGCGGGTTGAAAGTTTCTGATACAGCCGGGAGGCAATGGGTGAACGCCGTACCCGCTCCTGCGCCACTAATTCGCTGAAATCCTCCAGTGATAATTTCAGCAGCGGCTGATAGATATCCAGCAGGCCGCTGATCACCCGGTAGCCCTGCAATTCCAGCTGCTCGACATCCGGATGGCTAAACACCTGTTTAATCGCTACATTTTTATAAAGCTCCAGCAGCTGACTGCAATCGCTGTCGTCCTCGAGCAGCGCATGATTAAAGTCGCCCGTAAAGATGGCCGGCAGGTTGTCAATAAATCGGCGCGCCGCGTAGGGCACCAGCTTATTCAGCGTGTTCACCCGCAAATACATAAAAAACTGATCTTCCGCGCTCTGCTTCAGGGAATTGGCTCGTGATTTCTCCCAGGCATTTTCCACCACCTGCGAGAATAACGATCCTTTTTCATGGCTGCCCCAGGCGTCGTAAAGATGCTGATAAAGCTGCTCAGCGCTGAAAATACGTTTTTCCACCGCGTCCTCGAGATCCGCGACGCAATATGAGATGTCATCCGCGGCTTCCATAATCCAGGTTAATGGGAACCGATTGTAAGGCGCCAGATCCAGTTCTTTACGCAGGCGCGCCACATACTCCTCTTCGGCTAAATAGTAGCCAGGCTTCTTCATTAAATAACTGTGGCTGGCTGGCGTCGCCTCGGACCACCACGCCGGACGAGTATATTTCAGAATACAGCCGACCTGCGCCCAGGTCAGATTCATGCGCATCAGCGTATGGACCAGACGAATGCCCTGGGCGTTGCCCTCAAAGCAGCAGAGATCCTGGCGCACTTTGCGGCGCAGCGCGTTAAGCGACGTTTCCCCCTCCTGCAGGCGTAATGCCTGCACTTCACAGCGATCGTCGGTCAGCGGCTGCCCGAGCGCATCGCCGGGCGCCAGACGCTGGCGGAACCAGTCGTTAATCGCCGCCTCGCCAAAATGGCCAAACGGCGGGTTGCCGATATCGTGCATCAGGCAGGCCATCTCCACGACGCTCTCGAATGGCCCGGTCAGCTCTTCCAGGCCATACTCTTCCAGCAGCCTCTGCTCTTTCAGCCGGCTCAGTACCTCTTTGGCGATATAACGCCCCACCTGCTGCACCTCCAGCGAGTGGGTCAGACGGGTACGCACCGCCGCGTTGCGCTCCAGCGGGAAGACCTGAGTTTTTTGCTGTAAGCGACGGATGGCCGGCGAGTTGACGATCCGTCCCCGATCGCTTTCGAAGATCCGCAGGATGTCGCGCTCCGTCTCGACACGCGGCGGCGAACGGAAGCGTCGACGCCAGTTTATCTTGTTGCGAAAATCAATCTTTGCCATAGCCTCTCCCGCGCGAGCAATACGCTTCCCCTTAAGCGCATGATAGACTATGCAACTAAACCTGACACATCGCGAGTAAATCTATGAAAATTGGCATTATTGGCGCTATGGAAGAGGAAGTTACCCTTCTGCGCGACAAAATCGAAAACCGCCAGACTATCACTATTGGCGGGAGCGAAATCTATACCGGCCAACTTCACGGCGTTGACGTCGCGCTGCTGAAGTCTGGTATCGGGAAAGTGGCGGCGGCGATGGGCGCGACCCTGCTGCTGGAGCGTTGCCAGCCTGACGTGATCATTAATACCGGCTCAGCCGGCGGCCTGGCGTCGACGCTGAAGGTCGGCGATATCGTCGTCTCCGATGAAGCGCGCTACCACGACGCCGACGTCACCGCCTTCGGTTATGAGTACGGCCAGCTGCCTGGCTGCCCGGCGGGCTTTAAAGCGGACGAAAAACTGGTGGCCGCCGCGGAGAGCTGCATTAACGCGTTAGATCTCAATGCCGTTCGCGGCCTGATCGTCAGCGGCGATGCCTTCATTAACGGCTCTGTCGGTCTGGCGAAGATCCGCCATAATTTCCCGCAGGCGATCGCTGTGGAAATGGAAGCGACCGCTATCGCTCACGTTTGCCATAACTTTAAGGTTCCCTTCGTGGTGGTTCGCGCCATCTCCGATGTGGCCGACCAGCAGTCTCACCTCAGCTTTGAGGAGTTCCTTGCGGTCGCCGCCCGACAGTCCACCCTGATGGTGGAGAATCTGGTCCAGAACCTGGCACGTGGCTAAGTCGCTCTCCTTCGCGCTTGCCGCGCTGCTGTTACTCGCCCCGGCGTGGCTGCTGGCCGCGCCGCGGGTGATCGCCCTCTCCCCCGCCAATACCGAACTGGCCTTTGCCGCCGGGATCACGCCGGTCGGCGTCAGTAGCTATTCCGATTATCCGCCGCAGGCCAAAACGATTGAGCAGGTTGCCAGCTGGCAGGGGATGAACCTGGAGCGCATCGTAGCGTTAAAGCCAGACCTGGTGCTTGCCTGGCGCGGCGGTAATGCCGAACGTCAGGTTAACCAGCTGCAGTCGCTGGGGATCCACGTCCTCTGGGTGCAGACTTCGACCATCGAAGAGATCATCGCCACCCTGCGTCAACTGGCGAAGTGGAGCCCGCAGCCGGAAAAAGCGCAGCAGGCGGCGCAGGCGATGCAGCAGGAATACGATACGCTGAAAGCGCGCTATGCCAGCGCGCCGAAGAAACGCGTCTTCCTGCAGTTCGGTTCCGCCCCGCTGTTCACCAGCGGCCCCGGCTCGATTCAGGATCAGGTGCTGAGGCTGTGCGGCGGCGAGAATATCTTTGCCGCCAGCCGTGTTCCCTGGCCGCAGGTGAGCCGCGAACAGGTGCTGGCCCGTCAGCCGCAGGCGATTGTGGTGACCGGCGACGCCAGCCGCATCGCCGAGGCGCAGCGCTTTTGGCAACATCAGCTCACCATTTCGTTGATTGCGTTACACAGCGACTGGTTTGAACGCGCAAGCCCACGTATTATCCTCGCCGCCAAACAACTTTGTGCGGCGCTCGACCAGGTAAAATAACCATCCGGTAAAGCGGATGTTCAGTGGGAATCAACGATGCTTGTCTATTGGCTGGATATTATTGGCACGGCCGTTTTCGCGATCTCCGGCGTTCTGCTGGCCGGAAAGTTACGCATGGACCCGTTTGGCGTGCTGGTGTTAGGCGTGGTGACGGCGGTGGGCGGCGGAACCATCCGCGACATGGCGCTGGCGAATGGCCCGGTATTCTGGGTCAAAGATCCCACCGATCTGGTGGTGGCGATGGTCACCAGCATGCTGACCATCCTGCTGGTCCGCCAGCCGCGCCGGCTGCCGAAATGGATCCTGCCGGTGCTCGACGCCGTCGGTTTAGCGGTGTTTGTCGGCATCGGCGTGAATAAAGCCTTTCTCGCCGGCAGCGGCCCGCTGGTAGCGGTATGCATGGGGGTGGTGACCGGCGTTGGCGGCGGGATAATCCGCGACGTGCTGGCGCGCGAAATTCCTATGATTCTGCGCACCGAGATCTACGCCACCGCCTGTATTGTCGGCGGCATTGTCCACGCCACCGCGCACGACACCTTCCATCTCCCGCTGGAGAATTCGGCGATGATGGGGATGGTGGTGACCCTGGCGATCCGGCTGGCGGCGATCCGCTGGCATCTGAAGCTGCCGACGTTTGCCCTGGACGATAACGGACGGTCATAAAAGCAAAACGGTAACCCTGAGGTTACCGTTTTTAGCGTTGGCGCCCTCTCGCTGCGAGAAAAAGCCCCCTGCCGCGCTCGCTTTAAACGCTGAACGAGGACCCGCAGCCGCAGGTGCTTTTCGCGTTCGGGTTGGTCACGATAAAGCGCGAACCTTCCAGCCCTTCGGTATAGTCGACAGAGCCGCCGACCAGGTACTGCAGGCTCATCGGGTCAACCACCAGGCCGACACCCTGTTTCTCAATGGTCATATCCCCTTCGTTCACCTGATCGTCGAAGGTGAAGCCATACTGGAAACCGCTGCAACCGCCGCCGGTGATATACACGCGCAGTTTCAGGTTCGGATTATCTTCATCCGCAATCAGGTGTTTTACTTTATTGGCTGCGGCTTCGGTAAACTCCAGCGGCAACGCTACGTCATCACTCATTTTTTGCTCCCATTGATACTTCCGGCCGGTTAAAGAATAACCGGACCTTTTGAGCCATTATCTAATACCCTGGTAAATCGTTCAAGTATTCTCCCGGGGTGCCTGCTGCGCTTTTGCCGCCTGCTCGGCCTCCTGCTTCGCCAGAGTACGTTGCAGAATGGTCGAATACAAAGGCTTACCGCCGAGGAATTGCGCCAGTAGTGTTGCGCCAAGGCAGGTAATAATCATTGGCAAAATGAGCTGATAGTTATCGGTCATCTCCAGCACCAGCACAATCCCGGTCAGCGGCGCGCGCACCGAGGCGGCGAGCAGCGCCCCCATACCGGCGATGGCGAAGGTGCCGGCATCGAGATGGTAGGACGGAAACAGCGGAATAGCCGCCATGCCGAACGCCGTGCCCAGCAGCGTGCCGAGCGCCAGCATCGGGGCGAAAATGCCGCCCGGCGCGCCGGAAGAGAAGCAGATCAGCGTGGTCACCACGCGGGCAATAAAGATGAACAGCAGCAAACCGACGGAGAAGTTACCGGCGGCGGCGATGGGGATCAGGTTAAAGCCACCGCCCACCGCGGAGGGCTGCATCAGCCCCAGCAGGCCGCAAAGCCCGCCGATGACCCCGCCAATTAACACCCATTTTTTGATGTTGCCGCCGTGAATGCGCTGGAACAGATCCTGGGTGCGTAGCACCAGAAAATTAAACAACGGGCCAAAGCAGCCAAACAGCATCCCCAGCACCAGGTACAGCCACAGGGTATTCACCGGGGCATTGCTCAGCTTGCCCACCTCTATAATTGCCGCCTCGCCGTTGAAAATGCGAAACACAATGCTCGACATGATCACGCCGGTAAATACCGCTTTAATGGAGATCAGGTTGTAGCGGAACTGCGGGCGCATCTCTTCGATGATAAACAGGATACCGGCCAGCGGCGCGTTAAAGGCCGCTGAGAGCCCCGACGCCGCACCGGTCGCCAGCAGCGTGTGCCGCGCTTCCGGACTGCGCATGCGGAAAATATCCAGCACCATGCGTCCAATGTTGCCGCCAAGCTGCACCATCGGCCCCTCGCGTCCCAGCACCATTCCGGCGCCCAGGGTCCCCATGCCGCCGATGAATTTCACCGGCAGCACGCGCCACCAGCGCACCGGCCGCAGCTCCTCCAGCGCCCCTTCGATTTCCGGGATCCCCGATCCGCCAGCCTCAGGCGCAAAGCGGCGCACGAGGAAATAGCCGACCATCGCCAGCAGCGCCGACAAGATAAACGCCAGCGGCCAGACCAGATACCAGTGGTCCGCCACCTGCGCCAGCGCGCCGATCCGCTGGTTCTGCACCCAGTTCACGCTCTTTTCAAACGCCACGCCCACCAGCCCGGCCAGCGTGCCGACCACCGCCGCCATAAACAGCACCGCCAGCGGCGTTTTATCGCGCTGAATCAACCGGCGCACCGCATCGCCGCGACGCACCCGCACGAACTGATGTGCTTCAAAAGAGGGAGTTTCTGCTTTCATGCCATTATCAATTATTGGTAATACAAATGAAGAGAGAGGCATTTTAGCCGCCCCGGCGCGCTGCGTCGTCAAAAAAATGCCCTTGCGGCACATTGTTTCAATTGGGCAAAACTTTCATAACCATCCTGGAATAACTTAGAATAGCCGATAAAACATTTTTCACGAACCAGGACCCTGGCCATGAGCAAATCTGAAAATCTGTACCACGCCGCGCGTGAACTGATCCCCGGCGGCGTTAACTCGCCGGTCCGCGCCTTCACCGGCGTCGGCGGCACCCCGCTGTTTATCGAACGCGCGGATGGCGCTTACCTCTATGACGTGGATGGGAAAGCCTATATCGATTATGTCGGCTCCTGGGGTCCGATGGTGCTGGGCCACAACCATCCGGCGATCCGCAACGCGGTGATCGAGGCGGCGTCCCGCGGCCTGAGCTTTGGCGCGCCGACCGAAATGGAAGTAAAAATGGCGGCGCTGGTGACCGAGCTGGTGCCGACCATGGATATGGTGCGCATGGTGAACTCCGGTACCGAAGCCACCATGAGCGCGATTCGCCTGGCGCGCGGCTTCACCGGCCGCGACAAGATCATCAAGTTCGAAGGCTGCTACCACGGCCATGCCGACTGCCTGCTGGTGAAAGCCGGTTCCGGCGCGCTGACCCTCGGCCAGCCGAACTCGCCGGGCGTGCCGGCTGATTTCGCCAAACATACCCTGACCTGCACGTATAACGACCTCGCCTCCGTGCGCGCGGCGTTCGAGCAGTATCCGCAGGATATCGCCTGCATCATCGTCGAGCCGGTCGCCGGGAATATGAACTGCATACCGCCGCAGCCGGAGTTCCTGCCGGGCCTGCGCGCGCTGTGCGACGAATTTGGCGCCCTGCTGATCATCGACGAAGTGATGACCGGCTTCCGCGTGGCGCTGGCGGGCGCGCAGGCTTATTACGGCGTGGAGCCGGATCTGACCTGTCTCGGGAAAATCATCGGCGGCGGGATGCCGGTAGGCGCCTTCGGCGGCCGTCGCGAGGTGATGGACGCGCTGGCGCCCACCGGTCCGGTCTACCAGGCCGGAACCCTCTCCGGTAACCCGATCGCCATGGCCGCCGGCTTCGCCTGCTTAAGCGAAGTGGCGCAGCCGGGCGTGCATGAAACCCTCACCGAGCTGACCAACCAGCTGGCGCAAGGCCTGCTGGATGCGGCGCGTGACGCCGGGATCCCGCTGGTGGTCAATAACGTCGGCGGCATGTTCGGCATCTTCTTTACCGATGCCGAAACCGTCACCTGCTATCAGGACGTGGTGAAGTGCGATGTCGAACGCTTCAAGCGCTTCTTCCATCTGATGCTGGAGGAAGGCGTGTACCTGGCGCCGTCAGCGTTTGAGGCTGGCTTTATGTCCGTCGCCCACAGCGAAGAAGATATCGACAATACCATCGACGCCGCGCGTCGGGTATTTGCCAAACTGTAAGGTGCTTGAATGCCTGGTGACGCAGGGATTTTCCCGGATGCGGCGCATTGCGCCTTATCCGGGCTACCAAATCGCACAGCGCTGTAGCCCCGGTAAGCGATAGCGCCACCGGGGAGTTTCCCGGATGCGGCGCATTGCGCCTTATCCGGGCTACCAAATCGCACAGCACTGTAGCCCCGGTAAGCACTAGCGCCACCGGGGATGTTGAGGCCATCCGGGATCGTTAGCGGCTCTGCTTCCTCAGCAAATAGATAAAGTACGGCGCGCCGATAAAGGTCGACAGCAGCCCCGCCGGGATCTGGTACGGGAACATGATCATCCGTCCGCACCAGTCGGCGAAGACCAGCAGCAGCCCGCCAGTCAGTCCGGAGATCACCATATGCGGCAGCGTTCGCCGGAAGCCCATCATGCGCGCAATATGCGGCGCCATCAGCCCGACGAAGCTCAGCGGGCCGATGGTCAGCGTCGCCGCCGCCGTCAGGCAGGCCGCCAGCAGCAGCAGAACAATCCGCGATGACGTCAGCGCCATGCCCACCGCCCGCGCCGCCTCCCCGCCCAGCGGCAGGATGGTTAACCAGCGGCGACAGAGCGGCGCCAGCGCCAGCAGGACCAGCATCACCGCGCCGCTGCGTACCACCCTCTCCGGCGTCGCGCTGTAGGTCGACCCCGAGATCCACGTCAGGATCTGCGCCATGCGCGGATCGCCGCTGGCCTGCAGCATCATCAGCAGCATGGTGAAGGCGGTACTGAGCGCCATCCCCGCCAGCAGCATCCGATGCGGCGAGAAACCGCCCCGCCCGGCGGCCAGCATAATGATCAGCAAAGTGGCCGCCGCGCCAAGGCTCCCGGCCGGCAGCAGCCAGCCAAAGGCGTCGCCAGGCACGAAGAACAGCATCAGCACCACGCCAAAGGCGGCGCCGGAGCTGATGCCCAGCACTTCCGGGCTGGCCATCGGATTGCCGGTCAGGCGCTGGATAATACAGCCGGCGACAGCCAGCATCACCCCGGCGAACAGCGCCGACAGCACTCGCGGCCAGCGCCAGGGCAGCAGTTGCTCCAGCAGATCGCCGTGAGCCCACAGCCAACCGTGGGCATCGCGACCAAAGGCCAGCGCTACGCTCATCGCCAGCAGCAGCAACGCGACGCCCCCGAGAACAAACCATGGCACGTGATAGCGCTCAGGCTGCACATTATCGCCGCCGTTCATCACCGGGGCGCTGATGCTGCGCAGCCGCGGCAGCAGCCACAGCAGCAGCGGCGCGCCGATCAGGGCGGTGACCGAGCCGGTGGAGACTTCCCGCCATACCCGGCTCAGCCAGAGGATCACCTGATCGGAAAGCCACAGGAGCAGCGCGCCGATCAGCGCCGCCAGCAGCAGCCGGGCCAGCAGTCGACGGGCGCCGAGCATTTTCGCCAGCAGCGGCGCGAACAGGCCGATAAAGCCGATAATCCCGACCGCGTTGACCAGCAGCGCGCTCATCACGATCGCCAGCGTCAGGGCGCCGAGGCGCGCCAGAGACAGCGCCAGCCCCAGGTTGCGCGCCACCCCGTCATCGAGCCCCATCAGAGTCAGCGGACGCAGCAGCAGCAGGGTGAGTATCGCCCCGCCCAGCAGCTGCGGCCACAGGCGCTGCGCCACGCTCCAGTCGGTTTGCGTCAGCGTCCCGGTGCTCCACAGGAACATGCTCTGCAGCTGGTCGTGATGGAAAATCACCATCAGCTGGTTAAGCGCCCCGCAGTAGAGGCTGACCACCAGGCCCGCCAGGATCAGTGTTACCGGCGACAGACGCTTGCCCCAGGAGACGCCAAACACCAGCGCACCCACCAGACAGGCCCCGGCCAGCGCGGCAAACTGCGACGCCAGCACGCCGGGGATGGCCCACAGCGTGGTGACCGTTATCCCCAGCTGCGCGCCGGTGGCGACGCCAAGGGTGGTCGGCTCCGCCAGCGGATTGCGCAGCACCTGCTGGAACAGTACGCCGACCAGTCCCAGCCCGGCCCCCACCAGCAGTGAAACGGCCACCCGCGGCAGCAGGCTGTAATGAAACAGCATCTGGGCAATCTGATCGCTATCCGGATGCCGCAGCGCCTGCCGCCATTGCGCATAGGGCAAGGCGACATTGAGATTGACGATACTCAACGCGAAGGCGGCGACCAGCAGCGCGGCCAGCAGGATACTGGCTAACGGTGAAATACGCGTATTCATGCCGGACTCCCCTGGGCCTCGGCCAGCACGCGGGCAAAATGCATCGCCGACAGCGTCGCGCCATAGAACCATACGGCCGGAACGCGCTGGAAGCGCCCCGCGCGCACGAACGGCATCGCCTGCCACAGCGGGGTCGCCAGCAGCTGGGTCATCTCCCGCTCGTTACCATGATCAAAACAGATCACATCGGCCTCGTTAAACGCCGCCAGCCGGTCGATGCCAACGCTGACGCTGCCCCAGAACGCCGCTTCGCCGCGCCAGGCGTTTTTAATACCAAAGCGATCAAGCACCTCCTGGAACAGGCAGTTTTCGCCAAACACCAGAACGTGGCGCGGATCGAGCAGGGAGATCATCAGCAGCGGACGGTCGCCGCGCCCGGCAAAACGCGGCTTCAGGCTCGCCATCAGCGCCTCAAACTCCGCCAGGTGGCGCTGAGCCTGCTGCGGTTTGCCCAGCAGGTCAGCCATCTCCAGCAGCGAGCGCTGAGCCATCGCCAGCGGGCGTTTGCCGTCGCTAAAGGTGAATCCGCGGCCGGGGGCGATACGCGCCAGCTTCTCCGGCGACGGGCCGTAGCCTGCTGACCAGACGATAAACGATGGTTTCATCTGCGTCAGCAGCTCAAGATTGGGTTCAGTGCGCAGTCCGACATCGATCACCGAGTCGGGCAGCGCGGGCTCGTTTACCCACAGGCGATAGTTAGGGATATCGGCCACGCCGTAAGGCGTGACGCCCAGCGCCAGCAGCAGCTCCGCCGGCAGCCACTCCAGGGCGACCACACGCTGCGGGTCAACGTTCGCCGCCTGCGCGCCGCGCATCTGCCACAGCAGCGGCGAGAGCGCCATCGCGGTCAGCAGGCGACGTCGGGTTATCTGAGTCGGGGTCATCATTAATAGACAAAGCTTACCGGCGCCGCGCCGGCCGGGTGCGGCAGGATCCCCATCGGGATGCCGTAGATTTGTTCCAGGGTATCGCTGCGCATTAGTTCCGCCGGCGTCCCCTGGGCGATCATTTCCCCGCCGCGCAGGGCCACCAGATAGTCGCAGTAGCGGGCCGCCATATTAACGTCGTGCAGGACGGCGATCACCGTCAGGCCGCGCTGCTGGCTGAGACGATGCACCAGCGCGAGGACATCAACCTGATGGGCGATATCCAGCGCCGAGGTGGGTTCATCGAGCAGCAGACAGCGGCTATCCTGCGCCACCAGCATGGCGATCCACGCCCGCTGACGTTCGCCGCCGGAGAGGCTGTCCACCAGACGATGGGCGAGCGGCTTCAGCCCTACCAGCGCAATCGCCTCTTCCACTTTCTCGCGGTCCGCCGCGCCAAAGCGACCCAGCGCGCCGTGCCACGGATAGCGGCCGATCGCCACCAGCTCGCGCACCGTCATACCTTCGGCCGGCGGCAGCTGCTGCGGCAGATAGGCCACTTTGCGGGCAAAGGCTTTGCTGCCCCAGCTCTCCAGCGGCTGGCCGTCCAGCAGCACATCGCCTGCGGAAGGCGGCTGATGGCGGCCAAGCATTTTCAGTAACGTCGACTTGCCGGAGCCATTATGGCCGATCAGGCCTGTGACTTTTCCGGCCGGGAAGGTGAGCGAGAGCGGATGGAGCAACGTGCGGCCAGGCACACGGAAAGTGACGCGATCCAGCGCGAAGGTGGTTTCTGCGTGCGGAGTCTGTTCCTGCATAGCGATAACCTGATAAAGGGCGCGGCGAACCGCGCCCGTAGGTGGTTAGAAACGGAAGGTGGCGGTGGCGACGACCTGACGTCCGGCCCCCCAGTAGCAGGCGTATTCGCTGTAGCAACTGGAGACATATTCGCGGTCGAACAGGTTGTTGACGTTGACGCCGACCGACGAGCCCGGCAGGCCAAAGCGCGCCAGATCGTATTTCACCGTCGCATCCATCAGCGCATAACCGGCCACACTAAAGGCATCATTTTTCTTACCGGTGCTGGTGTCATTTTTGTAGTAGCTGACCGTTGAACCGATATAGCGCGCCCCGGCCCCAATCGTCAGACCGCTCAGCGCGGTTTCGTGGAAGGTATAATCCGCCCACAGGGAGGCCATGTTACGCGGCACTTCCGCCGGACGTTTGCCGTTGAACACCGTATCGTGAGTGTACTCCGCATCGGTGTAGCTGTAGGCTGCGGTGACGTTAATATTGGCGTTCACCGCCGCCTTCGCCTCCAGCTCAAGGCCGCGGGAGCGGATTTCGCCGGTCTGGATGCTGAACGCCTGGTTAGCCGGATCCGCCGTCAGGTTCTTGTCTTTGGTCAGCTGATAGACCGCCGCGGTGACCACCACCGGCATATCTTTCGGCACATATTTCACGCCGGCTTCATACTGCTTACCGCGCGACGGATCGAACGGCTTACCGCTGCTGCTGGATCCCGATACCGGTTCAAACGATTCGCTGTAGCTGAAGTACGGAGAGATACCGTTATCGAACAGGTAGTTGATGCCGCCGCGCCAGCTGAACTGCTGGTCGTGGTTCTCCGCCAGGCTGTTGGTGGCGCGGGTTAACGTTGAGGTCGTGGCGTAATCGTAACGGCCGCCCAGGGTCATCACCCATTTATCCCACTCCATCTGATCCTGCGCGTACAGGCCAGTCTGCTCCATCCGGTTGAGCACCGCGTACGGGAAGGTGACCTGAATATTCGGGTTGCCGTACTGGGGATTGTTCATGCTGATGGGATCCGCCGTCCCGTAGTCGGCATCCACATCGTTACGCATCCGCGAGTAGTCCACGCCGGTCAGCAGGGTATGGCTAACCGCGCCGGTGGCGAAATCAGACTGCAGCTGAGTATCGACGGTGAAGGTGTTCAGGTGCTCGTCGGAGCGCACATAGGCGCGATTCATGTAGCCCGGCGCGACATAGCCGTTGCCGTACACCGAACGATAGAGCGTATGCACATCGGCATAGCGCAGGTTCTGCCGCACGGTAAAGGTGTCATCGAACTGATGGGAGAAGCTGTAGCCCACCATCTTCTGGCGGCGGGAGATTTTATTATCCGCCTCGCCTTCGTTGAAATCGGTCGGCAGCTTATGCGCCTTACCGTTGGCGTCGTAATACGGCACCACGGTGCCTTCGCGCGGCAGCCAGCCGTAGTAGCCCGCATCCGGATCATTCTGGAAGTTGCTCAGGAAGGTGAAGTCGGTTTTATCATCCGGACGCCAGCTAAAGGAGGGCGCCACCGCGTAGCGGGTCGATTTCGCCATCTGCTGCTGGGCATCCTGGCTGCGGCCCAGACCGGTCAGGCGGTAGGACCAGACGCCGGCATCATCAATGGCGTCGCTGAAGTCAAACCCGGTCTGCCACAGATTGTCGGTGCCCATCTTAAACTGCACTTCTTTCAGCGGCTCGGTGGTCGGGCGTTTGCTGACCATGCTGACGATACCGCCCGGGTTGCTGTTGCCGTACAGCACCGAGGTTGGCCCGCGCATCACTTCCACGCGCTCCAGGAAGTAAGGATCCATGGAGACTTCAGAGTAGTTATTCCCCTGCAGCTTCATGCCGTCCAGATACTGGTTGGTGTTGACGGTCGTCGAGGTGGTGAAGCCGCGAATGGTGACCACGTCATAGGTGGTCGAACTGCCGCGGGTGGAGAAGACGCTTGGCGTATAGGAGAGCGCCTCTTTTACCGTCGTCGGCTGACGCATCTCCATCTCCTGGCGCGTCACCACCGACACAGACTGCGGCGTTTTTTCTATCGGGGTATCGGTTTTCGTCGCCGTGGCGGAGCGTTTCGCCGCGATGGTCGGCGCCGGTCCCCAGGCGCTTTCCTGAGCGGCCGGGGCGGCAACGACGGTAATGGTTTCTTCTTGCTTCGGTTGTTCTGCTGCCTGTGCGTAGACAGACATGCCGCTAACCGCCGTGGCTACTACAGCTGCGACTTTACGCAGCGAGTGGTTTGGCTGAGCAGTTTTTGGACGCGCCATGGGTATATCTCTGATGAAAGTGAATGATAACGTAAACGAGAATTATTATTATGACGGGCGATATAATAGGCGAAACGTTGAAGGCAAGGCAAGCGATATGCCTGTCGCTGCGGGCTGAAGGCTGAATTAATAACCAGATAGTTATTATGGAGTTAAAGAGCCGTTAACTTTTTTACAGGCATAAAAAAACCCCTTAATACTTTCGTCTTAAGGGGTCTGGTCTTAGGGCTTAAATCAGTTACTGCCGAACATATCCTTGATCCAGCCCGCGACGCCGTCGCTCTTCTCCTGCTGCTTCGGCGGCTGCTGCTGTTGCTGCTGCTGCTGAGGCTGCTGCTGCCCGGACTGATTGAACGGGTTGTTCGCTTCCTGCTGCTGCAACTGCTGCTGCTGCATCATTTCGCCCTGGCGGCACAGCGCATCCGGCTGCGTCGTCCACACCGGCAGCGAACGCATACCGCCGCTGCAGACGAAGTTGCCGTTGCTGTCCACGCCCATGTCGACCACGTCCTCAGGCGCCGTCAGCACCAGCGGCGTTGGCGTCTGGTTCGCCAGATAACGCTGGTAAATCGACATCGCACCGCTGGCGCCGTACAGTTTGGTTGGCTGGTTATTATCGCGACCCACCCAGGTGATGGTCACCTGGCTACCGTCGATCCCGGCAAACCAGGTATCGACGTTATTGTTGGT
>ENA-UPSY01001582-UPSY01001582.1-human-gut-metagenome-genome-assembly--contig:-NODE-1582-length-23108-cov-27.432070_pt1 | contig 23108 bp, 18 predicted proteins | sample MGYA00250044_ERZ773365 | MGnify/ENA primary metagenome ERZ773365 (study PRJEB29103, sample SAMN06111932) | human gut metagenome | biome: human gut; feature: ankylosing spondylitis patient; material... | reverse complement strand
TCATCCACGCCCTCCGGGGTGCAGGTGTTGTAGGGGCTTTTTTTGCTGTAAGTGCCGTGCAGCAGCTGGCCGGAGCCGAGGGTGCCGGGCTTGACTGCGTAGTTTGCGGCAAGGCTGGCCAGCATCTGCCGTGCCAGTGTGCGCCACTGGGCAGCTTCTGTTTCGTCCACATACTTTGCCGCTTCCAGCAAGCCGCAGGCCACGATAGCAGCAGAGGAGGAATCCCGCGGCTCGCCGCTTTCCGGTGCAAAGAGCATATCCCAGCAGGGGATCAGATCCTCCGGCAGGCGGGAAAGATAAAAGTCCAGCGCCTTGCGGAACACATCCAAAAACTTTTCATCGTGGGTGTAGGTGTAGCCGATGGCGCTTCCGTACACGCCCCATGCCTGACCCCGTGCCCAGAAGCTGTCATCTTTATAACCCTGACAGGTGCGTCCGCCCTTGGGGGTGCCGTCCGGGTTCATGAAGAAGGTGTGGTAGGTGCTGCCGTCCGGCCGGAAGGAGTTTGCCAGCGTGGTGGCGGTGTGGGCGGCGGCGATCTCACGGTAGTGGTCGCTGCCGGTCACCTGTGCTGCCCAGTAGAGCAGCGGCACGTTCAGCATACAGTCGATGATATAGCGGTAGTTGTCCGGATCATTCATGGTGCCCCATGCCTGTAAAAATTTTCCGCTGGGCTGGTAGCGGGTCAACAGCTGGTCGGCGGCGGCGATGGCGGCGTTTTTGCCGGTTTCGCTGCCCACCAGTTTCCACGCTGCCACGCAGGTGGGGCTGTACAGAAAGCCCATGTCGTGGTGGTCCACCTCCACCTTGCGGGCAATGCGGTCGGCAAAGCTGTCCACCTGAATCAGGGCAGCTGCCTTGAATTTTTCGTCCCCGGTGGCCTCGTAGGCCAGCCAGATCTCACCGGGCCAGAAGCCGCAGGTCCACTGGTTGTTGGCACAGCCGGGGTAGATGCCGTTTACACTGGAATGATTCTGGCACTGCCAGGTGTACAGCGGCAGATTGGTCTCCACCTGCTTGCAGGCATCGGCCAGTGCCTGCCTTGCCTCGGCGTCGGTCATTGGGTGATTCGGATAGGTCTTCATAAGCAGCTCCTTATCTCAAGAAGATTCTTTTTCCTCTTTGCCAAGGGCTCCCCTATTAGGGGAGCTGTCTGCGAAGCAGACTGAGAGGTTTATTTGAAGTAAAACGTTGGAATGTCCTTCCAGCGTTCTCTCAGGAAATGCGCGCCCAGCTTGGGGCGGCGGTCACGGGTAAACAGGCCCTTTTTGTTGCCGTCCACCCGCATGGGGCCCTGCACAGTGTCATAGTCCGCAAAGTTCCAGACAAATTCGCCCACGAACCAGGGGCGCTTGTCAAACTCCGCATCCAGACGGCGGTAAAACTCCACCTGAAACTCCTCGCTGAACATCTCGGCTCCGGCAGTGTGCAGACCGGCAAGGGTGTCTGCGCCGTATTCGCTCATCATCACAGGCTTGTGCTGGTCTGCCCAGAAATCCAGCTCCTGATTCAGGCCATAGCAGGCGGCATCCAGATCGCCGGACAGGTTGTACCAGCCGTAATAGCGGTTGATGCAGACGATATCCATGGTGCGGGTGGTGATATCCTTCGTATAGTCGTTCTGGCAGCAGACGAGGGTGACGGGGCGGTTCTGCGGGTCCAGCTGATGGGCCAGCTCATAGAGGGGGTGCCAGTAGTCGTAAGCATCCTGCGGGAAATGCTCCAGATCCGGCTCGTTGCCCAGACTCCACAGCACCACGCAGGGGTGGTTTTTGTCCCGCCGGATCATCTCGGTCAGCACCTGCCGGTGATGCTCGGCGATGGGGTATTCCTTGTAGGGGTTCAGCACTGCCCCGCCGCCGATGCCCACCGCCGGGGTTTCGTCCATGACCAGAATGCCCTCCCGGTCGCACAGATCGTAAAACTCCTCAGCGTAGGGGTAGTGGCTGGTGCGCACGGCATTGGCGTTTGCCCAGTGGATCAGGTTCACGTCCTTCACGTTCAGCACCGGGTCAAAGCCGCGGCCATGGGCGGTAAAGTCCTCGTGCTTGCAGAAACCCTTGAAATAAAGCGGCTTGCCGTTCAAAAGCACCTGTGTACCCCGCACCTCGACGCTGCGCACACCAAAGGTCTGGTCATAGACATCCGCCCCGCAGGTGATGTGCAGGGTGTACAGGTAGGGTGTGCCGGGCTTCGGCTCCCAGAGCTGCACCTCCGGGATGGTCAAGGTGCCCGCTGCGCCCTCGGCGCTTGCAACAGCCTTGCCGTCAGCCTCCAGCACAGTGACAGCCACCGGTGCGGTGCCCACGGTCTGGATGCGGTAATCCACCCTGCCATCCGTGTGCGGCACTACAGTCACATCCTCGATATACTCTTTAGGGGTGGTGTAGAGCACCACCGGGCGGTGGATGCCCGCATAGTTGAAGAAATCAAAGTTGGGGCGGTTCTGGGGTGCGGCGGCGCGCTTGGCAGCCTCCACACTGGGGATGCCCGCGTTGTCCGAGCCAAAGAAGGCCAGCTGGCCGTCCTCGTTGCCCACAGGCAGAGTGCTGTGGTTCACCCGGTTGTCGCAGGCTACGGTCAGCAGAGCCGTTTCGCCGGGGCGCAGCAGGGCGGTGACGTCTGCTTCAAAGGGGGTAAAGCCGCCCTTGTGCTGCGCAATGAGCTGACCGTTCAGCCAGACCTTTGCCGTGTGGGTCACCGAGCCAAACCGCAGCACCACCCGCTGCCCGGCGCAGAAGGCGGGCAGGGTGAACTTGCGCTGATACCATGCCCAGCCGTAGTGGCGGCGCAGGGCCGTGGTCTGGTCGTTCTGGTCGTTGTAGCTGGCAGGAACGGCGATGGGCTGCGCGTCCGGCAGGGGCTTTGCGGGGTCGAACTGGTTTTCCGCGCAGCTGCCAAGTGCAAACTCCCATGTGCCGTCCATGCTCAGTTTCAGGCGTGCTTCATTCTGTTCCGGATATAACATAACGTTTTCCCTCTATCCAAAAAATGCGGGGCGCGGGGACTGCCCGCACCCCGCTTACGGGTGTTATTTTAGCCCTTGATACCGGTGGATGCAACACCCTGCACAAAATATTTCTGCAGAGAAAGGAATACGATCAGCACAGGGATCAGTGCCACCACAGAGGCCGCCATGATCAGGCCGTATTCTGCGGAATACTGGGTAATGAACATCCGCAGGCCGATCTGGATGGTCTTGAGCTCGGTCTTGGTCAGGTAGATCAGGGGGCCAAGGAAGTCGTTCCAGGTGTTCACGAAGGTGAAGATGGTCAGGGTAGACAAGGCAGGCAGGCTCAGGGGCAGCATAATGTGCCACCAGATGCCGTATTCGCTCAGGCCGTCGATGCGGGCGGCCTCACACAGTTCAGTGGGCACACCCTCGTAGAACTGCTTCATCAGGAACACACCAAAGGCGCTGAAGGCCTGCAGGCACATGATGGCCAGATGGGTGTTGTTCAGATGCCAGGAGCTCATCATCATAAACTGGGGCACCATGTAGGCCTGCCAGGGCACTGCAATGGTGGCGATGTACCCCAGGAAGAGCACATTCTTGCCCTTGAACTGCATCTTGGCAAAAGCGTAAGCTGCAAAGGAGGAGGTGAACAGCTGCAACAGGGTGACCACCACCGTGATCTTGACCGTGTTCTTCACGAAGGTCAGCAGCGGGATCTGGGTCCAGATGTCCACATAGTTCTGCCAGCGGGGATTTTTGGGGATCCACTGGATGGGGAAGCCGAACACGTCCTTATTCAGCTTAAAGGAGGAGGACAGCATCCACAAAAAGGGCAGCAGCATGCAGGCTGTGATGACGATGAGGAAGAAATAGATCAGGAACTTGGAGATGAAATTGCGGCGCTTCTGGGAAGCGTGGTCTTTGAGTACAGCGGTCGTCATAGCTTCTTCCTCCTTTCTCAGTTCTCGCCCTTGGAGCCGCGGAACTGGATGATCGTAACGATCAGCACCAGTACAAACAGCACCATGGCAATGGCACTTGCGTAGCCGTATTTCGGGGTGTTGACGAAGGCAACATTGTAAATATAGTACACCAGCGTCATGGTGGCTGTGCCGGGGCCGCCCTGCGTGATCATGTACATCTGGTCGTAGACCTTGAAGCCGGAGATGGTGAGCATGATGACCACAAAGAAGGTGGTGGGACGCAGCTGGGGCAGGGTGATGTGCCAGAACTGCTGCCAACGGTTGGCACCGTCCAGCTCGGCGGCTTCGTTCAGGTCCGGGTTACAGCCCTGCAAGCCGGCCAGATAGATGACCATGTAGTAACCCATGTTCTTCCACACACTGAACAGGATGACCGTCAGCATGGCGGTGTCCTTACCGGCAGCCCAGCGGGGCAGATTTTCCACCGCCACGCCGAAGAACTGGTTCAGGATCATGTTGATGGGGCCCATGGAGGGGTTGAAGATCATGTTCCACACCGCTGCTACCGCCACCAGCGAGGCAACGTAAGGGAAGAATGCCACAGTGCGGAAGAAGTTGCGCAGCTTCACATTCTGGTTCAGCAGCACAGCCATGGCCAGCGAGCAGGCCAGCGTCAGCGGCACAGTGCCAATGACATAGACGATGGTGTTTTTCAGCGCCGCCTGAAAGATCTTGTCGGTGGTGAAGAGCTTTACAAAGTTCTTCAGGCCGATAAATTCGATGGCGTGGCGGCCATCCCATGCGCAGAAGGCCAGCGCAATGGCAAACACCATGGGCACCAGCGTGAATACGCAGAAGCCAATGAAGTTTGGCGCAATAAAGGAATACGCGATCAGAGAATCGCGGGTCGATTTTTTAAGCACTTTACGGGGAGTTTTATTCTGGACAGCAGCACTCGCCATAAAAGAGCCTCCTTTCCGTTAACAAGGCGGGAGGGCGGGCAATCGCCCGCCCTCCGGTGTTTTATGATGAAGAAGGAGATGATGAGAAAGCAGCGGGAGACGATCAGCCCAGAACGGCAGGGACCTGATCGTTCATGTTCTGGATGCCCTCGTCTACGGTCTCGCTCATGGTCATAATGGCATCGTGCTCGGCGTTCAGGATGGTCTCGATATCCGATGCGTACTGGGTGTAGGGCATCTCCAGATAGACATTGCTGGTGGTCAGTGCATCCACAGAGTTTGCGTCCTCGGGGAAGCCCTCGGTGGACTTGATGATCTCGGCGGTGGCATCGGAGCCGCAGGCCGGGAAGGTGCCGGTCTTGGCAATGGCCTGTGCGCCCTCCTCGGAGACACACCAGTTGATGAAGTCGGCCGCCGCCTCTGCCTTGGGAGAATCGACGTTGATGGCCAGACTGGTCACAGTGCCCAGCGTAGAACCAGCCTCTGCACCAGCGGGGTGGGGGTACTTGACGATGCCCCAGTTGAACTTGGTCTCGGCATCCTTCATGTAGGCTTCCAGCGTGGAGATGAACCAGCTGCCCATGTTGACCATTGCGCACTGCTGGTTCTCAAAGGCGGCGGAGTAGTGCAGAGAAGAGGTCTTGAGGTAGCCGTAGTCCATGCAGATGCCGTCCTTCTGCTGGGCAATGACCATATCGTAGGTGGGCTTCATGAAGTCGTAGGTGCCGTCGATGATGGTGTTCTTGCCGTCCAGAATGGAGAACAGAGAAGCGGCGGAGCGCCAAGTGTGGTAGTGGCAGCCATAGACCTTGGTGTCGCCGGAGCCGCTGGTCATCTTGCGGGCCAGAGCATCGTAATCCTCCAGCGTCAGGTCGTTGGAGGGATACTCCACACCGGCAGCGTCGAACAGATCCTTATTGTAGTACAGCACCCAGAAGTCGCTGCGGAAGGGCACGGCGTAGAAGTTGCCGTCATCGGTAGTCAGCTGCTCGATGGTGCCGTTGAAATCGCCGGTGTCGCGGGTCAGCACCTCATTCAGAGGCTTGAGGTAGTCCAGATTGATCAGGTTTGCGTAGCCGGGAATATCCTTGATGGTCACGATATCCAGATCAGCGCTGCCGGCCAGCTGGGTAGCCAGAACGGTCATGTAATCGCTGGAGCCCAGATCCACCATCTCGATGGTCACGTCCTTGTGGCTTGCCATGTAGCCGTCGGCCATGGCCTGCCAGTAGGGGGTGGACTCCTTATCCCACACCGACCACTGCAGGGTAACAGGGCCTGCGGCTGCGGATGCAGCGGTGGAACCGGCAGTGGAGGAAGCAGCGGCAGAGCTGGAAGAGCCGCCGCAGGCGGTCAGGGCAGCAGCTGCGCCGCAAGCGGCGGCAGCGGTAAGGAACGAACGACGAGAGATCTTTTTCATAAGTTTGTCCTCCTTCAGGGCAGTTCGCTTATTTCGTGCAGCGGCCTCCCCCGTGCCGGGGAGCCGCTCGCTTTTGTTGATACTAGAATACCGCAAAACAGCCCCAACCGGAATGGAATTATTCCGGGCGGGGCTGTATTTTTTGCAGGCCTTTCTCAAAAAGATGCACTTTCTTATGCTGAAATCTGCACTTTCTTGATTTCTTGCACAGATTGCAAATGTGCAACAAGTAAAAACAGTACAATGTATACAAAAATCATGCAAAAAGCCGTTGACAAAGGCCGCAAAAATCAGTACTGTATAGATTGGAAGCTGTCCAATGAAAGGGAAAGGAGAATGCGTATGGATCGCCCCGGGCACCGCTTTTCACTGCGGCGGCAGATCGTGTGGAGCACGCGCGTTTTTACAGTGCTGACCTCCCTTGCTGTCTGCGCGGCACTGTTTTTTCTTTCCAACCAATATGTCCGTACAAACACCCTGCAGGCGGCAGAGTTCAACCTGCGGCTGGTGGCCACCAGCATCGAGACAAGCCTGAACGATGCGGATGCTCTTTTGAACTGGGCCTCCATCAACGACACCGTGCGCCGCTATCTTTCACAGGAAGAGGTCAACGGCCCCCAGACCATTGCAGCTTACAAGGCGGCGCAGGAAAAGTATTATTCCAACCCGCTGTACCCCAAGGTCATCCGGTTCTTTATGAGCAACGAAAACGACCGGCACCTGCAGTTCGGCCCGCTGAACAGCTCTTCGGCCCTGAACCAGAGCAGCGTATCCCTGTTTTTGCAGCAGGGATACGGGATGCGGTTCACCACCGACCCGCTGATGATCTCTCACCCGGCCTGCCTTGCCATCAGCAGGCCCATCCGTTCCGGCCATGGAACGATGCATCGCGGCACAGCCTACCTTGCGCTGGATCCATCGGTCATCACCGATCCCGCAGCGGGCTATACCACGAGCGAGGGCAGCGCACTCTATTGGGAAATGGGCAATCAGCTCTGGCAGATCGAGGATGGCCGCCTGACACAGGTGGAAACTGCCTTTTCTGATGTTTCCTACACACTGCGCTCCACGGTGGAGAACCGCACCTGGAAGCAGTCCGCATGGCAGGGGCGCTTCCGGAAGGGCGGCAACAGTTATTTTGCAATCAAGGTCGTTCTGGAGGGCCGGGGTGCAGCGCTGATCCAGGTGATGCCCGAAAGCACCTTTTTACAGCAGCGCCGTGTCTATCTGTGGCTGCTGGGACTGGGGCTTGCCATCGTGTGGGGACTGAGCTTTTTGATGCAGCATTGGCTGGAATGGGCCATTACCCGCCCGGTGGAGGCCCTGCAGAAGCGGATCGAAGCTGTGGGCGGCGGCGACTTTACTGCCGACCCTGCCGTAGAGTGGCCCAATGAGCTGGGCGACATCGGCCGGGGCATCAACAAGCTGGCTGCCGATGTGGACGGCCTGATGAACCGCCGGGTGGAGGACGAGCGCAAAAAACAGGAGCTGGAATACCGGATGCTCCAAAGCGAGGTCAACCCCCACTTTATCTACAATACCCTGAACAGCATCCGCTGGATGGCCACCATCCAGCACGCGCCCGGCATTGCCGAGATGGTGACCGCCTTTGCCCGGCTGACCAAGAGCATCTCCAAGGAAACGCAGAAGCTGGTGCCCCTGCAGGAGGAGCTGGCTCTGCTCAACGATTACTTTACCATCCAGCAGTACCGCTATGGCGGCGATCTGGAGATCGAGGTTTCCCGGATCGAGGACGAGCGGCTTTGCCGGGACTGCATGATCCCCCGCTTTACGCTGCAGCCGCTGGTGGAGAACGCCATTTTCCACGGTCTGGAGCCAAAGGGCGGCCACGGCAGCGTCCTGCTGGATATTTCCATCGATTCGGCCACGGGGGATGTGCTGCTGCGGCTGACCGACGACGGCATCGGGATGCCTCCGGAGCAGGTGGCGCATCTGCTGGACGCGCCCACCGGAGAAAAAGAAAAGGCCGAAAAGTTCCGCCATGTTGGATTGTGGAACGTGAACCGCCGCATCCAGTATTCGTTCGGTGAAGCTTACGGCCTGACCATTGAAAGCGAGGAGGGCATCGGGACTGAGGTGACCATCCGACTGCCCTATCAGAGGAAAGGAAACGATCATGCTGCGGATCTTACTTGTGGATGATGAGCCGCTGGTGCTCATCGGCCTGCAGGGAATGCTGGAATGGGAAAAGCTGGGCTATACTGTCTGCGGCACTGCCCGCAACGGCAAACTAGCGCTGGAACTCATCGAGCGGGAAAAGCCGGATATCGTCATTGCAGACGTAAAAATGCCGGTAATGGACGGCCTTACCCTTGCCCGCACCTGCCGGGAGCGCAGCGCCCTGCCCGCCTTTATCATGCTGACCAGCTTTGAGGAATTCGATTACATCAAACAGGCCATGGGGGCCGGGGTGGTGGATTACCTTGTTAAGCTGGACCTGACCCCGGAAAATCTGCAGACCGCGCTGGCCCGCGCCGCAGAACGCGTCAAAAAGGAGCGGGCGCTGCTTGGGGAGCTGCCGGTGCAGGAAAACCTTGCCGAGAGCGTGCGCAGCTATCAGGAACGCTTTTTTGTGCGGCTGTACGCCGGGCTGTTTCAGGAGGAGAGTGAGCTGGAACAGCCGCTGCGGCACCTGGATCTTGACCTGAAAAGCGACAGCTATCTGGTGGCCAGCTGCGAGATCATTGCCAACACCGAGCTTGCCCCCGCACAGCAGCTGAAGCTGAGCTTTTCCTGCGGGCGGATGCTGGAAACCACCCTGCAAAATTATCTGCCCTGCTATGTGACCGGAGCCGATGCCATGCGCTGCAATGTGCTGTTCTGCCTGACCGATGTCCACTGCCAGAACTACCGGGCAGTGCTGCTTCCCCTGCTGGAGCGGGCCAGCCAGATCTTGTACAACTACTTCACGGTCCGGCTGCTCTGGGCTGTGGGGCGGCCAACCAATTCCCTGCTGGGCCTTGCCCACCGCTGCCGTGAAAATGCCCACCTGCAGCCCATCTTGACCGCTGAAAATCCCATCCAGTTTGTGGAGGCCGGTGACGGCGATGCTACGGCTGGAAAGATGCAGGTGGTGGCACAGGTACAGGAGTATATCAAAAATCACCTTTCGGAAAAACTGACGCTGGCCGATGTGGCGGCGGTGTTCAACTTTTCGCCCAACTACCTCAGCCAGCTTTTCGGCAAATACGGCGACAGCGGCTTTGTGGAGTATATCACCGAGACCCGCATTGCCGCCGCCAAGGAGATGCTGGAACAGGGCAACCTGAAGGTGTACGAGATTGCGGAAAAACTGGGCTATGAGAGCTCGTTCTATTTCTCCAAGGTGTTCAAAAAGGTCACGGGGCTCAGCCCGCGGGAATATCAACAAAGCTTGTAAACCTCTCAGTCACGCTTCGCGTGCCAGCTCCCCTGATAGGGGAGCCCTTGGCAGGCCGGGCAGAAATCATCTAACTGAGTTGGGCTCGCCAAACGATGAGCGGCAGGGCCTTGCAGTAAATCGTTAGGAGGCATTATGATATCTGAACAACTTTCTTTTCTTCCGGACAGTCTGCCCGACTCTCATCCCTTTCCGCCTGCCAGAGAGCGCACGGTATGGAATGCCCTACCCCAGCGGGTCAAAGACCGCTTTTTGAAGGCAGGCGAAGCTGCGCTGGCTGCGACCATTGCGCCGCTGCCGCTCTCGCTCTGGCTGGATTTCACCCACACTGGGCGGCGCACCCCATGGGAGACGGCTTATTTCTCCCGCCGGGCACGGCTGTGCGCACTGGTCTGCGCCGAATGCGTGGAGCACACCGGGCGTTTTCTGGGTGCCATTGCAGATACCGTATGGGCACTCTGCGAGGAAAGCGCATGGCAGCTGCCCGCCCACAACAGCTACATCCGGGACACGCCGCAGCTGCCCCTGCCGGACACTACCTGCCCCATCGTGGACCTTTTTGCTGCCGAGACCGGGGCCCTGCTGGCGCTGACCCGGTACTTACTGCCGGACGAGCTGGACACCGCCGCGCCGGGCATCACGGTGCGGATGGAGCGGGAGCTGAACACCCGCATCCTGACGCCCTATTTTACAAGCCACTTCTGGTGGATGGGCAACGGCGCGGAGCCTATGTGCAACTGGACGAGCTGGTGCACCCAAAACGTGCTGCTCACCGTTTTTCTGCTGCCCACCACGCAGCAGCAGCGAAAAGCTGCCGTGAAACAGGCGGCGTACAGCCTCGACTGCTTTTTGAAGGACTATGGCACGGACGGCTGCTGCAACGAGGGCGCCCAGTACTACCGCCACGCCGGGCTGACCCTGTGGGGGTGTCTGGAGATCTTATCTGCCATCGCGCCGGAGGCCTTCCGCCCGCTATTCAGCGAAGCAAAGATCAAAAATATTGCGGAGTACATCTGCAACGTCCATGTGGAAGGCCCCTATTACCTCAACTTCGGGGATTGCAGTCCCCTCGCCGGGCGCTGCGGTGCGCGGGAATATCGCTTTGGGCAGGCCGTGGGCAGCGATGCTTTGCAGGCACTTGCGGCGGCAGACTTCCGCGCCGATGCCGACCCCGACCACCTGCAAAACCCCGACGGCAGCACCCACATCAACCTGTGGTACCGGCTGACCACTGCCTTTGCAGAAGAAGAAATGATGGCGTACTCCGCAGCGCCCCGGCATCTGCCCACGATATGGTATCCCAGTGTGGGCATCTATGCCGCACGACAGGGCAGCTGGGTGCTGGGTGCAAAGTTTGGCTCCAACGGCGACAGCCACAACCACAACGATACCGGCAGCATCACCGTGTACAAGTACGGCAGACCGTTCCTGATCGATATCGGAGTGGAGAGCTACACCCAAAAGACCTTCAGCCCCCAGCGGTACGAGATCTGGACCATGCAGAGCGTATGGCACAACCTGCCCACCTTTGACGGCGTGCAGCAGCTGCCCGGCGCGGAATACGCTGCCCGGGAGGTGTGCACCGATAAAAACAGCATCACCGGCGAACTGGCGGGCGCGTACCCGCCTATCCCAGGGCTTACCACCTACCGCCGCTGTGTATGGGTCAGCGATCAGGGCATCGCCCTGCGGGATGAAACGGACTATCCCGGCACGGTGGAGCTGACCCTGCTCACCGAGCAGAAACCCGTGCCCACAGCGGACGGCTTTGCGGTAGGCACGCTGGGCGGCATCCGCTTTGACCCGGACGCCGCAACGGCTGCTGTTACGCCGGTGCCCATCACCGACCCGCGTCTGCGCACCGCATGGCCGGAAACGATCTATAAGATCACCCTGCATTTCCAAAAAACACTGAACCTTGAACTGTATTAAGGAGAACCGCTATGGAAACCATCAAGCTGAAAATTCTGGACGAAGCGGGGCACACCCTGATGACCTGTGACGCCGACACCGCCGTATCCCTTGTTTACACCAACTGCTATAAGCCCGGCGACCGGGTGGCGCTGGAGATCGACCATCCCGGCCAGTACTGCGTTATCCAGTTCGAGGACACCATGCCCGAAGCCCTTGTGTATGTGGTCAAGCGGGAGATCAATTTCCACATTCCCTTCGGGGAGCAGGCCATCACCTACTCCCCCAAGAGCTTTGTGGGCAGCCGTCACGTCATCCGGGCGCGCCTTGCGCTGCCGGAGGAGATCGCCGCCCGGCGAAACTTGGCCTTTAACTGCTACGATGAACACGGCGACACCGGTTTTTATCCCCACGCCAGCGCCAACGTGGAAACGCGCGGCGAGGCGGTGTTTGCCGCCCGCAACGCCATCGACGGCATTTTTGAGAACAGTGCCCACGGCGAGTACCCCTACCAGAGCTGGGGCATCAACCGCGACCCGAACGCCGCTCTGATCTTGGATTTTGGCCGGGAGGTATTGCTGGATGAACTGCGCATCACCGAGCGGGCAGATTTTCCCCACGACAACTACTGGGTCAAGGCCACGGTGGCGTTTTCCGATGGTAGCACACTGGACATCCCGCTGGTGAAAAGTGCCAAGCCTCAGCGCGTGACCTTTGAGCCCAAGCGGGTGCGCAGCCTTGTGTTGAAAGACCTGATCCAGGCCGAGGGAACTTCGCCTTTCCCTGCCTTGACACAGATCGAAGCCTTTGGCGTTGAGGTAAAATAAAATGAGTATGTACGATTCTCTCTACGGGCGGGAAGGACACGGCATTGACCCAAACGAGCCGGAGAAAAAAGGCTTTGCCCGTTTCTGCCAGATGGTAGGGCGCGACCTCGGCCAGCTGCTGGGCACCAATCTTCTGGTCTGTCTGCTCTGCCTGCCCGCCGCGCTGGGCGTCTCGCTGGGCGTGACGCTGTTCTCCCTGCCCTTGACCGTTGTGCTGAGCGCAGCGACCGGCCTGCTGGTCGGCATTGACGGTCTGCTTCTCGCAGAGTGCTGCCTGCGCAGTTTGCAGAATGACCCGTCGCAGTGGCTTCCCCGCGCAAAGCAGAGCATTTCAGCCCACTGGAAATCTGCCTGTGCCGTGGGTGCTGTCGGCACATTGTTGCTGGGGCTGCTCTGCTTTGTCTCTGCTTTTCTGTTTGAGGCTGCCGCGCAGCAGGGGTACTACCCCGGTCTGGCTGTGCTGGTATTTCTGGCGCTGGATTTTCTGGTTCTGGCCGTAGGCGGTACCCTCTGCATGGCTGCGCTGCCGCTGGAAGGCTCCGGGCATCTTTCGTTTCCCGCCCTGCTGCGCCGGGCGGGAAAGCTGCTGCTGTCCGCGCCGGGCCGCTGCATCGCCGCCGGTGTAGTGATGCTGGCCGGCATTGGCGGTATGATCCTGCTGTTCCCGGTCAGCGTGTTCTGGGCGGTACTGTTCGGTTTCTGGCTGCCGGGGTTGGCGGCCATGCAGACCCTGTTCCCCGTTTTGCGGCAGGAGTACGGCGTGCAAGTGCGCACCATCCCGCGCCCGGCAGCGCCGGAAAAGCCCCTGACCGCGCAGGAGCAGAAAAAGCGCTCCCGCGCCAACTGGTGGTATTATAATTGGGGCATCGTGGCAGTGGCGGCGATGGTCATTGTGGGCGTGGCGTATGTGGCCCACGGTCTGCTGACCACCGTAGACCCCGATTACACCGTGGCCGTGGTCACGGCAGAAGCTCTGCCGGACGAGGCCGTGCAACGCCTACAGACTGCGCTGGCAGACTATGCGGAGGACGCCAACGGCGACGGGGCTGTGGTGGTGCAGGTGAACAACTACACATGGAGCGCCGATGCCGCCCTGACCGACATGAACGGCCAGATGGCAGGTGCCACCCAGATGAACACCGACCTTGCCAACGGCGAGAGCAAAATCTGGATCCTCGAAGACCCAGAGGGCTTTGAGCAGGCTTATGGGGCGCTGAGCGAAAAGCTGGGCGCCGACTGGCAGACAAAACTCATGCCGTGGAGCGATCTGCCCGCCCTTTCCGCGTTGGAACTGGGCAGCTACGATACTGCCGCCGACGGAAGTCAGACTGTGGATGTTCAAAGCCGCTTTGCCGGGTACAGCGTGGCGGTGTTCGATTTCTCAGATGAGCTGTGGCAGGCGCTCAATTCGTAAACAGAAACGACCGTCCGTTCTCTTTTTGTCTATGTGGTATTCTATCCACAGAAAAATAGACGGAGGCATACCGCCATGAATCCCCATACCACGCTGAATCTTGCCAAGATTGCTCTGTGCGCGGTGGAAACCATACTGAGGAATACTTCGCCCGGTGCAGAGGACCATCCCCCAGCCAGTTGAATAAAATAACAACGCTGCAAGTGCTTATCGTCAGGCTGTTACAGATGCAGCAGCATAAAACGGACATTTCTTCAATAAAAAGTCAAGTAGAATTCAATTTGAACAAAATAGTAAGACTTCTTATGCTTTACCGTCATAAATTTTTCAAAATCATCTTAACGCACCTTGCGAAACATGATATTCTCTGTCACAAATCTCACTGATTTTGTGGATTGGTTTGAAACCCTCTACAAGATGTGGTCGTGTTCATTTTGAACACTGCCTCACCGTGGATTATCCCTGAAAGATCAACCGCTCCGCAACACACCCGATTCATTTTGCCGCCGATTCACCCGACAAAATTTTTCGCCTGTCTTGCAGGGTGGTATTTTTCTTTACGGGAGTTGTACCTTGAAAATTTCATGAGCCGACCGGACGTGATACCGGCTTTTCAGCCAACCACCACTTAGTGATACAATTCCGGGCACTGATGAAATCACTTAAATCGGAACTCAAGTCCGATATAATTCTTCGCTTCCTCTTGGATTGCAAGCATTGACTCCTTTCGTCCGATAACTTTGCAAAGATAATACGCCTCGTGGTATGCCTCAGCACTTTTTTCATCCTGTTTCATGAAATGGTAGGACTCAGCTTGAATGGCAAGACATGCATATAACATCTGGTAGTGGCCGTAACGGACACATGCCTCAATTCCTCGCTGTGCATAGTCCACTGCATCCTTATAATAGCCACACAGATCCAGTGCTCTGGCATAATTTCCCAGTACCATCGGCAACATACCACTGGAGATGACGGCCTCCTGCTGGTGTTTTTGCACATATTTTAGCAACTGATAGTAAATATCAGCTGCTTTTTTATTTTGTCCCATATCCGAGTATACTCCGGCAATTTGATTGATGATCTTCATTTCATCAACGGTGTACAGATGAGAGCCAATTATTTCCAAGTCAAAGTCCGGAATCGTCAATCCAATAGCTTGGATAAGCATTCTCAATTTTTCTTCCTTTGTATAACGCCCATCCAGATAACCAAGCAGTGCTTTAGAGCGCAGGATAAACTGTTTTTCCAAGTTATCATCCGTATTTACCAATTTTTCCAACTGCTCAACCTTGGAAAAGCCCTCTTTGGCACTATCCAGCGCATTGCATGCGATGATTTCTTTTTTCAATGCCTCTATTTCTAGCTCGTTCTTTGTTAAAATCATATAATAGCGGTCTTCCGGCAACCCAAGACGTTGTAGAAGTGCATTGACTCTTGTCCGGCTTGGGGTTTGCCTTCCATTTTCGAGTCGGGAAAGGGTGACTTGTTCGCAAATTCCCTCACAGACTTGTTCCTGTGTCAAACCAAGCTTCTCCCTCTGTTTTTTGATATACTCTCCTAAAAAATAGACATTCATTCGTCTTTCACATCCTTTCCAAACGTAGTATACACTATTTTTCATCTTTGTGCTACATCCATTTCTGCAAGCTTTCCATACATGATTTATATATCGTTCTATGTATAAAGAAATATACATAAGACGATATGGTCAACCGGTTTTTACTGTGATAAGATGTAGACACCGCAAAACTTACGGCTTAACATAAAAGAAGTAAACCGTTGAGTAGAGCCGAATACAACAGAAAGGAGACTTCAAATGAAACAATATCTTGAAAAACGTGGAATCTACATTACTTGGTCTCAGCTGGCTGTGCGAATCATTTTTGACTTGGTGGGCTTTTTGCTTGCCTTGTTGCCTGCTGGCCTGACTCTGTATCTTACAGATGTCTGGATCACCTCAGGCACTCATATGCCACTCTCGTGGATTTGTGGAATTATTGTTTGTGTTTTTTTGATTCATTCTTACCAGTTTTATTTCGTCAACTATAATTCTCAGATGAATGCAGATCGCATGGCGGGTAATTACCGCCAACATCTGGCGCAAAAGATTTTGAGTAGCAGTATCCCTGCCTATGAGAGCCAGAACAAAGCCCGTATTCAAAATATGGCGAACGATGTCAGTGCAATATATACTGTAAGTAGCTATTTGGTCACAGTACCTGCAAATTTAGTGAAAGTAATGATCATCATTGGACTTCTGCTTTTCTATGCCAGCCCATCTGTTGCACTGACGGCGATCATTTTGATTCCGCTCTATATGGTTCCCAGTTTTCTTAACAAAAGCAAACTGGAAAGACTCGTAGCCAAGGAGAGGGAAGCTGGAGATTTATGGTTTCAGGAATTTGATGTAATTCTCAACGGCAAGGTCAGCATTACTCTAAACAAGGTCGAAAATTATATGCAGAACCGCTATCATGAGGCTCTGAAGTCATATCTTGATGCGCGCAATCGTCAACACTTTCTTCTGCTGATCGTACAAGAATTCCCTCTTTTTGTCACCACATTGGCACCTCTGCTTATTTTAATCATTGGTGGAAACCAAGTAGTGTCGCAAAACATGACCATCGGTCAGCTGTTATTCTCCATTCAGATTATTGCCTACCTGTTCCATCCTCTGTCAGAAATTTCTCAACTTCATGCCCAGATTATCAGCCAGAAGCCATCCTTCGATCGTGTGGCAGACTTTCTTGCCATGCCAGATCAGCAAAAGAATACAGAAACTGTAGCCCCTCCAAAAATCGAGGCTCATAATATTGACCTGATGCGATCGGAGAGTGAGTCGCTTTTCCATGTGAACGACTTTACTGTCCATGGGAAAGGTTTGGTGCTGATCCATGGAGAGAATGGCTGCGGCAAGTCATCGCTGTTCAATATAATCTCTGGTGTGTTTGCCCCGGACGCAAAGCATCTCCGTTTCAACGAAAACGGAAGATTTAACTGCGACAAATCAGAGCTAAGTTATCTTTTCTATCCTAACTTCATTACTTCATTTTTCCAGGTACAGTCCGAGAAAACATTGTTTGTGGACGAAAGATTTCCAATACACAGTATCAAGAACTTGAAACGGTTCTTCAGCTGCCTCCCGCTGACAAGCAGGTGACGATCAAGCCTGAGAATCTTTCTCTAGGCGAAAAGCAAAAGATTTATCTAGCACGTACCCTTTTGGGTAACTCTTCTTGCATCTTGCTGGATGAACCCGGAAGCAACCTTGACGAAAAAACTGAACATAGCCTGATCCATTACTTGTTAAAGCTCAAGGAAAAAAAGTTGATTCTCGTTATCAGTCACAATGCCTACTATGATGCCGTAGCAGATAAAACTTACGAGATTCGTAAAGGAATGATGCATCAGGTACAATCACATTAAGCTGTCTACGGATTGTGGAGTGTGCGTTTGAACAAAAAGAAAAAGTCCACAAACATTTCCCCTTACCCCGATAAAGCCATTGACCGTCTGGCACGGGCATTCTATCCGGCCATTCTTGCCTGCTGGAACAGCGAGGAAGGCCAGCGGGGGTTTGCTGCGTGGCAGGCGGAACAGGCTCATCATACCCCCAGCAAAGAAAAGCAGAGCGTTCCCGACGGGGAACGCCCTGCTGTACATATCGTTATCGTCTGTGGTCTTTGGCAGGGTGCGTCCTATTCAGGGGCGCATCCTGTTTTTTATTTTGTCCTCAATCTTCTAACCCACGGCTCCCAGCCGTATTTTTCAAATATTCTTCCGGCTCGCCGTTTAGAATCAAATCTGCATAATGCCATTCTTTTCGGCATACGCCGTGCATTCCCGGATCTGGCCTTCGACGGATTCTTCGCGCTGATTGTCGCTGGAATAGCGGGCGTAGATTACAGCGGTCATAGGAGGGCCTCCCTTCGCTCTGTATGGGGATGGATGTAACCGCATTACATTTCGTATAATATATACCATGTTTTGTGTCCTATTGCAAGGCTTTTGAGTGCCGTCTGGTGGTGTTCTTTTTGAACACTACCTGTTCTTGTACACCAAAGGCAGATGTTCGGCTGCCCGCCGTTATTTTTGGTATGACTTTCTTTCAAAACAATACGCTTCTTTGACATTTCGCTGTCAAATATGATACAATAAAAACACTTTGAGAAAGCGAGGGGAGGCAGCAGCGATGAGCGAAGCAAGAATGATGGGTTCTCTGGCAGACAGGCTGCTCAGTTTTGTGAGCACCACACCCGAACGGGACGCAAACTATGATATCGCAGTGACTCTGCTCAAGCATTACCCCCAGCTCAAAGGGATGACTCTCGGCCAGATCGCGAACCTGTGCTATACCTCCAAGGCGTCCATCTCACGGTTTTGCCGCTTTCTGGGGATGGACAGTTTCAAAGCGTTCCAGGCCTGGCTGGAGCAGGACTTCACCATGCGGACCGACTATTCCCGACAGTTCTACACCATGCTGCACAACAATCAGGAAATGGCCATCGGTTCCTATCGCGACACGCTGATCAGCAACATCTATGCTACCATCACGCCTGAAAACGCCGAAGTCATCCCCGACATTGTGCGGGTGTTGCACGGCTGCGGCAAGGCGGCCTATTTCTCCCACCACTTTTTGTGGGACATCGGCCACTACTTCCAAAGTAAAATGATGATTATGGGCCGCTATGTCGAGCTGTTCATGGATTATGCCGCTCAGCTGGAGTGCGCCCGCAGCCTGACTGAAAACGACTTTGCCATCATTTGCAGCGTGGGCGGCAGCTACCCGACTCGTTACCCGGACATCTGTAACGCAATCATTTCCAGCGGCTGCAAGGTTCTGGTCATCACCCAGAACCTTGCCAGCCCCTATTTGAACACCGCCGATTTCATCCTGCAATGCGGCACCACCAACCGCAACGACGTGGGCAAATATGCGGCCCTCATGGCCAACGACCTGATCGTCATGGGCTATATGCAGGCATACGATAAAGCGTTCCAGTAAAGCATAGCAAAAAATACAGCAAGGCCGCGAGGGTTAACCGCCCTGCGGCCTTTTTATTTTGTCAAAGCGCACAAAAAACGATAAAAAAGTTTTTCGCTTTTCAGAAATTGAAACATGCGCTACCAATCTGAAATGGCGCACTTGTATTTGCAACCAAATCGAGTTCCAATCATGTTATAATTTTAGTGCAAAGAGGAAATCGGACTGGCCAGTCGTGAAAACCTTGGTATTGAAACAAATGAAGCAAGAACCAAAAGCAAAAACTGTAACTTTTTCTTTGTAGAGGACAAAACCATGAAACGATTACTCATCCGTGCTGATGACCTTGGCTACTCTGAAGGCATCAACTGCGGCATTGCGGCGGCGGTAGCAGCCGGACTGGTGCGCTCAGTGGGGGTGATGACAAATATGCCCGCAGCTGTCCACGGACTGGGGCTGCTGTATGGCCGCCCCCTTTGTCTAGGGCAGCACACCAACATTTGTGTGGGCCGGCCATTGACTGACCCCGCTCGCATCCCCAGTCTCTGTACGCCGGAAGGAGAGTTCAAACCCAGCCGCGCCTACCGAGAGGCCGCCAAAGAAGGCCGTGACTTTGTGGTGCTGGACGAGGCGATCGAGGAGATCGAAGCCCAGTATCGCCAGTTCAAAGCCTTGACCGGCCGCGAACCGAGCTATTTTGAGGGACACGCAGTGGCCAGCGCCAATTTCTTTCAGGGATTGGAAATCGTTGCCCAGCGGCACGGCCTGCCCTACTTTGCGATGGGCCGTCCCGGCGAGGCAGTAACCTTCCGCCACACCAAAGTGTACGCCTATATGCCTAGAGATTTTAAGGCATACGAGACCGACCCCTTTACGGGCGTACAGGATGCGGTGGCAAATGCTCACGAGGGCGGGTGTGACTTGATGGTCTTCCATCCGGGTTATATCGATGCCTATCTGCTGGACCATTCCAGCATGACGACCACCCGTTTACGAGAAACTTCTATGCTCTGCCGGACCGAGGTACGCGCCTGGCTGGCGGAGCAGGATGTTCAGCTCGTCACTTACGATGATTTGACTTAAAATAGGAGGAATCAGTATGACAGACAATAAAAAGATCGCCGAGCAGGTTCTGGCGGCGGTAGGTGGAGCGGCCAATCTCAAGGATGCCACCCATTGCATGACACGCCTGCGCCTGTATCTGAAAGACGACAGCCTCCCCAAAGACGATGAGGTGAAAAAGATTTCCGGTGTGCTGGGTGTTGTGCGCGGCGGCCAGCAGTACCAGATCGTGATCGGCACCAATGTTCCGAAAGTGTATGAGGAACTGTGCAAGCTGGCAGGCATCAGCGCCAGCGCCGCCGTCAAGGATGATGCTGCTGCCGTCCAGGATGCCGCCATCACCAAACGGAAGCTGACCCCCAAGCAGGTGGGTAAGAATATCATGGGCTATCTGGCAGGCTGTATGACCCCCATGATCCCGGTGCTGCTGGCCGGAGGCTTGTTCCGTGCTGTCAACTCTATCTTTGGCCCCGACTTGTTGGGACTGTACACCCTGGAGAGCAACTTATATATCCTGTTTGATTTCTTGTACGATGCGGCGTTTTACTTTATGCCTATTCTGGTGGGTTACAATGCCGCCAAACAGCTGGGTGTCAACGGTATGCTGGGTTCTTTCATCGGCAGTGTTCTAATGGTACCCGATTTCGCGGCTTTTGCCACCAACGGTCAAACGTTCACGGTCTTTGGCATCCCTGCTACCGTGACCAATTACGCCCAGACTGTTCTGCCTGTTATGCTGTCGGTGCCCCTGTTCTGCCTGATTTATAAACTTGTCAAAAAGTTCATGCCCGACCTGCTGACGAGCGTTTTTACCCCGTTCTTCAGCCTGATTATTTCCATGCCCTTTATCCTCTGCCTGCTGGCACCTCTGGGTACCATTGTGGGTAATGCCATCAGCGGCGGTCTTGCCTGGTTTGGCATGACCACCGGCTGGTTCGGCGTGGCTGTCATCGCCGCTCTGTGGGAGTTCCTGGTTATGAGCGGTATGCACCTGGCTCTGATGATGCCCATGATGGCCGATTTCTTCGAGACCGGCATCATCAGCGGCCCCATGAATGCGGGCAACTTTGCGACTTGGGCGTGCTTCGGTGTGGCTCTGGGCGCAGCGCTCCGCCTGAAAAATAAGGATGACCGCAGCACCTCCTTTGCAGCCTTCGCTTCTGGCATTCTGGGCGGCGTCACCGAACCCACTCTGTATGGCATCTGCTTCCGCTTTACTCGTTGCTTTGCAACGATGGCCGTTGGCGGCTTTGTGGGCGGCGCCATCGCCGGCATATTCGACCTCAAGGGATATGCAATGACCTCCCCCAACTTCCTGTCTCTGCTGGGCTATGTGGGTGGTACCAATGCCAACATTGTGGTTGGCGTGGTAGCCTCCTTTGCTTCTCTGATCGTGGCAGCTGTTCTGACTTATCTGTTTGGCTTTTCCCAAAAAGATTTGGAGAGCGTTTGACTGCGTGATACCATAAAATCAAAAAGGCTGGTGTTATCGACTTGACGAAACAAATGATTTTCCCCACCAATTTCCTCTGGGGCGCGTCTACCAGCGCCTTTCAGGTAGAGGGCGGTTACAACGAAGGCGGCAAAGGCGTTGCCACCACCGATCTGGGGGCACGCCGCCCCGGCATCGCCGACAACAAAGTGGCCGCAGACCATTACCACCACTGGAAAGAGGACGTGGATCTGATGGCCGAGCTGGGCCTGAAGGTCTACCGGATGGGCTTTGCCTGGAGCCGCATCATGCCGGATGCCACCTGCACCCCCAACCCCGATGGGCTGGCCTTTTACGACAGGCTCATCGACTATCTGTTGGAAAAAGGGATTGAACCGCTCGTTACTCTCTATCACTTCGAGTGTCCGCAGGCGCTGGTGGACGCCTTCGGCGGCTGGCTCGACCGCAAGATGATCGACGCCTATCTGAAATATGCCGAGGTCTGCTTTACCCACTTCAAGGGCCGCGTCAAGCGGTGGGTCACAGTGAACGAACAGCTCATCGCCACCGCCGCCGGCATCATGAACGGCAACTTTGAGCAGGACAAGCAGAAGAACCTGCAGAACATCTACCAGATGAGCTATCATGTCTCACTGGCCGAGCACCGGGCTATTTCGCTGCTGCGGCAGATTGACCCGGAAGCCCAAATCGGCCCGGTGTGTGCTATCCAGGTGGTCTATTCCCAGTCCAGTCGCAGCGAGGATGTTCTGGCTGCCGAGAACGCCGAAGAACTGATGGAGTTCTACCTGCTCGACCTGAGTGTCCGGGGCGAATATCCGCCCTATGTGGCCAGTTACTTAAAGAGTCATGGACTTTACCCCCAGACGCTGCCCGAAGATGCAGCCGTGCTGAAAGCCTCGACCCCCGACTTCATCGGCATCAACTATTATTTCAGCATTTGCGCCAAAGCCAAGGAGGGTCCCGTCAACTACGACCAGCCGCCCTTCTGGGTGTCGGACGCCTTCGACATCTGTGATAATCCCCACCTGCGCAAAACCGAGTGGATGGACAAGGGCATCGACCCGATGGGCCTGCATATTGGGATGCGCAAGGTCTATAATCGCTACCGTCTGCCCATGATCGTCACCGAAAACGGCATGGCCTATAGCGAAACACTGGGCCCGGACGGCCAGATCCATGATCCCTACCGCATCGAGTACCTCAAAGAGCACATCGAACAGCTGGCCATCATGATTGACGAAGGACTGCCGGTGTTCGGCTATTGCCCCTGGAGCTTTGTAGACGTGGTGTCCAGCCACCAGGGCTTTGCCAAACGATACGGCTTAGTCTACGTGGACCGCACCGAGACCGATCCCAAGCAGTGCACCCGGGTAAAAAAGGACAGTTTCTACTGGTATCAAAAAGTGATCACCAACAACGGCCTGACAGAATAAGCTATCACCTATTTTCCCCGCAGCCGTGCGGGCAACGTCCTGCGCTGCCTGCATGGCTGTTTTGTTGTTTGAAAGGAGTTTTTGTATGCATATCGCATTCGTATCGCTGGGCGCCTTCGGGCACATCAATCCTACCCTGGCCCTCGTCACCGAACTGGTGAAGAAAGGCGTTCGAGTGACTTATTTCACCACTGAAGCCTTCCGCACTATCATTGAGCCCACCGGGGCAAAGTTCGTCGCCGTACCCTCCTGGATGGCGGAAAACGACAAGCATAATGAGGACGGCGAAAAGAAAGAGGATGACGGCGGAGTGGCCGCCGCGGTGCCCTTCCTGTTCTTAAACGAGGCAGGAGCCTACAT
>ENA-UPSY01001577-UPSY01001577.1-human-gut-metagenome-genome-assembly--contig:-NODE-1577-length-23185-cov-23.220443_pt1 | contig 23185 bp, 26 predicted proteins | sample MGYA00250044_ERZ773365 | MGnify/ENA primary metagenome ERZ773365 (study PRJEB29103, sample SAMN06111932) | human gut metagenome | biome: human gut; feature: ankylosing spondylitis patient; material... | reverse complement strand
TGCTCTGTGGAAACACGGCAATAAGCCGCTACACGACATTTTCGATGAACAGCTGCAGAGCGATTTGCCTCAATTTTAGTAATAGTTTTCATGCTTCTGCACCTCCTTTTGACGTGTCCATATTACCTCTTTTTCGGCGGAATTGCAAGCGTTTTCGGCAATAAGTCCACGTAAATCGGAGAGAAAGAATGCCGATTTTTGAGCGTTAATTTGTCATATTCCTCAAAAGAAATCAAACCGGAATGATATAACGCATCAGTCAGCTTTTGAGCACGGTGGTAATTCAGTTCATCCATCAATTTTTGTTGTTCCATAAAAGAATCCTCACTGATTGAAATTATCCCAAGAAACATAACCAGTCACAAATCGTCTCACCGGTGCTTTTCCGCAGAACTCCGGCTTTGTGGTGATACGATAACGACCGTTCTTGCAGGCAATTCCGTCATAGAGATAGTAAGTGCCGCTGATTCTTCTGGTTACAGATGTAGTTTCTGCACTGGCGAACAGAGGTGTATTGGCACGAATGGCAACCTTCTGCCCCTTGGTGAACTTGCCGCCATTGGTGTAGACTACATTTCCATTGGCATCAAATACAGAATATCCGACCTTGCAGGCTTTCTTCGCATTCTCCAAAGAGGAATACGCACCAAGCTGCGACTTTGCATCTGCCCAAGACTTTCTCACCCGGTAAATCTGCTTTGTAGAAGGTGCAGAAATAGCGGGAGTTCCAGCATTCAAATAAGACTGTACCTTTTTCTTGAACTCCGCCCAATGAGGCAAGATGTACGCAGGACACATCTTGTACCGATTGTACATGGTGTTCAACTGGTCAACCGTTCCGTTTCGTCCGTCACGAACATTGAGCCAGTGGGTATGGGTGTAGAGGTGGCTGATGTCCAGTCCATACTGTTTTAATAACGCTGCCGCCAATTTTGCTGCATTATCTTCCGACTTCTTATCCGTAGAATTGTATGCAGAGGACATAATACACTCGATGGCAATGGTTCTTCTGTTGCCGTTCCCAGAACCGTCAGCGGCGTGCCAGCCGCTCAGGTTGTGGGGCAGATTCTGCCATGCACAGATATTGTCAACATAATAATGGACACGCACATCCTTCATGTTGTTATTGACGGTTGCCCTTGTGTACTGCTCCGCAGGGGTCGTTCCGCTTGCTACTGTGATCCAGTCTGTGTTGTGAACGGTCACCCCGATGATTTTTCCTGCCATGGAAACAGAGGGCATATCAATGTGGTTGGGATTGTGTTTGGTGAGTAAATACTCGTTGATTTTTACTCCATTCAGAGTCGTTGTTGCATCTGGTCTTAAAATAGTCATATTACTTGTCCTCCTTGTCGGTCGTTTCGTCCGTTCTGCCGATTTTCGTTTGCAGAACATCAATTGCTTTTTGGATTGCGGGCGGATATGGGATTCCCATTAAACTTGTATTTTCCACGATGGAAAGCAGTTCGTTCAGGCAAAAGCTGATGCAGACAGCATCCCGGATATAGTTGGTATTCAGCAGAATATCCATCCGAACTGCAACGACGATCAGCATCAAGGTGCAGACCTTTTTCGCCAGACCGAACCAGCCGGCTTTGGAAGAAAGTCCGCCGCTTTCTGTGTGTTTGGATTTTTTCATCATGGCGGTGATGATGCCGGTGAAGAAGTCGATTGCCATAAAGACGACCAGTGTCACCAGAGCAGAGTCCCAGCCGCCAAAAATGGCAGTAAAAAAGCCGCCGACCAAGCCGACAGCTACACAAATGGTATCTTTCATCATATTTTTAACCCTCCAGTACTTTCAGGAATCGGATCTTCGGATGAGAATTGTTGCTTCTGCCCACCCAGGCAAGGTAATATTCGCCGTCAGAAATGCCGGTGCATTCTGTGATGGTGGTGATAAAGGTGTCCGACTGCAGCCATTGGAAATCCAGAGAAACCGCACGATTTGCATCGATCTCTGTATTCACATACACACCAATAGGAATGTCGATCTTCTGCGGTTTCTGCACCAGATACAAACTCCCGACTTCGCTGGAACCCGACTGATAGGACATCACGATTTCAGCGTTTTTCGTCAGAGACAGAGGCTTTGCACAAACGGTCAAGACCGACTTATCCCAGTTAAAACACGTCTGCGAGTAGGACAGCACAAAATCATTTTCTGCACTGCAAAACTGCGGATAAGCAGTCAGGAAATCCGCCATTGTCTGATACCTGCCGTCCAGAATCATACTGAGATTTGATGCATAGGTCGAAATGGCATTCTGCCCGGACTGAAACAAGACGGTGTAATTTCTGCCGCTTGTCAGATTATCGATTTGCTTTTGCAGGCTCTCCAAAGTACGTTCTGTCTTTTCTGAATAGACTGTAACCTTTGTGCTAAGCCCATTGATTTGCGTGCCAAAACCATCCCATTGTGCGATTTTAGCGGCAGTGATCTGATCCAATACAGATTGATTTTCGTGGGTATGTGCCTTTTCATTCAATGCTGCAATGGCTTCTCGGAATGTTTGGATATTGTAAGTTGTATCATCCTCGAATTCCTGAAGAGCACGCAGCAAAGAGAGTTCATCTGCCGTCAAATCATCTAAAACATCCAGATTTTTATGAATGTGTGCCTGCTGTAAAAGTGGCTGAACCGCAGCTTGAATCAGTGCTTTTACAGCATCGGTATCCGGATAATTTGTCAAATCCGGAGAAACACCATCCTTCCCGTCACGCCCATCTCTACCATCTTTCCCCGGTAAGCCATCTTTTCCGTCCTTTCCGGGTAATCCATCCTTACCATCAATACCGTCCCTGCCTTTCAAACTTTCCAGCCATTCTGCAGCTGTTCCCACAAAACCGTTTTCTATGGCGATTTCATAAGCAGAACGACCGTCTTTTCCGTTTGCTCCGGTTTGCATCTCGGAAAGCTTTTTCAAAAGCTGCGTATACAGATCCGGTGTGGGCGGAATGGGTGTTGCACCGTCCTCCACAAAACCAGACGGTCGAATGTGAAGAGTTACTGGTACGGTTGTCGCACGCAGTGTAGTATCGCTTTCTGCATCGTAGCCAAACAAACTCATTTTCACCGCACCGGGATGCAGTTCGGCAGGCAGCAAGCAGGTTGTTCCGTCTATGCCAAGCACCACGTTGTATGTTTCCTCACACTGCGTGAACTGCACCACCTTGTGCAGCGTTTTCCAAGCCCCATCGAATACGAACTTCACCGAAACAAATGCGATCTGGTCAGAGGCAATGACCTCTCGCTCCAGTGCTTCGATTTTTTGCTGTTTCACTAAAAATTTCATCATCCGTTTTTCACCTCATTCCACACATTATTTTCAGGATCATATTCCAAATAGCCGTCTACACACTGGATCTTTTTCAGATAATTGTTGTAGGAATGTTTTCCGGAGGACATCCAGTTGACCGGTTTGGTGATAGCATTCCACTGAGCGATCGTTCCTTCATATGTGATGGCTGTTAGACTTTCACAGTATGTCAGCATATTTTCCCCAAAGGTTCTGCAATTCGCAGAAATGGTAAGGCTAGACAATGCTGTACATCTTGTAAACGCAAAAGAGCCAGTGGAATCACACGCAACACGAGCAGTCTTCAGCTTTGCACAGCCGCTGAAAACATACTTTCCCCATGTTTTCACGCTGGCAGGCACAGTGACTTCTGCAATGGCGGTGTGATAAAAGGCATATGACTGGATCGCAGTAACTGCCTGCGGAATGGTAACAGAAGTCAGACCAGCGGTATAGCCGATTGCAGCATCTTCCTGTGCAAAAGCGGAATCACCAATGCTGGTCAGTGTAGCCGGCAGAGATACCGTTTTCGCATTGGCACAATGATAAAACAAACGGTCTCCCAGACCAGTAATGCCATTACTGAGCACAATCTCCTTAATCTGGTCGTTTTGATAGAATACAGAATCGTGAGAAGTATAGTCGTAGGTTGCACCCGTGCCACGCAGCAGCAGTTTGCCATTGTCATAGAGAACATAGTAGATGTTTTCACCGCATTGTCCGGTTGCTAGGATTTCGCCTGCGGTCAAATCATCCACCTTGGTCTGTAGTTCAGAAATCTGACTGTTCATCGCATCCAATCGCTTTTGCAGTTCGTCCAGTGTGGCATTTGTCTTTGCCATTTCGGCAAGCATCTCTGTCACTCTGCACTTGCCAAGAATACACTTGCAGTAACCGCATTTGCTCTCATCTGCACGGCAGTCTGTCAGGTCAGAATCCAGAATAGCTGTCGTTCCAGCACGCAGTCTTACAACTGCTAAAGTCAGGTAAGTCGTCACATTGTTGTTGGTAAAGGTGGGAATGGTTGGACTTGTGGCTGCTGTACCTGCCAGAACACGAATCCCACAGGTACGAGTGGAACGATCACAGTAGATTCCGATCGCTACATAACGATTCAGAGATTCATCTACATAAGAAGAAAGGTCGATGGTATGCAGGGTATCACTGATAAAATAGTGTCCATCGATCCACGCCTTGCCCGTGCCGAATGTAACGGATAAATTTTTAATTGTTGGTGCAAAACACTGCCGGTAAGTATCCAGAATCCCGTTGCAAATCAAACTGGACAGATATGCAGTAAAATCCTCTGCGGTATACACCCGGTCAAGGTTTTGTGCGTTAAAAAAGCCGTAGGAAAAAGACATATGAATATCACTCCGTTTCTTTGAAAGTCGGTGTCAGACTTCTGCCGTTCTGGTCGAAACTCTCCACCATGCCGATCAGCTGGATTCGAGGCTGAATCAAGCCAAAGCGTTTCTGTTCCATGGTTACATAGTCGCCCACAAAGTAATCCTTGTTGTACTGATACTGGGTCGAAAAAGCAGCGATGGCAGATTCCGATGCCGTTTTTGGCTGCACCAGATGTTCCGCACCGCTGCTTTTCAAGATTTCCAGATATTCCGCATCCGTCACATCTTCTTCCTGTGCCGTATTTCGCTCGTCTACATAAACCTCATAGCGGTCAAGGTAGATCGGCTCTGCACTGGAACAGAAGGTCGTGCGTTTTCTGGCATTGCCCTCGCCACAGCCCAGCACATAGGCGAAGTTTTTCTGCACAGCATCGTCCGCTGCATAGGAAAAGGACAGCAGATTGTTGTACGCATCGGAGAATACGATATGAGGATTGTCGTCCTGCAACAAACTGCGGTCTGTTCCGGAAAACAGATCGCATTTCAGTGCATTTCCATCCAGACGCACATTTGCCGAACCACCAATAGTTTCACAAAGGCTGTACAGCCATTCTAAAATGTTGTCATAGCTGACCTGCATGCGTGCGGTTTTCTGCCAGCAGTCACCGGAAACCGTCCCCATGGAAAAACCGGGCAGATTGCGGATTCCGGCGGAGATCACATTGCGGGACAGCACCTTGCGGACGATGTCCTCATAGCTGCCGTTTGCGGTGATGGTGGGATAGATGATTCTTCGTTCCAGCAGACAGGCAAGAAACCGTCCGGTGACTGTCAGGTAATCGCCCTTTTCAGCATCAGTTTCCAATTGCAGGGACTCAATGATGCCGAAGTGCTGTGCATCATCGCTCCTTGCCACAATTCTGCCACGCTGAAAGATGGATACATTCTGCGGACTGGCAGCGATGTACACCTCAAAACAGCCGCACTGGTAGAACTCAATGTCCCACAGAAGCGAAGAATAACTGTCGCAGATGGCTTCCAGTGACACAGAAATCTGATCTTTCAGAGCCGTCAAACTGTAAATTTCCAACTGCATTTCTCAAACCCCCAGATAGGAATTGCGGTGCATCAAAGTCACACGCAGCTTTTTCACACCACGAACCGCCTCGACCCGAAAGATATTTGTGCCTTCCTTCAAGGTCAGCCAAGTCGAACCGGAAACCAGCCGGTTCAGGATATTGCTGTCTACGCCGTTTCTGGTCAAGGTGACGGTCTTGCTTCCGGTTTTCGTGGTAACCGTAATGACATCACCGGTCAGAATATCGCCTTTGATTTGCAGATACTCGCCGTTTTCGTTGTAGATTGTCGGTGTCACTGCTACTATTTCTTGCGGAATGTCGCTTGGCAATGCCTCGATTCGCAGCGTGAATCCAGTTTCATCCCCGTCATTGGTAATGGAAAACAGATTGCTGTTGGAATACACGCCCAAAGGAAACGGAGCATCGCTCTCCGGAAAGGGAAAGTGAAATGCTCCGATCACACCACTGTAGTAGGCGTAGAAAATATCCCGGCTGTACCAGTAAATATCCGGGCAGAGAATGGAGATCTGCCCACTGATCTGCTGCTCGAAATTTGATATCTCACAGGTTTCTACATACCCCTCAGCATAGACATCGATGTTCGCTGTCTTGTACCAGATCTTGATGTATCGGGACGGCTTGACCACATGATACAGCTGATGACGCCGTTTCTCGATGCCGATGCCACGCATAGCAAAGGAGATGACCACGTTTCGCTTTTCGATGAAAGCATTGTTGAGGTAGCTGCCGTTCATGCCTGCGTAAGAAGAAGTGGAAATCGTTCCGGCAGGCGGATTCAGACCTTCGATTTTGGAGGTCATGTATTGGTTGGCGGTGATGGATAGGTTCACTTGTTCGCCGGATTCGTTTTCGAGAATAAGGGTGAAATACATGGGATGCTCCTTTTCTATCGGCAAAAAACATTTTCAACAAGTATATTTATTTGACTTTTTGCCGATAATATGATATACTGCTATTAGACGGAGGTGGCGTATATGAAATACGATTCTGTTGCAGAAATCGCAAAAAAATGGAATGTTTCAGAAAGAACTGTGCGAAATTATTGTGCATCCGGAAGAATTGAAGGTGCAGTCTTAAAAGGAAAAACATGGTGTATTCCAGAAAATGCGGAGCGTCCAAAACGGAAAAACGGGAAAGAAACAAGCCCAGAGCGAACGCTTTTATCGGTACTGCGTGAAGAAAAGGCAAGAAAAATAAAGGGTGGCATCTATCATAAAATCCAGATCGAATTGACATACAATTCAAATCATATAGAAGGAAGTCGGCTGACACACGATCAGACTCGTTTTATCTATGAAACAAATACGATCGGAATGGAAAAGACATCTGTTTTGAATGTGGACGACATTGTAGAAACGGCAAATCATTTCAAATGCATTGATATGATTATTGATGCAGCAAATCAACCATTGAGCGAAGCTTTTCTCAAATCACTGCATCGCACTTTAAAAAGCGGAACCAGTGATTCCAGAAAAGAATGGTTTGCTGTCGGTGAATACAAAAAGATTCCAAATGAAGTTGGAGGAAGAGAGACAACTCCACCGGAACAGGTTGCCCATCAAATCAAAGCATTATTGTCCGCATATCATCAGAAAAAAGAAAAGACACTGGAAGAACTCATTGCTTTTCATGTTGCATTTGAAAGGATCCATCCTTTTCAAGATGGAAATGGCCGTGTTGGACGATTGATTTTATTCAAGGAATGTCTGCGAAATCAAATTGTGCCGTTTATTATTGATGATAGCCTAAAAATGTTCTATTATCGGGGGTTACACGAATGGCACGATGAACATGGTTATCTCATTGACACTTGTTTAACCGCACAAGATCGGTTTAAGAATGATCTGGATTACTTCCGAATTGTATATTCGGACTAAATTCTTACAAATGCAACGCATTCCGTGTCAGCCGATAAATCTCCAACCGTGACAGTGCCTTCGGCGATTGATTGGTCTGATTCACCGTTTTCCGGTTGTCCGTGTTGTAATAATTGTTCACCGTTCCACCGGAACTGTCGGGCAGCATTGCTCCGGAGATTCCACGCAAGCTGTAATTCAAATCAGAATCCATAGTCAGCTGCATGGCTTTCGCCACACCGCCCACTGCTTTCTCCACATACTTCTTGCTTTTGTCGATGCCGTCTGCCAGTCCTTTCATAAAGTCCGGCATCCAACTCTCGTAGTCTGTCAGAGGACCTTTGTCTGGTACAGAGAAGTGCAGGAAATCCCGAATGGTATCGGCAACATTGGTGACGCAGTCTGCCAGCCAGCCGATGGCACTCTGAATGCCGTCAATGATTCCCTGAATGATATCCCGTCCCCAGTTCCAGGCATCCGAAGCCAATTCTTTGATATATCCCACAGCGGCATCGAATCCATTTTGAATGGTGGACTGGATGCCGCTGATTTTATCGGAAACTGCAGAACGAATATTGTCCCAGATGCTGGACACCGTAGAAGAAATGCTCTGCATCACGTTGGAAATCGTACTCTTGATGCTGTTCCAGATGTTAGATACCACCGATTGGATGGCGTTCAGAACATTGGAAACCGCTGAACTGATCTGATTCCAGATAGACGATACCACAGAAAAGATGGCATTCATCACACTGGAAATCGTGCCGGAGATGCTGTTCCAGATGGAAGAAACCACGTTCCAGATCGCTGACAAAACTGACGAAATGAAACCAGATACCGCATTCCAAACTGTAGTCACCACATCTTGAATTGCCGTCAAAACCGTGGAAATTGTAGTAGAGATGGCATTCCAGATGGTTTCAAATGTCGTTCGGATGCCTTCTAAAATCGGTGTTAAAAACGCCACGATCGCATTCCAAATGGCACTGATCTTCTCCGAGATCCAGTCCATCACTCTGCCCACAATGATTTGGATGGCTTCAAAAATCGTCTGAAACAGATAGCCGAATGCCGTGATCAGCGGTTCTAAGGTGGTGTAAATGGCGTTCCAAACGGTCGTAATGACGTTATAAATTGCCTGAAAAACCGTAGAAACCACATTGTAAATGGCATTGAAAATCGTACTGAAAAAGTTGTAGATTGCCGTAAAAATAGTGGTGAAGAAGTCCCGAATCGCCGTAAATACAGTTGTTGCCACCGCCTGAATGGCAGTGACAATGGCGGTGAAGGTATTGGAAATAGACGTCCAAGTGTTGACGAAAAAGTCCCGGATTCCGGTAACGATTCCCGTGAAAAAGGAAGCGATGCTGTTCCATGTATCTACGAAAAATGTTTTGATGGAAGTCCAGACTTCGTTCCAGCTTGTTCCAAACCACCCCAGCACCACATCGGCAATGCCTTTCAGGGTATTCATGATATTACGGAACGTGTTGACAACGAAATTCCAGATAGACGTAAAAATACCCTTGATTCCATTCCAGCACTGCTCCCAGTCGCCAGTAAACAGACCGATCAGAGCATCCAGCAACCCCAGAAGAACACCAGTAAACTCTGAAAAGATGTTGGAGATGTTTTGAAAAACACCTTCAAAAATGGGAGCTAACAGATTGCACAGCCCGTCCCACGCTGCTTTCAGCACATCGGTGAAACTCTCAAAATCAAATCCCAGAGCATTTAACCGATCAGTGATGCCCTGTGTCAATCCGGTAAAGGTGCTTTTAATCTGCTCCCAGATGGCGATGACATTGCTTTTGAATTCGTCATTGGTTTTCCAGAGATGCACAAAAGCAGCCACCAGAGCGGCAACAGCTGCAATAATTGCAAGCAGCGGACCAAGCGATACCCCCAACGCTCCGGTAATGGCTCCGATGCCACCTTGCACAGCCGAGAAAAGGGCAGGCAGTTTGGACACTGCGGAAAAGACGGTTCCCACACTGGAGATGGTCTTTCCAAGCACCACCAGCATCGGACCCAGAGCAGCAGCCACCAGTGCAATTTTTGCAATGGTTTCTTTGGTCTGCGGATCCAGTTGATTCAGCTTGTCCACCAGTTCCTGAATGCGGGAAACAATGGAGCGAATAGTGGGCATCAGAATGTCCGAAAAAGAAATCGCCAGTTCTTCCAGCTGAGATTTCAGAATAGTCAGCTGTCCGGCAAGGTTGTCCTGCATGGTTTCTGCCATGGAAAGAGACGTGCCGTCACAGTTACTGATTGCACTGGATAATTTATCAATATCCGCAGGTGCAGCATTCATCAATGCAAGAAAGCCAGACATGGCATTCTTTCCCACTAATGCACTGGCAGCTGACGCCTGTTCCGATTCTGACATTTTAGAAAAGGCATCACGGCAGTCAGCTAAGATGTCCGACAGATCACGCATGGAACCATCTGCATTGGTAGTCTGAATACTTATCTCACCAAAAGTCTCGCTGCAAAACTTTACATCTCCGGACAGTGCAAGCATAGTTGAACGCAAAGAAGTTCCTGCCTGTTCCGATTTGATTCCTGCATTTGCCATAAGTCCGATAGCTTCGGCGGTATCTTCTACGGAAAAGCCAAGAGAACCAGCAACCGGAGCAGCATACTTGAAGGTTTCACCCATCATGGAAACGTTTGTATTGGCATTACTGGATGCTGCCGCCAGCACATCAGCAAAGTGGGCACTGTCGGCAGAGGTCAAACCGAATGCAGTCAATGCATCTGTCACAATATCAGAGGTAGTAGCCAAATCTTCTCCCGAAGCGGCAGCAAGATTCATGATGCCTTCGATACCGGAGAGCATATCTTCTGTTTTCCAGCCTGCCATTGCCATATAATTCATGGCTTCGGCGGCTTCACTTGCGGAGAATTTTGTTTGAGAACCCATTTCACGTGCCTTGGCACGCAGTGACTCCAAATCATCACCAGTTGCACCAGATACAGCGGCAACCTTGCTCATGGCAGCATCAAAGTCTGCTCCTGTTTTAACAGCAGCGGTTCCCAGTGCGGTAATTCCGCCAGTAACAGGAAGCAGTTTTTCACCTGCACCGGAGATCTTATCGCCAACATTCTGCATCACTTCACCAGCTGCACCGATTTTCGCAAATGCTGTATTGGTTTTATCCGCTTCTGTTTGCAAATTCCGCAGTTCCTGTTCCGTTTCGATGATTTCACGCTGAAGGGCATCGTATTGTTCTTGCGTGATGCCACCGTTTGCAAGGGCTGTATTTGCCTGTTCCGCCGCAGTTTTCAGTGTTTCCAATTTTTCTTTTGTGGAGGAAACCGTATCGGCTAACAGCTTCTGTTTCTGGGAAAGCAGTTCAGTATTGGACGGGTCAAGTTTCAGTAGCTTTTCCACGTCTTTCAGCTGTGTCTGCGTGCCTTTGATGTCTTTGTTGACACCTTCCAGTGCCTTGGACAGCTTGGTGGTATCGCCGCCGATTTCTACGGTGATGCCCTTGATTCTATTAGCCATACAATCTCACCCCCTTATCAAAATTTATCGAAGTCACTCTGATCCGCTAACATATGATATTTGTATTCGTCATTCTCCCGTTCGGTGAACATATCATTCACCAGACCAATCGTTAAAAAATCCAAATCGCTCATAGACAAGCCCAGCTGGACACACCGCAGCAAAAAAAGCGGTGTGGTCATCGGTCGGTCGATCGGTCGATGTTTTTTTTAGACGCAACCTGCGTTTCTACGTTCAAACCCCAGAGGTCAATCAGCTGTGGCAGGATTTCGTAAATGCTGAACGTGTTGAACTGTTCCAGCCATTCATCCGGAGAAGCCGGAATGGCTGCATCGGCGTGTTTTGCCATGATATAGGCGATGTTCTCAAATACTTCAAGGCTTTCAATGTCCAGTGCAGAGGATTCCTCTGTATTTTCCCCCACAGACTTTTGCAGTGCTGCAAAGTCCTGATAAATATCTCTGCGAAATTTCAGACGATACAGTCTGGGAACTGCCGCACTCGCCTTGAACGGCACATCAATACCATCAATGGTGATGTTCTTCTGAATTGCCATACTGCACCTTCCTTACGCTTTCACAGATGCTGCGGATGCTTTACCACTCTGTACAGCGGCAGCCAGATTGGGCATATATACCGTCTTGTACCAGTTCTCATAGACCTCGGCATCCGTTTTCTCACAGGTTTTAGTTTTTACCAAACCACTGTTCAACGCCGTTGCGGTCAAAGACAGCGTTTCTGTTTTAACTTCCTTTTCGTCCTCAATGGTGCTGGATTCTGTTGCCGGACGAGAGGCAGAGCAGCAGAACAGACAGTGCCGAATTTTATTCTTATCGCCGCTGAATTCAAACAACAGGGCAAACTGCGATACTTCTGCGGTATTGGTTTCCGTGAGAACGCCCTTTTCATCCAATTTTTCACCGAGAATGTCTGTCGCAAACTCAAGCGGAACCAATGCGATTTCCAGATCGCCGGTGTAACCAGAGTTATTGTTGATCACATAGTACACACCATCGTCAGCGTAAAAATTGGATGCTTCACCTTCTGCATCGATAGACAGCGACACTGCACCGGGAATGCGAACCGGCTTTGCAAAAGTCGGCACACCTTCTTCATCATAAGAGGTGATTTTTGCATAGTGAACTTTGTTCAGACCGAATTTTACCTTGTTTTTCTCCATTGCCATATAGATCAAACCTCCATCTCATAGAGCACTTCATACAATTCTTCCGAATCAATGAATAGTTCTGTTTTTGTGTAATAAATTTCATGCTGGGCAAGCACTGCCTCCACTTGTTCTTCCAATTCCGGCAGTTTTTTATCCGTGTACAATTCAATGTTCAGCTGTTTGCAACTGAAATATGCCAAATTATCCGCTGAAAATGTATTCTCTCCGGGAGATAAGAACAGCAAAAAAGGCGGTGCAGGGCTTTCGCCCTCGGCAAAATGATGGTAGGCGAAAGGCAGTCCCATTTCCTCCATCATTTCTGCGATTTGTTCGTAGGTCATGACAAAGCCCCCTCAATCAAATGCTCCAGCAACTGCACACCGTTTTCTTCCGCAGGAGCAATGTGCGGTTTGCCGGGTACACGCCCACCGCCACGCTTGGCATGGCCCTTTTCCAGAAGATGTGCCAGTTGATATCTGTTTTTAGAATGTACTGTCATCTCCAAAGAGTGACTGTTTTCGCCAGTCTTTTTGACAGTCCAGCTTTTTGAATACGCACCTGTTCGCTTTGGAGCGTTTGCAGATATTTTATCTTTTACAGACTTTGCAGTTTTTCGGACTGTCTTTTTCATTGCCTCATCTGCAAGATCAGCGTAGTCTGTCAGACCTTTCATAATCTCATCAGCCATTGCATCAACTGTAGTCATCGGAAGCACCTGCCTTTCGTATCTCACCCTCAATTTTCATGTAGTTGTTGTGGTCGTATAAGGAGGTAATTCCGGTGGCATTGTAAATGTTATTCCTGAAAAGAATACGGAAATTGGTGCTGTTGATGTTCAGCGATGCAGGACTTTGACGGACGAGAAATTCCAACTTCTGTACCTCTTTGGTTATTCCTGCATCCGTGGTTTCACTTGCTGTTTTTACAATCACCTTTGCCCATAAGGAAAATGTTTCTTCCCACTTGGTGATGTGATTTCCAATCTCATCAATAACAGTTCTATGCTCCAGAATGGTAATTCTCTGATTCAAAGTTCCGATTTCCATTACATCACACCCTCTCGCTGTGCAAACAAAATTGAACGAAGATTTAAGGTCAGCTTTTTGTAATCCGGATTACTCCTGTTTTCATAAAGATACCCAAGTGCGAAAAGCATTGCAGTCCGCACAGTATCTTCATTTTCAGCAAGTGCTGATTCGTCCATTCTGCCAACGTCCATCACCAGATTTTTTGCTGTGGAAAGCAGATTCTGAATCAGACTATCGTCCTCCTCATAATCCACTCTCAGATAGTTTTTCGCCTCTTTCAGCGTAATCATAGCATCACGCTTTCTTGATGGTAAGTGTCTTGATTGCTTCCGGAAGAATCAACTTGCCGTCCAGTCGCTGACTTGCAAGGAAACCAACCTGACCTGTCATAGCAAAGAGTTCATTTAGTCTCTTGAAAGAGCGTCCCTGTCTATCAGCTACCCAGTAATAGCTAAAGTCGCCGAATGCCATGCACTTGTTGCCTGCCTTGATTTCCGGTACATAGCTGGAAGTCTTGTAAGGACGATTGAGGATTGTATCCGGCACACCTGCCTGCACGGACGGATTCCAGATGTAATTGCCTGTGTTATCCTTCAGCTTGCGAAGTGCCTTCACTGTGGAATCGTTGAGCACCCATACAGCTTTCTTGCGGTACGGACTTCTGAGGGAGTAGAAAAGTTCCATCACATCATCAAATGTAATGCTTGCACCTGTGGTGGAAGTGCCGTCTTCCGCACCGCCTGTAGCATTAAAAATACCGGTCGGTTTTCCCTTACCGTCACCAACAAAGAATGCCTCTTCTTCCTTTGCACCAATACGGCGTGCAAACTCTTTTGCAATATAGGACGGCAGGTCAAATATGCTGTCATTGAGTAGTTCTTCAGAAATTTTAATTGCTGTTCCCAGCTTATATGCGGAAAGCGATGCCTGTCCGAACGTATCATCAGAGAGAGAATACTGTTGTTCTTCGTCCATCCAGACAGCCTCGCCCTTGGAAGTCACAATCGGAATCTTGCGATCGCCGTTGGAAGTTTTGATAACCGTTGCCATCTGGCGGAAAATGCTCTCTTCCTCCAATGCTTCCACCAGTTTTCGTTCAAACTCATCTGGAACAAGATAGCCACCCTCTGCGTCTGTGCCAATGTGCAAATCGTCATGGACATCGATCCAGTTACGATTTCTGATGCTGTTCCAGAATGCTGTCTTGTAAGTATCGCTTGCCGTACCTGCCTTTTCCGTTACGTCCGGTGTGGCAGGCTTGCCGAGAACAGGAGTGGAAGTTGCCTTGTTCATTTCAGCTTCGATTTCAGCCTGTCTTTCCAGACGCTGAATTTCCTTGCCAAGATCGACAATGGTCTGTTCCATTGCATCGTAGGTTTTGGAATCTTCCTCACTGAGAACGCCGTTTGCATTTCTCTTGCTGTCAAGGAAGTCACGTGCTGTATCCCAAGCCTTCTTTCTCTTTTCTCTGAGTTCCTGAATTGTCATAGCCATAGTTAAAATCCTCCTTAGTATTTCAGTAATGCCAGTCTTTTTTCAAGCTGGTCAATGGGTGTGCCTGTAACAGATTCTGCCGATGCAGATACTTTGGATAAGAATGCAGATAGATTCTTCGATTTGGAATAGGTCATTGCGGTCAAAGAATCTTCCTTTTTCTCATCTTCGTCAGGCTCTTCTTCCTCTTTGGTCGGGAAAGGTTTCTTCTTTTCGACAAAGAGAATCCCGTCAACAAATCCCATCTCATGTGCTTTTTTCGCATTGAGCCATGTTTCATCGGACATCAGTTTCGCAATCTTGTTTCTGCTAAGGTGAGATTTGGTTTCATAGGCGTTGATAATGCTCTCTTTGACTTCATCCAGCAAGATGATAGCCTTTTCCATATCTGCCTTGTTTCCCATAGCACAAGTGCTGGGGTCGTGGATCATCATTAGGGCAGTTGGTGCAATCAAAGTTTCATCACCTGCCATTGCCACAACCGATGCGGCAGAGGCAGCAATGCCGTCAATTTTCACGGTAACCTTGCCTTTATGATTTTTCAACATGGAATAAATCTGACTTGCAGCGAACACATCGCCGCCCGGCGAGTTCAGCCAGACTGTCAAGTTTCCGCTGACCTTTGCGAGTTCATCACGGAACAAAGCAGGTGTCACTTCATCGCCCCACCAAGTATCTTCTGAAATAGGGCCGTTAAACAAAAGCTCTGTTTCCGATGTATCTTCGTTTTGGATAAAGTTCCAGAATTTCTTCATTTGGTTTTCTCCTCCTTTTCTGAATTTTGATTTGCAAATGCTCCTGCATCTGCGAGTTTGGTAAAGCTGCCATTTACGAGGTACAGGTTACCACCTTCTTCCTCAGAAAGCATATTCATATCTTCAAGTTCTCGGATGTCATTCGCCGACATCCAGCCGTTTTGTCTTGCGGTAGCATAGCCCTGCATTCTTGAAGCATAATCGCCACGCAGAAGTCCGTCTACATTGAACTTCACGAAATACTGTCCTTTTTCAGAATCAGAAAGAAGTGCTTTCTGTAAGGACTGCTCCCATCGGACAATCCAAGGATCGAGGCTATATTTCACGAAATCAAGGGATAAATGCTCTACGTTACTAAATGTTGCGTGGTCAAGGTCACCGATCATATGGAGCGGTACACGGTACATTCTTGCAATCTCCTCGATCTGAAACTTTCTGGTTTCCAGAAACTGTGCTTCATTATTTGGAATTGCAATGGGTGTGAATTTCATACCCTCCTCTAAAACTGCGACCTTGTGGGCGTTTCTTCCGCCGTAAGCCCTCTGCCAGGCATCACGCACACGTTCCGGATTTTTGATCACTCCGGGGTGTTCCAAAACACCTGACGGACTTGCACCATTTCCGAAAAACGATGCTCCATATTCCTCGCAGGCAATAGAAATGCCGATTGCATTTTTTGCAAGTGCAATCGGCGAATATCCAACCAGGTAGAGTAGGGAAAAGTCGCCTTGCAATATTTCTATTGTAGGTTTACTTATCCCTCTCCCCAAACCGTGCTTACACCTCTCGATGTACACGGCTTTCCATTGTTATTTGGTATTAGAAACTCTTTTGCTGTGGATTTTTTTATGGCACTCCTCGCAAACAACTATTGTTTTTCGCCTTTTGGCAATCATCACCTGTTCCCAAAATTCTTTCCCTTTCAGGTCTTTTACTTTGTGGACATGATGAATATCATAGTGTTCCGCATCGGTGCATCCACATAATTCACAGACTTTCGCAGCTAACCTTTGTTCAAAGACGGTTTTGGTTCTTGTGTGTTTCATTGCTGTTGTATCAATGGCATCTATTGAAAAACTTGATTCTTTACATTCACTAAAATTAGCAAAATAGCAATAGCAGTCACCTTTTTTGTTTTTATAGGCGATACGCCACTTTCCTTTTCCGTCCTTATTTCTCCTTATGATTTTTGCAATTGTTGTCTTGTGCTTACAAGCAAGGGTTTTCAGGCAGCTATATTCCATCAGATACGCAAAATAGTTCAATTTTCCAAAATTGCTTGCCAATGAGTAATAGTTGCATATTCCCCTTAATTCTGCGTTGTAAGCTGTGACAATTTCAAGGTCACTGCATCTTGTAAGAGCCAGACGTGTCCAAGGCTTGATTTCTCCATTCTTACTTTGATTGATTACTTTCTTATCAAATAAGAATCTCATAATCTTATCATTCAGCGGAATAGCTAACTCTGCCGTTTGACTTAACGTTCGCTGTGTTGTATTTCCTGCTTTGCGAACGTCATTATTCCGTCGTACTCTCACATCATAGCCTAAAAATCTTGCATAGTTGCTGCTGTGTGTAATCAAGGTTTTTTCTTCTGAAAGTTCCATTTTGAGCTCATTACAAATAAATTCTGACAGTCTTTGCTTTATTGTCTGGCAGTCCTCTTTACTGCCGTTTATTCCGATAAGAAAATCATCAGCATATCGCACATATTTAATTTTTTTATCAATCTGTGCTTTATAGGGGATTTTCAGCAATCTTGAACGAATTGCTTTTTTCTGCTTTATCAGCAGTTCCCTTTCCTCGCCCTCCGCTTGTTCAATCAGCGGATTTAACTTTCTCATCTGGTGTCTGACTGCTTCATATTCTTTGCTTGCGTAATTCTTTCCCTTGCAGTTGAACTCATTTGCAAGTTCGGTCACAAACTTATCAAGCTCATGCAGATATATATTGGCAAATATCGGTGAAACAATTCCGCCCTGTGGAGTTCCGCTGTAGGTTGCGTTATACTTCCAATCTTCCATATATCCTGCTTTCAGAAACTTCCATATCAGTTTAATCAACCTTGCATCCTTGATTTTTCTGTTGATAATCTCAACCAATTTTACATGATTGATATTATCAAAGCAGCCTTTTATATCTCCCTCTACAAACCAACGTATGCCATTGAAACCTTTTGTTATAGATTTCAAAGCGGTGTGACAACTTCTGTTCGGTCTGAAACCGTGAGAACAGTCCAGAAAAACAGGCTCATAAACTGCTTGCAGAATCATTCTCAAAACTTCCTGTACAAGTTTATCGGTAAAGGTGGGTATGCCTAATGGACGCTTTTTCCCGTTTGCTTTATTCACATACGCACGTCTTGACGGACTCGGCTCATAGCTTTCGGTTTGCAGCATATTGATAATTTTCATTATCTTTTTTTCACCGAAACCGTCAGCCGTGTCATTGTCCACACCTCTTGTTGATGCTCCACTATTGGCATATAGATTTTTATAGGCTACATAGTAAATATCTGGACGAAGCATATATCTGTATAATTTTGTAAACACTTCATCCTTATTTTTTTGTGAGTTTCTGTTTACTCTTTCTAAAATTTCAATCGTTGGTGTCATTGAGGTATTCCTCCCTAACTTCTTTTCATTTTAGTACATAACAACTGCGTTCCTTCGCCATGCAAGAGCCATTAACTCTCTCGGACTACTACGAACGCTCCGTTGCCTTTACGGATATTCAGTGTCATCTTCCTTGCTTTTTACACTTAGAATTTATCACCTTTCGGCATTACACATAGCCATTTGGCGTTCCGTTTTAGGCAATCCCCAGTTAACATAATGAGTTGGTATGTGAATTGTCGGATATGCTTTCGTTTCTTTACCACAGGTTCTCCTGCGGGTTACATGAGTTTATTGACAACTAAATGAACGACGGCTTTATCCATTCATACTCATGTCAAAGGTGTCAGATACTTTCCCTTGTCGTGGATTAACCGAAACTTGAAACTTGCCTTAACCAAACACAGGTTTATCCTCATATTCACTTAATGTTGCAGTTCAGTCGTGATAAATTATCTTTAATCAACTTACCGCTTTCCTGTTATGCTATACTCCCGGTCGATTTTCATCTTCCGATAAAACAGGTTATTTCATACGTTGTCTTGCATGGTAGTACCATCTTTCTACTTCTCACTATGCCCTATCTGGGCGCACACCATCAAATCCAAGTCCGGGAATATGCAGAACTTCATCGGCATAAAGAACGATGTCGCCCTGTTCTTTCAGATTCGGATTTGCTTCATCGTAACGGCTGTAAATGTATATCAGGCGGTTTTTCTCATCACGGTCAACCTTCATCTTATCTGGCATCAAGGGATACAGTCCCAAAACATCACCTCTGCCGTTTCGGATAATCTGTGCATAGGCATTGCCGTAGATAAGCAGATGGGACATTAAGGTTTCTCGGAATACGAAGGATGTCATTTCAGGATTCGGCTGATCGTGGAGCAAAAAGTAAAGCGGGTGCTGTGGCACTCGCTCTTTTCCCTTATCATTGTATTTGTACACATGAAGCGGCAGTTGTGCAATTGCTTCCGACAGTACACGCACACAGGCATACACTGCAATATGTTGTAATGCTGTTCTGTCGGTGACTCTTTTTCCTGCATTGCTTCTGCCGAAAAAGTATGTGTATGACGGGCTGTCGTAGCTGTTGGTAGGCTTATCTCTGGACTTGAATAGTTCGCTGAAAATTCCCATAAAAATCAATTCCTTTCAGAGGGTTGTTTTTTTGGTGTGGATGTGGTATACTTAAATATGAAATCGAGTAAATTTTTCGATTAAGTCATATAGCTTAGGAGTAAGATAAATGTGTTTTGAAGATGAATTCATGGATAAGCAGTCGGAAATTATTTCTTTGTACAAAGAAGCAGCAAGTGCTAAATCGGAACTACTATACGTATACATTTATAATGATGATTCCCAGTCTTTAATTGCAAGTGCATACCGTGTTGATGAAAAAGTAGTTGGCAATGTAAAAGCGGGTGTATCCGACGAAATCGATAATAAGATCTATAATATTATAACAGAAGAAATAATGCCGGAATTGAATGAAATTTGCCAAAGATACAATAGAGAGATACCTGTTGTATTTAAATATACATACAACTTAAAAACAGGTTCTTTTGATTCTGAGTATTTGTATGCTAAAGATGTTGCTGAGGATTATGAATGTGGTACTGAAGCTTTGAAATGGATTAAATCGAGATAATTAAAACACCAACATCTCCCTCGAATCATAAACCGACTCATCAGAAACACATCCACAGCGAATTGCACGGTCAAGAGCCATAATCATGGCAACCGCACCGTCAATCTTCTCTGTGGATTTTTCTTTGTCCGGCTTAATGTTTCCGGCAGGATCACGGCGAATGAAAATATTATCCATCATCCAACGAAGAACAGGGTGTCCGTTGTGGGCAAGTGTCTGTTCCAAAGTCAGCTTCATCAATTCCTTGGTCGGCGGTGACATATCCTTATATCCTTGCCCGAACTGCACCATCGTAAAACCAAGCCCCTCCAGATTCTGCGACATTTGTACCGCACCCCAACGGTCAAATGCTATCTCTTTGATATGGAATTTCTGCCCCAGCTCATCGATGAAGTTTTCGATAAAACCATAGTGGACAACATTGCCCTCCGTAGTTTTCAGATAGCCCTGCCGCTCCCACACATCGTAAGGAACATGATCACGCCTTACACGGAGAGGCAATGTTTCCTCAGGCAACCAGAAGTAAGGCATAACGTAGTAATATTCATCTTCTTCCGTTGGCGGAAACACCAAAACAAATGCTGTAATATCCGTTGTGCTGGAAAGGTCAAGTCCACCATAGCAAACACGCCCGTCAAGCATCTCTTCATCAAAAGCGACCTTGCATTTGTCCCACTTTTCCATCGGCATCCAACGTACCGCCTGTTTTACCCATTGATTCAAACGCAGTTGCCGAAACGCATTTTCCTCACCGGGAGTTTCCTTTGCAGAATTACACGCAGCTACAACTTTATCCATTCCAATTGTCTTGTCAAGGGACGGATTTGCTTTTTTCCAGACCTTCGGATCCGTCCAGTCCTCGGATTCATCTGCACCGTAAATGACAGGATAGAAAGTCGGATCATGCTTTCTGCCCTCCAGAATATCCTTTGCCTTTTGGTGAACTTCATAGCAGATTGAATTTGTGTCAGTTCCGGCAGTGGTAATCAAGAAATACAAAGGCTGCATTCTGGCATCGCCGGAGCCTTTGGTCATAACATCAAAGAGCTTTCGGTTCGGCTGCGTATGCAGTTCATCAAACACAACCCCGTGAATGTTAAAGCCGTGCTTGGAATAGGCTTCTGCCGAAAGCACCTGATAGAAACTGTTGGTCGGGATGTACACAATACGCTTTTGTGAGGTCAGGATCTTCACTCGCTTGGAAAGGGCAGGGCACATTCGCACCATATCCGCTGCTACGTCAAATACAATGGCAGCCTGTTGGCGGTCGGCAGCACAGCCATACACCTCCGCACGTTCTTCGCCGTCACCGCAAGTTAATAGCAGAGCAACGGCAGCAGCAAGCTCTGATTTGCCATTTTTCTTCGGGATCTCAATGTAAGCCGTGTTAAACTGACGATAGCCATTCGGTTTCAGAATGCCGAACAAGTCACGGATAATTTGCTCCTGCCAGTCCAGCAGTTCAAATTTCTTTCCTGCCCAGGTGCCTTTCGTATGGCTGAGGCATTCAATAAAGGAGACGGCATAATCTGCCGCCTTTTTGTTATACTTGGAATCCTCCGCCATAAAACGGGTCGGTTTGAATTTTGCCATTGTTCTCACCTCCAAACAAAAAAGACCTGCCAAAAAGCAAGTCTGCATCATTTATTTTAACGCCCTCAAGGGGCGGTTTTTTAATCGAGATTCCATTCCCATTGTAACCATATTACCATACAAATTCAAGGATTGCAAGCGGCTAAATGAACAGAAAAAACATCGAAATTTCTACGGTTTCTTGTGTACCATACACGAACAAAAATCAGATGTACGACCACCAGAGCCTTTCGGCTCCGGCTTGTGGGATTTGGTTTTGGAAGAATCAGTTGTACTGTTTCAGCAGGATCGCCAGTGCAGTTTCAGTTTCCGCATCCTCCGGCGGAATATCCATGCCCCGGTCGAAATTGAACACCGTTTTGCCATTCCGCCGCAGGGAGATTTTCGAGGCTCTGCCTTCCTCATATCCAAAAGTGGAGGGCTCCTCGTAATGTTTCACCCAGTAGTGAAAAGTGCTTGTTCCTACCTGAATTGTTCCTTCTGTCCACATTGTTTTTTCCTCCAGTTTTCGTTGTTTTTGCCTTTCGGCATGATGTATATTACCATACTTCCGGAGGGATAGCAAGCCGCTAAACATACAGAAAAAGCGATGGAATTTCGGCACTTTCTTGTGTATCATACACCAACGAAACAAGAGCCTTTGTGCCGCCTTGTGTGGGGCGTTTGTGAGAAAGGGAAAACCACTTGGAGGAAACAAAACTACGCCGAACAGGGGCAACACAGCGGCTGTACGAGCCGCAGCCCCCTGAACCAAGGGGCTGTTGTTTTGGTGGTAATTTCAGCTTATCGTGTGATTTTGAAATCGCCGTAGTAGAAATGGTTTTTCCTGATGTAATCCGTCATCCAGTTTTCGGCTTTTTCAAAGTCATCAAACTCTTTGATCACCAGCCATTCCTGCTTGCCAGGGTCGTAAATGTGAATCCCATTTTCCACCCTTTCGGTTGCTGTTCCTGTTACCGTCAACGCTTTTACTTTCCATGTTTTTGCCATTGTGTGTTCCTCCGTTTTTTTGTTTTCCCTTGCGGTAACTGTATATTACCATACTTCCGGAGGGATAGCAAGCCGCTAAACATACAGAAAAAGCGATGGAATTTCGGCACTTTCTTGTGTATCATACACCAACGAAACAAGAGCCTTTGTGCCGCCCTGTGTGGGGCGTTTGTGAGAAAGGGAAAACCCACTCGGAGGAAACAAAACTACGCCGGACAGGGCAACACAGTGGATGTACGAGCCGCAGCCCCTTTCGGGGCTTTGGTCTTGGGTTGTGGGTTTTGGGTTACCGTCCGGTCTGGCACTCCCATTCAAATTCGCAGGCGTTTTCGTACTCCTCATCGAAAAGGGCATCGTCGTCGATTTCCTTTTCCGTAAAGTCGATGCTGTCGATTTCCTCAAAGGTCGTTCCGTTTTCCTCGGCATCTGCCTTTGCAAGGCTTTCTGCGTTTTCCTCAACCCATGCGGTGAACTCCTCGTTGTCCATCCTGTCCTCGTTTTCGATCTCCAGTTCGTATTCGTAGTCCGCATCGAACCAGGTGATGACCGCCTTTGTGATTTCGGTTCTTTCGTTCCAGTCCGTTCTGTTTGCCATTGCTCTTGCCTTTGCGATTCCGTATGCTACCATTGTGTTTTTCCTCCGTTTTTTTGGTTGTTTTCCCTTTCGGTAACTGTATATTACCATACCTTTCGGCGTATAGCAAGCGGCTAAATGTACAGAACATAAGGCGATATTTCCGCTGTATATTTGGTGGATCTGACACTGGATAAAC
>ENA-UPSY01001568-UPSY01001568.1-human-gut-metagenome-genome-assembly--contig:-NODE-1568-length-23282-cov-20.190175_pt1 | contig 23282 bp, 20 predicted proteins | sample MGYA00250044_ERZ773365 | MGnify/ENA primary metagenome ERZ773365 (study PRJEB29103, sample SAMN06111932) | human gut metagenome | biome: human gut; feature: ankylosing spondylitis patient; material... | reverse complement strand
TTTTATGCAGAAATCCTTGCGCTGCAAGGATTCCCGGCTGGGCTTCGGGATTCTTATTTTATTCGGGATAAGTCTGGTTATTCCGAAATTCAGGATAACCAGACTTTCAGCATTGCAGGATCCCGAAAAGGATTCGGAGATCCACGCGGCACTCTCTTCTTTGAACTGGCCCGCCTGGCTGAAGCCCGGAAGCCTTCGTATCTGCTGTTTGAAAATGTACCTGGTCTGTTATCTCATGACGGAGGGCGGACATTTGCGACAATCCTCAACACGCTGGATCGACTGGGGTATGGTGTGGAATGGCAATGTCTTAACAGCAAAGATTTCTGCGTCCCCCAGTCAAGAAACCGCGTGTACATTGTCGGATATCTTGATGAGCGATGTAGAGGAAAAGTATTTCCTTTCACCGAAACAACAGGAGGTTCTCTTATACAAACCCACGGAGGGCATCAAGGAGAACGAGTCTACTCCCCCGAAGGACTGAGTTGTACGCTGGCTGCCAATCCGGGCGGGTTCGGCGGCAAGACCGGGCTGTACGAGGTGGGAGTGCCGATCAAGTGCGCCACAAAAACCGGCTACCAGATGGCACAGGTCGGTGACAGCATCGACCTGAGTTACGCCACAGTCAACAGTCGGCGCGGACGGGTTGGTAAAGAGATTGCGCATACACTTACAACGGGCTGCCGACAAGGCACTGTTGAAGTTTGCCCGGTCAAAAATCCCATCAAGTCCGACCTCGCCCGCAACACCGAACGCACCGGTAAGCCCGGCGCACCCATGCATACACTTACCACAAAAGACCGTCACGGCGTTCTATGCGAGGGGCGCATCCGCCGCCTGACACCGCGTGAATGTCTGCGGCTGCAAGGCTGGGCAGATGACCGCATCGACACGGTGCTTGCCATCCAAAGCGATAATCAAGCCTACAAGCAGGCAGGCAACGGCGTGACGGTCCATGTGGTGGAGGCCATCGGGCGGCGCATTGCCAAGATGGACGCAGAACTGCGGGGTGAGGAGCTTGCCCCTTGATTTCCGTGACCAGTATTTTGGCTGTGAAATCGAACTGACCGGGATAAACCGCGCCACGGCAGCCCAAACGCTGGCCGACCTGTTTGGCACCCGCGCCGAACATTCCGGCGGTGGCTACGATGCCTACCGGGTCAAAGATTTGGACGGCAAAGAATGGAAAATCGTCCGGGACGGCAGCATCCATCCCGAATGCCGCAGGCGGTCTGTTCTTATGATATAGCCACCCTGTACCGTATCCTGTGCTTTCTGCAAAATCATGGCGTGGTGCTTATTACTACCAAAACTGATCTGCAATATGAACTCTATCTTACTGGACTGGAGAGCAGACTGTTAAGTCGCCCTAAGAAAAGAAAGCCTGTATGGGTATGTGAGGAATGCAAAGATGGAAATCCTTGAGACAAAAAGAGGAAAGAGCGGTGTACAAAGCATCGTTGTTCGCTGCGGCGAGTACACCGCTGAATTGACCTTTTGTGAGAACTATGAAACAGATGTTATGATTCCAATCAAAGAACTGATTATGTCTGCATACGATCTGCGCAAGCAAAGAGAAGAACAGGATAATAGGTAGAATTGTGGCCGGTTTTGGCGACGGTTCTTCTCCGTTTTGGTGAATAGCTTTCCTTATTATAATAGAGTATTGTTTGTGTTGCGAAAATGCACCAACCATTTCCGCAACATGAACAGCGAGGTGAAACTTATGATATGCGTAGACCAGAATGGGCAAGCCGTTGAAATCTCGGTGGCTGACCAGATGTGGCTGGATGATGCCTACTTTAAGGAAAAGCAGTTACGTCTGGGTAAAGATGCTCCGCGCGCTGCACTGGCCTACCGAGTATCCACAAAAGGGCAGGTGGACCATGACGATACCCCGATGCAGAAAATCGACTGCCGCAAGTTTGCGCAGAAACAAGGATGGCGGGTAGTAAAAGAGGTGGCCGAAAAAGGCGTCTCAGGTTCTAAGGTGTCGGCCTCAAAACGCGATGCCATCCAGCAACTGAAGGAAGAAGCCGCCAACGGCGAATTTGACATTCTGCTGGTCTATATGTTTGACCGACTTGGGCGAATCGAAAGTGAAACACCGTTTGTGCTGGAATGGTTCGTCCAACATGGCATTGAAATCTGGAGTACCCACGAGGGCCAGCAGAAAATCGAAACACACGGTGATAAACTGATGAACTACATCCGCTTTTGGCAGGCGGCGGGGGAGTCGGAGAAAACATCCATCCGAACCCGCGATAGAATCCGACAAATCGTGTCCAGTGGCCATTATACAGGAGGTTTTGTGTGCTACGGCCATCAGCTGGTAGACCAAGGCAGACGGAACAAGCGGGATAAGCCGGTTATGGATTTGGTCGTCAACGAGGAAGAAGCCACTTGGGTGCGTGAACTCTTTTACAAGGTGGTACACGAAGGAGCCAGTGGATATGCGCTGGCCGAGATGCTGAATAGCAGGGGATTACGCACCCGCGCCGGGGCAAAATTTCAATCGAGCAATATACTCCGCATTATTCGTCACGAGGGATATACAGGGTATATCATTACGAAAAATGCTCGATCGGAATACATCCCGGAATTGCAGATCATCGACCAAGAAACTTTTGAAAAAGCCAATGATATTATCAGCCGACGCAGCGCAAAGACTGCGCAAGACAGGCGAATCGCCCATACCAGCCAGAACACAACGCTGCTGGCGGGCATTGTCTACTGCGCCCACTGCGGAGCAAAAATGTCAGGTTTTATGCACACGGACCGCTACAAATTGGCGGACGGCAGTATCCGCGAAAAAGTCCAGCCCAAATATAACTGCTTTCAGCGCGGCCAACGGAACAAAGGTGGCAGAGACTGCGATGGACAAGCATTATACCTTGCCGAAAGGGTGGATGCCATCGTTCTGAAAATTGTCGAGGAAGTATTCGAGAAAATCCGAGATACACCGTATTCCAAAGTGGCTGAAAATCGGATTCGGCAGGAGTCGAACCTGCAAAAGACCAAACGTACAGCAGTAGAGAAAAAGATAAAAGCTGCCCAACACGCCTTGGAACGCTTTGAAGGCGAGATTCTAAAGTGCCTTGATGGAACAAGCAATTTTACAGAAGATATGATTGCCAAGCAAATCCGCCGATACCAGCAGGAATTGGATGATGCCAAGGGTGAATATGCGGAACTGCAAAATGCAAGGTTAAACGAAGCGGCGGAAATTCGGAAACTGCGTACATACTATAATGATTTCAGAGGATGGGCGGAAGAATTTGATACCGCTCCATTGGAGATGAAACGAATGATACTGAGCCAACTGATCAATAAGGTGGAGGTGGGGAGAAAGTACCAGGTTAACGTGAAGTTTAACATGAAGTATCAACATTTGTGGAACATGATGCAGAGGCAGAAAGCGGCCATATATAAAAAATACTTGAATCAGAAATTGAAAGTGGGGTTAATATTTAGACGTGTTGCATATAGTATGGTGTTAAATATAAATGATATACTACAACATGAGGGCTTAGAAACTTTAGAAAATATGTTTTGTATCACTGTGAGTGAGCAACAGGTAAATGATGTGAAACTGAAAAAACATAAAATATTTTTTAAAAAATCAAGATATAGTAAAAAAAAGAAATCTGACACAAGATACAGCTTGACAGCTGTGGCAATAGCATGTATAATAAAACAACAAAAAGGCCTTGACAAAAATGAAATATGTGGTATAATATACGACTTGCACCCTGTTGCTTTTATACCCGGTTGAAAGGGGGCGTAGTTATGCAGAAGGCAAGAATGCTTGGAAATAATGTTCAATGGCTTGCAGACAAGAAAAATGTATCAATTGAAGAGTTGAGTTCGTTATTGAATTGTAGCGAAAATCAATTGAGAGCGTTTTTCAAAGGAAGAACTTTTGCGTCCTATCCCCAAATTCAAGCACTCGCTAAGAGGTTTGGCGTATCGGTTGCGAACCTTTTGGAAGGCAATGAAGATGTTTACAAAAGAACAGTTGTTCATTGCATGAATAGCTTTGATGATGATAGCAATCGCGAAAAAATTTTAGATATCATTGATGATTATATGGACGTGTTAAATGCCGTTCAATAACTACTTGGAGCATGGCTGGCATAGCTATGCTCTTTTTTATTAAAAGAGGAGAAGATGTATGCTTAATGCTAACAGTCAAAGAGAACTGACAAGCACCGAAGTGACAGCAATCAAAGAATGTGTTAAAGAATATAGAGCTGAGATAGAGGCAAAATTTCCGAACCAATTATTAAGAGAAGATGTATTGGATTTGCTGGAAGATTATTGCAAAGTAGTATATTATCCACTGGAAAAAGAAGCGAATAATGGTTTTCACATAGCAGACATTCCAGATAAAAATGGAAATCTGTTGACATTTGTTTTTATTAATACAGCACAAACACTAGAAAAACAGATTTTTACTGCTGCACATGAATTAGGACATATATGGCGTGTAGATGGTTATGTGGCGGAAAAGTGCAATGAGAAAGTTGATGAAGAATTAAGCGAAAAAATCATGAATCGATTTGCGGCAGAGTTACTTATTCCAGAGGAAGTCTTTCAGGAGTTATATAATAGAGAGTATGACTCGTTAAAAGAAGAAACGGGGAAAATAACTTTGGCCAATATGCTTAAGGTTATTGTTAGCCTAATGAATCAATTTTGTGTTCCTGAAAAAGCGATTGTTATGCGCTGCTTTGAACTCCATAAAATTAGTGCAAAATCGAAAGATATTATATTGGGAGAAACTGAAGAAGCAAAAAGAGCAATAGACCAAAGAATAAAAGAAATCATTCGGGATAATGGATATATAAAATTCCAGAACCCAACGAATAAAAAGTATATAACGGATTACCCAGTATTGCTCGAACAGGCAGGCAGATTGGGAACGATAGCGCAAGATAAGATAGATAACATAAGAAAGACCTTTGAGATGGAAAAAAAAGAAACTCAGAGGAAGATGGATGATCTTATTGATTGAGAGCTTTCTATAAGGAAATGAAAGATAATGAGTATTGATAAAAACTCGGCTGCTGTCGATAATGACTTTATTAATAAGGTGGCACAAATTAGGACGGGGACAATGTCGCCGGAGGATATGCTTAGAGAAATATTTTCGGCGCTACAAATTCATGGAATAATGCATCCGCTTGTTTATGAGAAAGAGCTACTTAAAGAAGCACCAGGGATAAAGGCGATTTTCGATAAGAATGTAGTGGAATATGTAAGCTTCGATGACATATTTCAAGGGGATGAGGGGAAAAGAGCGTATTACATGTTCTTAGTACCGGAACTGTATAATGCGTTGATGGGGAAAAAGTTCCCTGAAGACAAAGATGTTTTTACATTCTGGATAAGGCAGAATAGTTTGGGAGAAATTCATTCAGTGTCCATGTGCTTAGTGTCGGAATGTGCAGTTTTCCTTTCAGATGATGGGGATTCTAAGGCATTAAAAAACATTGTAAACCAAAGAGCAATGGGCGCGATTGAAGTATTCAATCGAAACGAAATTGTGGAAAAATATCAAGCAAGTGGGGTAAATGGACTTAAACGTACGGACCGCAAGGCATTTACGCATAAGGGCTGACCTACTAGAAGGAAGAATGGTAAACCATGAGTACACGCAACTAAGGAGAGCAGCTGACTCTTAATCAGTGGGTCCTGGGTTCGAGTCCCCGATGGTGCACCAAAAAAAGCCTTACGGAAACGTAAGGCTTTTTTCATAATGATTGCCGCTTTGTGTGAGTGCTTTCGTTTTGCCGCTGACTTCAACCCAAGTCAGCGGCTCTTTTTGTTTTGTAGGAGAAATGCAAGAACTTTTATTGTAAGAGAAACGGTAGCGTATATGCAGCTGCCAATAAAAGTAAGCAGCAAAATTATTTCCTGAAAACTCAAGCGTTCACCTCCCTCGTAATTTGGAGGCGACAATCAAGAGCAAATTATATCAGAAGGGGAGAGGACTGTCAAAATATGCTCTCCAAATCCTCAATGGCGGTTTGTTGGTACAATACCAATGAACCGCTTTTTCATGCAAAAAATTGCGCATGCCCAAAAGGCAACCGTTTAGTATAGATTGTAGAATACAAAAAAATGGAGGTATTTCCCATGAGCATCATCATCGGTATCGACCACGGCTATTACGCAATCAAGGCGGAACATTGTTCATTCCCGGCTGGGCTGACAAGCTACGGAGAGCACGAACCCTATCATTTAGCCGTTGACTTGGGTTGAGGTCAGTGGCTCCTTTTTTTGTAGAAATTCAAGGACCTTTAATGTAAGAGATACGGTACAAACGAAAGACTTGCAGCAGCAGGATACTTTGGTATCCTCAACTGCTACGAGACCTTGCACGCATGCGGTTGAACCTCCGTGTACTGGTCAGTACGCACGGTGGTGTGAGAGGTCGGCCCTTTACTTAGGAGAGCATCATACTGGATGAAAAAACTACAGAGACAGTATACAAATCAAGATGGATACCTTGTAGGATCGTACTCTGCAGAAGATAAACAGATAGGGGTATACGGCCTGGGCCATTTAGGAGAGAGCGTTGTCTGTCTGGTGACACCGCTCCAACCGCCAGGGTATCTCTTATTGATGTTTCGGAGACGATAGGTAATAGAATGTTCCTTATTACAAAATTCAAGGATGTCAATTTTTGCGGTGGGGTAATCTGTGTTTGAGGCGACGGTAATTGAGAATCTCCACTCACAGTCGTCCTCACTCATTTCAGACAAATCCAGAATTTGCTTGATCATGGCTTGCTTGACCGCTGCAGAAGAAGGCACGTAGGCGTCGGCGGCGGCGCTGTATACGAGTTGCCCTTTCGCATACGCCTCATCAATTGTCGCCTGGGCGGCGGTCATGAGGGAGCGAGCCTGGAGCATGACGCGCTTTTCAACGGCTTTGTCGATATAGCCGGTCAGGGACGGGACCAAAAGCGCTGCCAATACGGCCAGGATGACCAGGACAACGATCAGTTCAACGAGGGTAAGCCCTCTTTTTTGGTTGGAATCACAGAACCGGGCCATAGCGCACGCCTCCCGCATCAGTATAAAACCGTACAAATAAAGTATATGCGCATAACGATGCTGCGTCAATTGTGGGGGATGCCAAATTCTTTATACATTATTTGTGAATAATGTGATATTATAATACGATTTGAAAAACGCAGACGGCGGCAGTAAGAGGTACTGCCAAAAATCCTGCCCCAAATTTGTCGATTGTGCCAAACGAATAAAGTTGCAATGAGATGTAACTTTTTGTATACTATATCTATATATACTATACAAAATAATCGGAAAAATTATAAAAATTCTGGTTGGAAAGCGAGCCGGGTGTTGAAAAAGATTAGGATACAGCGGGTGAGCATCTTTGATATTGTCGCCACGCTGGTGTTGGCGGTGGTGCTCGTCGCGTTCGCGGTGCAGGGCACGGGGGAGTTGGCTCAAATGCAGACCGCCACGGACGATTACATCCAGTGCGAGACACTGGCCCGGCAGCTGCAAAGCGGGTCGGACTACCTGATCGAGCAGGTGCGGATGTACACCGCCACCGGTCAGCGGGAGTACATGGACAACTACTTTGAGGAGCTGAACACGACCCGCCGCCGCGAGAACGCTTTAGAGTATTTTGCAGAGCATTACGGCGACACCGATGCTTTCACGCTGCTGAAATCTGCCATGACAACGTCGCAAAATCTGAGCTATACGGATCGCGCAAACCCCGGCGAGAGCATCTTCAAGGATGCTGACAAGGCGCTGTACCGTGTCAAGCAGAACGGCAAGCACGGCTGCGGCTTCTATTAAGTGCGCACGGATTTTGCGCAGCTGCGCCGTCTGCCGGACCTGCTTTTCCCGCGGCGCTGTCCGTTTTGCGGGTCATTGCTGGGGCCGGACGCACTGCAGGGCACGGTTTGCCCGGCCTGCGTGCCCGAGGAAATGCGCTTACAGCACATTCCGGCGCGTCTGCCGGAGGGCGAACACGATTTTTACGCCGTGCGGGAGGCTGCCGCGGCGTATTATTACGAGGATATTGTACGTACAGCCGTTTTGCGCTGCAAGCGGGGCGGCTGCTTTTGGTATGCCCGGGAGCTGGCGGACCGTGTGGCCGTGCTGGTGTTCGGCGCACTGCCGGCCAAACAGCCCGGAAAAATGCCGCAGTATGCGGGTGTGACCGCGCTGCCGCTGTACAGTTGCATTGTGCCGGTGCCGCCCCGCCAGCCGCTGCCCGGTATGCCGGGTCTGCCGCTGCTGCTGGCGCGCCGGTTGGGCGCGGTGCTGGGGGTCCCGGTGGAGACACCGCTGTACATCAAGCGCCGGGGCCGCCCGCAGAAGGAGCTTACCCGCGAGCAGCGCCTGCAAAACGCCAGGGGCGCGTTTGGCTGCCGCCCCGGCACAGACCTGACCGGCAGGCGGGTGCTGCTGATCGATGACATTATCACAACGGGTGCGACGGCGTCGGCGTGTGCGCTGGCACTTTTGGAGGCCGGTGCGGTGGAGGTGACCGCTGTGGCGATTGCCGCGGCGGAGGAGCTGCCCAAGAGCCGGAAAAAGCCCCCTGAGACAAAACCCTAAAAAGACCGAAGCAGCGTGCCCGGAAATCATGGGCGTACCGCTTCGGTCTTTTTCATAGCTTATACGAGCTTATACGGGGCATCTCAGCACCATCCGGTATGCCGTGCCCGCCCCGCCCAACGCCAGCCCTGCCAAAAATAGGGTGAAAAATTTGGCGGTTTTGCCACGCGCATAAAATCTGAACATCCTGTATAATAAAGACACGGATCGATTTTCTGCTGTAAAAAGGAGAAACCGCGATGACAAAGCAAAAATATATCATGGCGCTGGACGCGGGCACCACGTCCAACCGCTGCATCCTTTTTAACGCCCGGGGCGAGATGTGCAGCGTCGCGCAAAAGGAGTTCACCCAGTATTTCCCCAAGCCCGGCTGGGTCGAGCATGACGCCAACGAGATCTGGACGACCCAGCTCGGCGTGGCGCTGTCGGCCATGAACGAGGTCGGCGCGTCGGCGGAGGACATCGCCGCCATCGGCATCACGAACCAGCGCGAGACGACCATCGTCTGGGACCGTGACACCGGCGAGCCGGTCTACCACGCCATTGTCTGGCAGTGCCGCCGCACAAGCGAGTACTGCGACGAGCTGAAGGCCCGCGGCCTGACCGACCTGATCCGGCAAAAGACCGGGCTGGTCATCGACGCTTACTTCTCGGCCACAAAGCTCAAGTGGATCCTGGACAACGTGCCCGGCGTGCGTGCGCGTGCCGAGCGCGGCGACCTGCTGTTCGGCACGGTGGAGACGTGGCTCATCTGGAAGCTGACCTGCGGCAAGATCCACGTGACCGACTACTCCAACGCCAGCCGGACGATGATGTTCAACATCCACACGCTGGACTGGGATGACGAGATACTGAAAATTCTCGATATACCGCGCTGTATGCTGCCGCGCCCCGTGCCCAACAGCGAGTTCTACGAGTACGCCGACCCGATGCACTTCGGCGGCGAGATCAAGATCGCGGGGGCGGCGGGCGACCAGCAGGCCGCGCTGTTCGGCCAGACCTGCTTTACCAGGGGCGAGGCCAAGAGCACCTTCGGCACGGGCGGCTTTCTGCTGATGAACACCGGCGAGAAGCCGGTATTCTCCCAAAACGGGCTGGTCACCACCGTGGCGTGGGGATTGGACGGAAGGGTAAATTACGCGCTGGAAGGTTCGATTTTTGTGGCGGGCGCAGCTATCCAGTGGCTGCGGGACGAACTGCATCTGCTGGAGGACGCCCGCGACAGCGAGTACATGGCGCAGAAGGTCAGGGACACGAACGGCTGCTACGTCGTGCCTGCGTTCACCGGTCTGGGTGCGCCGCACTGGGACCAGTACGCCCGCGGCACCATCGTGGGCCTGACCCGCGGCGTGAACAAGAACCACATCATCCGCGCGACGCTGGACAGCCTGTGCTACCAGATCAACGATGTGCTGGCCGCCATGCAGGCGGATTCCGGCATTGACCTGACGGCGCTCAAGGTGGACGGCGGCGCATGCGCGAACAATTACTTACTGCAGACGATGGCGGACATCAGCAACCTGCCGGTCAAGCGTCCCTGCTGCGTGGAAACGACGGCGCTGGGCGCGGCGTATCTGGCCGGGCTGGCCGTCGGCTATTGGAGCAGCACCGAGGACGTGCTGCAAAACTGGTCGGTGGACCGTGAGTTTATGCCGGGCATCCCCGACGACGAGCGCACCAGACGGCTGAAGGGCTGGAATAAGGCGGTGCGGTGCAGCTACGGCTGGGCGAAGGAGGAGTAAGGCCCCTAAAGCCTTCCCCTTGGGGGGGAAGGTGGCCCCGCAGGGCCGGATGAGGGGAGAGCTTGCCGCGACAGGCCGTAAACGGGTAATAGTGGCAAGGCTGCCCCTCATCAGTCAGCGGGCGGGGCCGCTGACAGCTTCCCCCAAGGGGGAAGCCACAGACTGTCGAAAAAGGTGTGCTCACCCCTTGGTCCCCTCTGCGAGGGGGCTCCGCCCGCAGGCGGTGGGGGAGAGAACTGTACGGCTGTCTGAAATATTTCGGGCTATGGCAAGGTTCTCTCCCTCCGCCCCTTCGGGGCACCTCCCTCGCAGAGGGAGGTTTTTCGACACGCTGAGCTTCCCCCAAGGGGGAAGCCATTCCAACCGCACGAACCAACAACACGAGGTATCAATATGTACGACATCATCATTATCGGTGCGGGCGTGTCCGGGTGCGCCTGTGCGCGGGAGCTTTCGCGGTATGACGCGAAAATTCTTGTAGTAGAGAAGGAGGAGGACGTCTGCTGCGGCACGTCCAAGGCCAACAGCGCCATTGTCCACGCCGGGTACGACGCGGCCCACGGCAGCCTGATGGCCAAGCTCAACGTCGAGGGCAGCCGCCGGATGCCGGCCCTTGCGGAGGAGCTGGATTTTGCCTACGAGCAGTGCGGCAGCCTTGTCGTCTGCCTGAGTGACGAGGACCGCCCCGCGCTGCAAAAGCTCTATGAAAACGGCATCGCCAACGGCGTGGAGGGGCTGCGCATCATAGAACGGGACGAGCTGGTGGGAATGGAGCCGAACATCTCGGACGCCGCCGTCGCCGCACTGTGGGCGCCCACGGGCGGCATCGTCTGCCCGTTCGGCCTGACGTTTGCGTTGGCGGAGAACGCCGCCAAAAACGGTGCGCAGTTTCGGTTTGACACCAAAGTTACGGGCCTGCACCCGCTGGACGGCGGCGGAGCCGGGTGGGCCGTCGAGACCGACCACGGCACGCTGGAAACGCGCTGCATCGTCAATGCGGCGGGCGTATACGCCGACACGCTGCACAATATGGCCGACGCGGCGCACCCCATGACCATCACGGCCCGGCGGGGAGATTACTTCCTGCTTGACCACACGGCGGGGCAGCATGTGCGGCACACGGTATTCCAGCTGCCGGGCAAATACGGCAAGGGCGTGCTGGTAACGCCCACGGTGCACGGCAATCTGCTGGTCGGGCCGACGGCCATCGACGTGGACGACAAGGAGGCCACGGCCACGACGGCGGCGGGCCTGGACGAGGTGCGGGAGAAATCCGGCCTCGCGGTCAAGGACATTCCACTGCGCCAGACCATCACGAGCTTCGCGGGTCTGCGCGCCCATGAGGCGCGGCACGACTTCTTCATCGGCGAGATCGCGCCCGGCTTTGTGGACTGCGCGGCCATCGAGTCGCCCGGCCTGTCCAGCGCCCCGGCCATCGGTGCGATGGTCGCGGACATCGTGCGCGGCAGTCTGCACTTACACAATAAGCCCGATTTTGACCCGACGCGCAGGGGCATTCTGGACCCCAAAGCGCTGGATCTTGCAGCGCGGGCGGAGCTTATCCGGCAAAACCCGGCCTACGGGCAGATTATATGCCGGTGCGAGAGCGTGACCGAGGGCGAGATCATCGACGCCATCCGCCGCACGCCCGGCGCGCGCAGTCTGGACGGCGTCAAGCGGCGCACCCGCGCGGGCATGGGCCGCTGCCAGGCGGGCTTCTGCAGCCCGCGCGTCATGGAGATCCTGGCGCGGGAGCTGGGCGTGCCGCAGAGCGAGATCACCAAGTCCGGCGGTGCGTCCAAAATCATCGTCGGCACGAACAAGGATAGCCTGTGAAAGGGGGCGTCTGCCATGAAAAACGTTGATCTGGTCATTATCGGCGGCGGCCCGGCGGGGCTGGCCGCGGCGGTGGCCGCACGCAAAAGCGGCGTGCAGGACATCCTGATCCTGGAGCGCGACAGTGAGCTGGGCGGCATCCTGAACCAGTGCATCCACAATGGCTTCGGCCTGCATACCTTTAAAGAGGAGCTGACCGGCCCCGAGTACGCGGCACGGTTTGTGACGCAGGTACGCGAATTAGAAATTGAATACAAGCTCAACACGATGGTGCTGGATCTGGCGGCAGACAAGACCGTCACCGCCATGAACAAGACCGACGGACTGTTTCAGCTGCACCCCAAGGCGGTCATTCTGGCCATGGGCTGCCGTGAGCGCCCGCGCGGCGCGCTGAACATTCCGGGCTACCGGCCCGCGGGCATCTTCACCGCGGGCACGGCGCAGCGGCTCGTCAACATGGAGGGCTGCCTGCCCGGGCGGCGGGTCGTGATTCTGGGCAGCGGCGACATCGGCCTTATCATGGCACGCCGCATGACGCTGGAGGGGGCAAAGGTGCTCTGCGTGGCGGAGCTGATGCCGTATTCCGGCGGCTTAAAGCGCAATATTGTGCAGTGCCTCGATGATTTTGGCATTCCGCTGAAATTGAGCCACACGGTAGTGGACATTCAGGGCAAGGAGCGCGTGACCGGCATCACGCTGGCGCGGGTCGAAAACGGAAAACCCGTCCCCGGCACCGAGGAGCACTACGACTGCGACACGCTGCTGCTTTCCTGCGGACTGCTGCCCGAAAACGAGCTGAGCCGCGCCGCGGGCGTGGCGCTGAACCCTGTCACCGGCGGCCCAGCGGTCAATGAGAGCCTGGAAACGAACCTGACCGGCGTCTTTGCCGCGGGCAACGTGCTGCATGTGCATGACCTGGTGGATTATGTGTCGGAGGAGGCCGCGGCGGCAGGTGAGCACGCGGCGGCATACATTGCGGGCGGCGGGGCCGCGGCGGGCCGCACCCTGCCCGTGCGGTGCGAAAACGGCGTGCGCTACACCGTGCCGACCACCATCCGCCCCGACTGCGCGGGGGATACCGTGACGCTGCGGTTCCGCGTGGGCGGCGTGTACAAAAATAAAAAAATCGCGGTGTACCGCGGTACAGACTGCATCTACAGCCGCAAGCGGCCCGTGCTGGCCCCCGGCGAGATGGAGACTGTGCGGCTGAAGGCCGAGCTCCTGCGCGGCCCGGGCGACGCCGTGACGGTAACGTTGGAGGAGGGCTGACGATGGAAAAACGTGAACTGATCTGCATCGGCTGCCCGATGGGCTGCCCGCTGACTGTGACGCTGGACGGCGGCGCGGTGGTCACCGTACAGGGCAACACCTGCCCGCGCGGCGACGCCTACGCCCGCAAGGAGGTCACCGCCCCGACGCGCATTGTGACCACAACGGTGCGCGTGATCGGCGGCACCCTGCCCGCCGTGAGCTGCAAGACCCGCAGCGACATCCCGAAGGAGAAAATTTTTGACGTTGTCCGCGCGCTGAAAAGCGTCGTGGTGCCCGCCCCCGTACATATCGGTCAGGTCCTGCTGCCCGATGCAGCCGGGACCGGCGTGGATGTGGTGGCGACGAAGGACGTAGCCGAGGTGTAGATTCATCCTGTTATGAAAATAACTTTCCGAAAAAGTTAAATTTTCAAAGGAATTTGGGCAAAAATCAATGGTATGTTTGAATATTGCACAAAGAAACCGTCGGTTTTTCGGCTTTTTGACAATTTTGCTAAAATCACTTTCTTTTTTGTGAAGAATATGTTAATATGAGATTAACAAAGTGTCGCGGCTGCGGAACCAGACGGCCCGGCGCCGAGTTGGGAAAGACCCACTCACAATTTTTGGAGGAATGCTTTTATGATGAAGTATCTGCAGAAGCTCGGTAAAGCTCTTATGCTTCCCGTTGCTGCTCTGCCCGTCTGTGGTATCCTGATGGGCATTGGTTACGCTCTGGCTCCCGCCGTTATGGGTGCCGAGGGCCCGACCTCCGGTGCTGCTTACACCGTAGGTTTCCTGCTGATCAAGGCCGGCGGCGCCCTGATCGACAACATGGCATGGCTGTTCGCCATCGGCGCTGCCGTCGGTCTGTCTGATGACCATGACGGTACCGCAGGTCTGGCCGGTCTGGTCAGCTTCCTGATGATGCAGCAGCTGCTCAGCCCCGGCGTTGTCGGCGCTGTCCGCACGCTGGAGGAAGGCACCGTCGATTACATTGCTTTCAGCAAGATCGCCGGCAACTCCTTCATCGGCATCCTGGCCGCCATCATCGGTGCTGCCTGCTACAACAAGTTCAAGAATACCCAGCTGCCTGACTGGCTGGCATTCTTCAGCGGCAAGCGCAGCGTTGCTATCGTGACCGCCGTGGTTTCCATCGTGGTTTCCGTTGTCCTGCTGTTCGTCTGGCCCGTCATCTTCGGCGTTCTGGTTGCCCTCGGCAACGGCATTGCCAAGATGAGCGGCATCGGCGCCGGCATCTACGCTTTCCTGAACCGTCTGCTGATCCCCACCGGCCTGCATCACGCTCTGAACAACGTGTTCTGGTTCGACACCATCGGTCTGGGCGATCTGAAGCACTTCTGGGCTGGCGATGTCACCGGTCAGAATGGTGTTAATTGGGACCTCGGCATGTACATGTCCGGCTTCTTCCCCTGCATGATGTTCGGTATCCCCGGTGCTGCTCTGGCCATGGTCCAGACTGCCAAGAACAAGAAGGCTGCTATCGGTCTGGTTGTTTCCGCTGCTATCTGCGCCTTCGTCTGCGGCGTTACCGAGCCGTTCGAGTTCGGCTTCATGTTCCTCTGCTTCCCCCTGTATGTTGTCTATGCTGCTCTGTACGGCATCTTCACCATCATTACCTACTACTCCGGCTTCCGTGCAGGCTTCTGCTTCTCCGCCGGTGCTACCGACCTGATCTTCTCCGCCAGCCTGCCTGCTGCTGCTAAGACCTGGATGATCATCCCTCTGGGCATCGCCGCTTTCGTTGTCTTCTACCTGGTGTTCAAGTTCGCTATCGTCAAGTTCGACCTGAAGACTCCCGGCCGTGAGGACGAGGATGCCGAGGCTGCTGAGGCCAACATCACCCTCGCCAACAACGACTTCACCGCCATCGCCTCCGGCGTTCTGGCTGCTGTCGGCGGCAAGGGCAACGTTGCCAACGTTGACTACTGCGCCACTCGTCTGCGCTTTGAGGTCAAGGACAGCACTGCTGTCAACGAGAAGGCCGTCAAGGCTGCCGGTGCTGCCGGTGTCATCCGCCCCAGCAAGACCGCTTGCCAGGTCGTTATCGGACCCAAGGTTCAGTTTGTCTACGACGAGCTGAAGAAGATGCTGTAATTTCTGACATCTTTCGGTAAAGGTCTGGTTCCCTTTATCAACTCCGCCGCGGGCGGGCGATCAGCCCGTCCGCGGCTTTTTCTGTGATTTGCTGCAAAAACGGTACAAAATCTTGGTACAAATCACATAAACCGGTCATAGTATCCCGCCCCATGGCGTGGTATAATGAAAAATAGGAAATCTGGGGCAACGCACCCCGAAAAGATCAGGAGGTATTTTCTTATGAAGATCATCCGTGCAAAAGATTACTACGACATGTCCCGCAAGGCCGCCAACATCATCTCGGCCCAGGTCATCATGAAGCCCAACTGCGTGCTGGGCCTGGCCACCGGCGGTACGCCCGTGGGCACCTACAAGCAGCTGGTCGAGTGGTACAACAAGGGCGACATCGACTTCTCCGAGGTCACGACGGTCAACCTGGACGAGTACCGCGGCCTGCCCAAGGAGCACCCCGAGAGCTACTGGAGCTTCATGCACCGCAACCTGTTTGACCATGTCAACATCCGTCCCGAGGCCATCAACCTGCCGGACGGCACCAACATGGACGCCGACGCCGAGTGCGCCCGCTATGACGCGGTCATTCACAATGTGGGCGGCGTTGACCTGCAGCTGCTGGGCATCGGCAACGACGGCCACATCGGCTTCAATGAGCCGAACGAGGCATTCGAGCTGGGCACCCACTGCGTTGACCTGAAGGCGGAGACCATCGAGGCCAACAAGCGCTTCTTCGACGGCAACGCCGATCTGGTCCCCAAGCAGGCCTACACCATGGGCATCAAGACGATCATGCAGGCCCGCAAGGTCCTGATGGTCGCCAACGGCAAGGGCAAGGCCGACATCGTCAAAAAGGCGTTCTTCGGCCCCGTCACGCCGGAGGTCCCCGCCAGCATCCTGCAGATGCACCCCGACTTCATTCTGGTCGGCGACGAGGAAGCCCTGAGCGAGATCTGATTTGCGGAGGGACACTGCAATGATTATCAAAAATGCAAAAGTCTACAGCGACGGCTGCCGCTTTGTGGAAAAGGACCTCATCATCCGCGATGGCCGCATCGTCTTTGGCGCGGCCCCGCAGGAGGGCGAGGAAGTCATTGACGCGGGCGGTGCCTATGCGCTGCCGGGTCTGGTGGACATCCATTTCCACGGCGCAGTCGGCCACGATTTCTGCGACGCCGACGAGGCCGGCCTGCAGGCCATCGCTGATTTTGAGGCGAGCAAGGGCGTGCTGGCCATCTGCCCTGCAACCATGACGTTCAGCGAGGAGATCCTGAACGGCATCATGGACGTGGCCGCGGCCCACAAGAACGAGCGCGGCGCGGATCTGGTCGGCATCAACATGGAGGGGCCGTACATCAGCCCCAAGAAGGTTGGCGCGCAGAACCCGAAGTACGTCATGGCCGCCGACGCGGGCATGTTCCGCCGCCTGCAGGCGCGCAGCGGCGGGCTGATCAAATTGGTTGACGTCGCCCCCGAGGAGCCGGGCAATCTGGATTTCATCAAGGAATGCCGCGATGAGGTGCGCATTTCGATTGCCCACACCTGCACCGACTACGACACGGCCAAGGCCGCGTTTGCGGCGGGTGCATCCCACATGACCCACCTGTACAACGCAATGCCGGGCATCACCCACCGTGAGCCGGGGCCGATCATTGCCGCGCTGGAGGATGGTGCCGAGGTCGAGCTGATCACCGACAACGTCCACATTCACCCGGCGATGGTGCGGTTCACCTTCAACACCTTCGGGGCGGATCGCGTGATTTTGATTGCGGACAGCATGATGGCCTGCGGTCTGCCTGACGGCCAGTACAGCCTGGGCGGCCAGGCCGTCACGGTGCGCGGACCCCGCGCGACGCTGACCGAGCAGCCCGGTACGATTGCGGGCAGCGCGACCTGTCTGTTTGACTGCATGAAGCGTGCGGTCCTCGACATGGGCGTGCCCCTTGAGAGTGCCGTCCGCGCCGCGACCCTGAACCCCGCCCGCAGCATCGGCATTGATGCCGATTACGGCAGTCTCGACGCAGGCCGCTACGGCAACGTCGTGCTGGTCGATGATAAGCTGGATATTTTGAAGGTTGTGCGGCACGGAGAGGTTATCGGCTAAAGGATTAGCGGCAGCCTCCCGGGAACTTGTTCTTTCTTTTGGCAGCAAAAGAAAGAACCAAAGAAAACTGCCGCTGTTTCGACGCGGTGCGGGGTTGTGCGCGTGGGGCCACAGTTGAGCGCAGCGAAACTGGGGAGCGCACAATGATTGCCCCCGCGGGGCAATCAACCGCACGAGCGTGTTTGCGAAGCAAACTGGCGGCGCTCGTTGTGCGCCGCCAAGCGGGACCCGCGACTTGGGGGCTGCACGCCCCCAAGACCCCCAAAGCGGAAGTCGGAAGGGGCGGGGGCTAAACGAAAGCAGTATTACTTTTCGTTCTTAACGCCCCCGCCCCTTCCTCCACTTTAAATTCGGGTGTTGCGGGGTTGCGAGCGCGGGGCCACAGTTGAGCGCAGCGAAACTGGGGAGCGAGCAATGTTTGCCCCTGCGGGGCAAACAACCGCACGAGCGTGTTTGCGAAGCAAACTGGCGGCGCTCGTTGTGCGCCGCCAAGCGCCCCCGAACCCCCGCAGGGGTGAACAGCAGCGCTGTAGGGGCGGCATATATGCCGCCCGCAACCTACCGCGGCAACCCGTCAACGGGAAAGGGGCCGGGCTGCCGCCCTCCCTCGCCCCTCTCGTCCGCGACCCGTTTACGGCAGTCTGTAGGGGCCGGGCATGCCCGGCCCTCCACCTCGCCATTACCACCCCTTTTATCCTTTGCATCGTAGGGAGGGGTCATGACCCCTCCGCGGGGCGTCGGGGACGCCGCCCCCTACAACACAATCCGCAGGGCTTCTCATTAACGCAAACGTCCGCAGCGGCCTGGGGGCAGGCCGCCCTACATCCCACTTTACCATATTCCGTGGGGCGGGCCTTCGCCTGCAACTCATTCACGCCACCCCGTAGGGGCCGGGCATGCCCGGCCCGCAGCCTCGCCATTACCACCCCTGTATCCTTTGCATCGTAGGGAGGGGTCTTGACCCCTCCGCGGGGCGTCGGGGACGCCGCCCCCTACAACACAATCCGCAGGGCTTCTCATTACCGCAAACGTCCGCGGCGGACTGGGGGCAGGCCGCCCTACATCCCACTTTACCATATTCCGTGGGGCGGGCCTTCGCCCGCAACTCATTCACGCCACCCTGTAGGGGCCGGGCATGCCCGGCCCGCAGCCTCGCCATTACCACCCCTTTTATCCTTTGCATCGTAGGGCGGCAAGCCACAGGGCCTTTGCATAACCGCCCTGCCCCTCAAACACAAAAATAACCTGCCTGCGACCTCTCGCAGGCAGGTTGTTTTTTTAGTTCCTTTTCTTCTAAGAAAAGGAACAAATCCCCGTCTCGTAAAAATTACTTCCGGTCAATCGCCACAACCACGCCGGCCAGCGCCAGCAGGGCCAGCAGGTTCGGCACGGCCATCAGGCCGTTGAACAGGTCGGCCAGCGCCCAGACCAGATCGACCTTCAGGGTCGAGCCGACCAGAATGAACGCAACTACAATGATGCTGTACACCGGCAGCAGCTTCTCGCCGAACAGCGCTTTGAAGTTCGACTGGCCGAAGAAATACCAGCCGATGATCGTCGAAAACGCGAAAAAGAACATGCACACCGCGATGAAGATCGGCCCAAAGCCGCCGAACGACTGGCTGAAGGCAGCCTGGGTCAGCGCTGTGCCGGTCATGCCCTGCGGGATCAGGCCGGACGTGATCAGCACCAGGCCGGTCAGCGTCAGCACAACGAACGTGTCAACGAACACGCCCAGGATCGCCACAGCGCCCTGGTCCTGCGGGCGCTCGACCTTGGCCAGCGCGTGGGCGTGGGGCGTCGAGCCAAGGCCCGCCTCGTTGGAGAACAGGCCGCGGGCCACGCCGAAACGCATGGACTGCTGCACAGTCACGCCTGCAATGCCGCCTGCCATGGCCTGCGGCTCAAAGGCCAGCACAAACACCTGCGCCAGTGCGCCGGGCAGCGCCTTGGCGTTGATGACCAGAATGGCGATGCAGCCCAGAATGTAAAATGCCGCCATGATCGGCACGACTTTTTCCGTTACAGCGGCAATTCTCTGCACGCCGCCCAGGAAGATGAACGCCGCAATGGCCGCCACCACGACGCCCACCGCCAGCCGGTTCAGGCCAAAGGCGTTGTGGAACGCATCACCGATGGAGTTGGACTGCACCATGTTGCCCATGAAGCCCAGCGCCAGAATGATGAGCACCGAGAACACCGTGGCCAGCACCTTGCCGACCTTGCCCTTGAACGCGGCGCGGATATAGTACGCCGGGCCGCCCGTGACATGGCCGTTCACCGTGGTCTTGTAGTGCTGCGCCAGCACGGCCTCGGCGTAAATGGTCGCCATGCCGAAAAACGCCGACACCCAGGTCCAGAACAGTGCGCCCGGGCCGCCGCTGACCAGCGCCGTGGCACAGCCCGTGATGTTGCCGGTGCCGACCTGCGCCGCAATGGCCGTCGTCAGCGCCTGAAAGCTGCTCATGCCCTCGGCGTCCGCCTTTTTGCCGCGCAGCGTAAAGCCGCCGAACACACGGCGGAAGCCCTCGCCAAAGCGGCGCACCTGCACGCCGCGCAGCCGCACGGTAAAGTACACGCCCGTGCCGACCAGCAAAAACAGCAGCAGCGAGTTCCACAGAACATCGCTGAACTGCTCAATAAACGTGGTAAATGCCGCCATACTGACCCCCATAACTCTTACATCCAAGATCCCCGCCGCAATGCGGGCGACTTATTTACTATACTATGAATTTGATATAAAGTCAAGTGTATTTGCATGACGTACACACTGGCGGCTGTGTCCGGTAAACGGCGCTTGTGGAAAGCCCGCGGGCCGGGCATGCCCGGCCCCTGCAACTCGACAAAATCAAAACGAGCCGTCCCAATCGTCGGGACGGCTCGTTTTTATGCGAATAAATTACTTGTTCTTCTTGCTGGCGGCCTTCATGCGCAGGTCGTGGTCCAGGATGCGCTTGCGGATGCGCAGGTTCTCGGGGGTGACTTCCAGCAGCTCGTCGGGCGCCAGGAACTCAAGGCAGCCCTCGAGGCTGAACTTGGAGACAGGCACCAGACGCAGGGCGTCGTCGCTGCCGGAGGCGCGGGTGTTGGTCAGGTGCTTCGTCTTGCAGACGTTGACCGTGATGTCCTCGCCCGTCGGGGTGTAGCCGACGACCTCACCGGCGTAGACCTTCTCGCCTGCGTTGACGATCAGGGTGCCGCGCTGCTGGGCGTTGAACAGGCCGTAGGTGACGGCGTCGCCGGTATCAAAGCTGATGAGGGAGCCGGTGGAGCGGGTCTGGATGTCGCCGCACCATTCCTCGTAGCCGTCGAAGATCGTGTTCATGATGCCCTCGCCGTGGGTGTCGGTCAGGAACTGGCTGCGATAGCCGAACAGGCCGCGGCTGGGTATACGGAACTCGATGCGGGAGCGGCTGTTCATCATCTGCATGTTCATCAGGATGGCCTTGCGCGCGCCCAGTGCGGTCATGACGTTGCCCTGATAGGTCTCCGGCACGTCGACGACGACGCGCTCCATAGGCTCCATGACCTTGCCGTTCTCCTCGTGGGTCAGAACGTGCGGGGGGCTGACCTGCAGCTCATAGCCCTCGCGGCGCATCGTCTCGATCAGGATGGACAGGTGCATTTCGCCGCGGCCCATGACGCGGAAGGAATCGTTCGTGGCGGAATCCTCGACCTTCAGGGCGACGTCCTTCAGCAGCTCGCGCATCAGGCGGTCACGGATCTGGCGGGAGGTGACGTACTTGCCCTCCTTGCCGGCAAACGGGGAATCGTTGACCGAGAAGGTCATTTCCACCGTGGGATCGTTGATCTTGACAAAGGGCAGGGGCTGCACCTTGCTGGGGTCGCAGATCGTGTTGCCGATGGAAATATCGGGCAGACCCGCAAATGCGACGATGTCGCCGGCCTGGGCGCTCTCGATCGGCTCACGGCCATTGGCCTTGAAGTCGAACAGCTTGGTGATGCGGCCGCTCATGTGTACGTCGGGGTTATGCCAGTCGCAGACCTGGATCGGGCTGCCGACCTTGATGACGCCGTTCTGCACGCGGCCAACGCCCATGCGGCCCACGAAGTCGTTGTAGTCAACGCTGGAGACCAGCATCTGCAGCGGCTCGTCGGGCTCGCCCTCCGGCGGCTGCACATATTTCAGGATAGTGTCAAACAGGGGCTTCAGGTCCGTGCCGGAGGCAGGATCGGTCCAGTCGTAGCTGGCCGTGCCGTTGCGCCCGGAGCAGAACACCATCGGGCTGTCCAGCTGCTCGTCGGTAGCGCCCAGGTCCATCAGCAGCTCGAGGATCTCGTCGATGACCTCGGCAATGCGGGCATCGGGACGGTCGATCTTGTTGACGGCGATGACCAGAGACAGGTTCTGCTGCAGAGCCTTCTGCAGAACAAAACGGGTCTGGGGCATGCAGCCCTCGGCTGCATCGACCAGCAGCAGAACGCCGTTGACCATCTTCAGCACGCGCTCGACCTCGCCGCCGAAGTCGGCGTGGCCCGGGGTGTCGACGATGTTGATCTTGACGCCGTTGTACTCGCAGGAGCAGTTCTTGGCCAGAATCGTGATGCCGCGCTCACGCTCGATGTCGCCGGAGTCCATGACGCGCTCGGCCACCTGCTGGTTGGCACGGAAAGCACCGGACTGCTTCAGCATCTGGTCGACCAGGGTGGTTTTGCCGTGGTCAACGTGCGCGATGATCGCGACGTTGCGGAGATTTTCCTGAATCATATACGTTCCCTCTCAAATTGAAAATGCCGATATACTGATATTTGCAGGGGCAAAGCCCCAATATCCACATACTATTTTATAATACGCTATAATGTGGTATTTGTCAAGAATCGCAAAACGCAAAAATGTGTGCTATAATATGGATTATTATAGTGATATTTTACACTAATTAAACAGACCGCCAGGCTTGCCTCCCTCTGCGAGACAGACTCCCCCCGATACGGGGGAGGTGGCGCTTGCGCCAGAGGGGGAGCGGTGGCCCGGAGGGAGAGAACCCTGCCATTGCCCCAAGCTACAGACGATGGCGAAGCTCTCTCCCCCAGCCGCTGCGGCGGCAGCCCCCTCGCAGAGGGGGCCAAGGAGATAGAGGGGAGAACCACTATGGCAAACAACACGGTACGCCACATCAACATCATCGGCCACCAGAACCCGGACACGGACTCGATCTGCTCCGCACTGGCGTATGCCTGGCTGAAAAACCGCGGCAGCCTGACCGGCCTGTATGAGGCCCGCCGCGCCGGACATGTGAACCGGGAAACGCGGTTCGTTCTGCAGCACTTCGGCGTGGAGCCGCCGCGGCTTTGCACCGACGTCAGCCCGCAGATCAAGGACATCGACATCCGCAAGCAGGCGGGCATCGACGGCGAGATGAGCCTGCGCGCGGGCTGGAACCTGATGCGCGACGTCGAGATCGACACGCTCTGCATCGTGGACGGCGACAACGAGCTGCAGGGGCTTATCACCATCAAGGACATTGCCGACGCGAACATGGACCTGTTCGACACGGCAGTGCTGGCCGCGGCCAACACCCGCTGCACGAACCTGCTGGAAACGCTGGAGGCTGAGCTGGTGGTCGGCAGCGCCGACGCCCACATTGACAGCGGCAATATCTGCATCGGC
>ENA-UPSY01001564-UPSY01001564.1-human-gut-metagenome-genome-assembly--contig:-NODE-1564-length-23290-cov-4.182527_pt1 | contig 23290 bp, 23 predicted proteins | sample MGYA00250044_ERZ773365 | MGnify/ENA primary metagenome ERZ773365 (study PRJEB29103, sample SAMN06111932) | human gut metagenome | biome: human gut; feature: ankylosing spondylitis patient; material... | reverse complement strand
GGCGTGCCGCCGCCAAAATACACCGTGTCGATGTACGCCGGGGCGATGCGCCCGGCGCTCTCTTCGATGTGCTCGAGCAGGGCGTGCTGATAGTCCGCCATACGGTCGGCCGCGCCGGCGCAGGAATAAAAATCGCAGTAGCCGCACTTGCTCGCGCAAAACGGGATGTGGATATAGATACCGAGACGCGGTTCCATAGACAGCTCCTTACATGGGGATGCCCCGGCCGCCGGAGTGCGGCGGCCAGGGGGGATAGATCGGATCAGATGAGCGTGCAGACGAGCTCGGAATACGCGGCCGGATCCTCAAGCGGCTCGCCCGCGATGAGCAGCGCCTGCGCGTGCAGGATCTTGGCGATGCGGGCGGCCTTGTCCTTGTCGCCGGCGTCGAACGCTTCCTTCATGGCCTGATAGGCGTGGTGGTTGGCGTTGAGCTCGAGCACACGGATGGCGCGGATATCGGTCGGCGCGCCGGGCATGCTCTTGAAATAACGCTCCATCTCGAGCGTGACGCCACCCTCCGTGCTCAGGCACACGGCGCTGGACACGAGCTTATTCGACAGGCGCACAGACGCGACCTGGTCGCCGAGCGTCTCCTTGACGAAGTCGAGCAGATCCTTGTCCTCGGCCTGCTTGGCCTCGGTCTCCTTCTTCTCTTCCTCGGTCTCGAGGCCGAGGTCGTCGGTCGCAATGTTGCAAAACGGCTTGTCGGCGTAGGTCTTCATGGTGTCGACGAAGTACTCGTCGATCTGCGAGGTCATGCACAGGACATCGTAGCCCTTTTCATGCAGCTGCTCGGCCTGCGGCAGGCTGAGCAGACGCTTAACGTTCTCGCCGCAGGCGAAGTAGATCTTCGTCTGCTCGGCGGGCATGGCGTCGACATATTCCTTGAGAGAGACGAGCTTCGTCTCGCTCGTGTGGTAGAGCAGCAGGTCCTTGATCTCGTCGACCTTGTCGCCCGTCTCGGTGACGGCGCCGGCGCGCAGCATCATGCCGAAGGCGGCGTGGAACTGCTCGTACTTCTCACGGTCGTTGGTCATGAGCTTCGTCAGCTCGGACTTGATCTTCTTGCCGAGGTTCGTGGCGATGAGCTTGAGCTGGCGGTCGTGCTGGAGCATCTCACGCGAGATGTTCAGCGACAGGTCGGGGGAGTCGACCACGCCGCGCGCGAACGCGTAGCACGGCGGCAGAAGGTCGGTGCATCTGTCCATGATCATGACGCCGGAGCTGTAGAGCTCGAGACCGGGGTCGGCGTCGCGCGTGTACATATTTGCCGGGACCTTGGACGGGATGAACAGCAGCGCGCGGTAGGAGATCAGGCCCTCGGCGTTGACGCGGATGACGGCCAGCGGGTCGTCATTGTCGTGGAACTTTTCCTTGTAAAACGCGATGCACTCCTCATCGGTCGCCTCCTTGCGGCTGCGCTGCCAGATGGGGACCATGCTGTTGACGGTCTGCTCCTCGGTCTTGGTGACCATCTCCATCTTCGGCTCGCCTTTTTCGTCCTTCTCGCCGGAGTCGACCCAGTCGCTCTGCTCGACGTCCATGACGATCGGCCAGCGGACGTAGTCGGAGTACTTGCGGATGAGCATCATGAGCTTCCAGTTTTCGAGGTAGGTGGAGTATTTCTCGCCCGTCTCGTCGGCCTTGATGTGCATGATGACGTCAGTGCCGACGGTGTCCTTCTGCGCCTCGGTGATGGTGTAGCCGTCCGCGCCGGTGCTGACCCACTGATAGGCGGTGTCGCTGCCGTAGGCGCGGGTGATGACCGTGACCTTATCGGCGACCATGAACGCGGAGTAGAAGCCGACGCCGAACTGACCGATGATGTCGATGGCGGCATCCTCCTGCGCGCTCTCGCCGAGATCGTCCTTGAACTTCAGCGAGCCGCTGCGCGCAATGACGCCGAGGTTGCTGTCGAGCTCCTCCTTCGTCATGCCGATGCCGTTATCCGACACCGTGATCGTGCGCGCGTCCTTATCCGGGGTGACGCGGATCTTGAAATCGCTGCGCGCCATGCCCACGTTTTCATCCGTGAGCGACTGGTAGCAGAGCTTGTCGATCGCGTCCGAGGCGTTCGAGATGATCTCGCGCAGGAAGATTTCCTTGTGCGTGTAGATCGAATTGATCATCATGTCGAGCAGCTTTTTGGATTCTGCTTTGAACTGTTTCTTTGCCATATCTATGCCTCCAAAATTTTAATTACATCTTTGGGTCCGTACCCGGCCTGCACGCAATAGCGGCCCACGGTACAGATTTTAATATTATAGCACATCGACCGTTTTTTTCAACACCCGCCGCCGGAATAATTGGGTTGTGCGGCGCGTTTTTTGTGGTATAATGAGACGTTAAGAAAAAAATAAGATTCTGTGAGGTGGCACCCATGAACGATCTGAAAGACCTGCTCCATGCGCGCCTGTTCCTGCTGGATATGGACGGCACGCTCTACCTCGGGGACGATGTGTTTCCCGGCGCAGTCGACTTCATCCACACGCTGGCCGATACCAGACGGCAGTACATTTATCTGACCAACAACTCCTCGCGCGCCGGCACGGACTACATCACGCGCCTGCGGCGCCTCGGCTTCCCGTGCGAGGCGGAGAACGTGTTCACGTCCGGCATGGCGACGGCGCTGTATCTTAACCAGCACTATGCGGGCAAGCCCGTGTATCTCGTCGGCACGCAGGCGTTTCGCCGCGAGCTGCTCAGCTACGGCATCCCGCTCGTCGAAGAGTGCGCGGAGATCGTCGTCGCCGGCTTTGACACCGAGCTCGTGTATGAGAAGCTCGACCGCGCCGTGCACTTCCTGCGCCGCGGCGCGACCTTCATCGCCGCCAACCCCGACTGGGTCTGCCCGATGCCGGCCGGCGAGGTGCTGCCCGACTGCGGGAGCATCTGCGCGCTGCTGACCGCTGCCTCCGGCGTCAAGCCGACCTACATCGGCAAGCCAAACCGCAACATGGTCGACGTCATCTCGGCGCAGACCGGCGTGCCGAACGAGCAGATCTGCTGCGTGGGCGACCGGCTGTATACCGACATTGCCGTGGCCGTGAATGCGGGCGCGCAGAGCGTGCTCGTCATGTCCGGCGAGACGGACGAGGCGATGCTCAGGGCGTCCGACGTGCAGCCGAAATACGTCCTGCGTGACGTGGCCGAGCTTGCGCAGATCCTGCGCGACGGCACTGTGTGAGAAAAAATCCAGAATTTTTTAAAAAGCGCTTGACAAACACGGACACAACTGTTAGGATATGTTCAGTAAACATCGTTTTGTGCGAATGATGTTTACGCCCCCCTCGTTTGTGTTCTCTCTTCCATTTCAGCGTCCGGGTCTGCATCCGCCACGGACGCGCAAGCACAGCAATCAACAGCCAACAGCCGAGCCGGCATTTGCCGGCTCGGCTGTTGGCTGTTTTTCACGGTATGCAGGCTTGCCCTGCGCTCAGATGTCCGCGCGGAACCACGCGCCGGGACGGTAGTGCTCGAAGATGACGATGTCGTAGTCGCGCTCGTGCGTCCAGGCGCGGCTCGTCCAGCCGGCGCGCACGGCGCCCATGGCCTCGCACAGGCGCACGCTCAGCGGCTTCGGGCCGATCTTGTAGGCGATGAACTGCGGGCGCGCGATCACGTTCGTGAGCACATTGCCGACGATGGCGGCGGCCGGCTTGCTCAGCGCCGTGCCGTATTCCTTCGGCGGCTGGCTGAGCTGGCCGCGCAGGATGTCGGGCGCGTTGCGCCGGAACCATGCGACGATCGTGGGATCGAAGCTCTCGACGCAGTAGGGGCCGGTGTAGGTGCGCAGCGCCTCGAGCGTCAGCGCGCACAGGCGGCGGTTATCGTGCCCGCGCTTGACCTCGAGCAGCAGCGGCACGCGTCCGCCGAGCGCCTCGAGCGCCTCGGCAAACGTCGGGATGACGCAGTCGGTCTTTCCGAGACGCAGCGCGCGCAGCTCGGCGAGGGTGAAATCATCAATGACGCCCTGCACGCCGCACATGCGCTCGAGCGTGTCGTCATGGAACACGACGAGCCGGTCGTCGGCCGTCAGATGCACATCCATCTCAACGGCGTAGCCCGCCTCGGCCGCGGCGCGAAACGCCGGCAGCGAGTTTTCCGGCACGGAGCCGTCCTCGGTGTGCAGGCCGCGATGCGCGTAGTTGCGGCATAAAAACGGCGCCTTCTGCGCGCGCGTTGCGCGGCCCGGCGCGACCAGAAATGCAAACGCACCCGCGCAGGCTGCGGCCGGTGCGGCGATCTTACAAGCGGTTTTCCAATTCATAATGTGTCCTCCTTTTGGCGGCGGGAGCCGCCGGTCTGCTGTCCCTTATTAAACAACAATTTCTGCTTTTCGTCAAATGGCTGTTGAATTGCACGGCGAGGTATTGTAGAATGGTACGGATTTGAAACAAACTTGGAGGTAACCCTGTGAAGCTCAACTACAAACGCACCATCTGCGTTGGCTTTGCCTTTTTTCTGATCTGCGCGTTCTGGCAGGCCTACGACAACACCGTCCCGCTGATTCTGACCAACAAATTTGGTATGTCGCAGGCATGGTCCGGTGTCATCATGGCGCTCGACAACAGCCTGGCGCTGGTTCTGCTGCCGCTGTTCGGCGCGATCTCGGATAAGCACACCGGCAAGCGCGGCCGCCGCACACCGTTTATCCTCATCGGCACGATCGTCGCCGCCATCGCCTTCATCAGCCTGTCGCTCGTTGACGACGCGCAGCTGAAGAATCTCGACGGCGCCGCCGCGATCGACGATCCCGCCGCTCTGCGCATCGTCTATCAGAAGGAGGCGGACCGCACGCTCAAGACGCCCGACGGCGAGACCTTCGTGCTCTCCGACACCTTTACCGAGGACGAGTTTGCCGCCATCACGAGCCAGGTCACCAATGCCGAGGGCAAGACCGTCACGAACCACGACTACACGAACTACGTCGTGCCCGCGCGTCAGGCCTATGCCCACCAGACGACGCTGCAGCATCCGGGCGCGCTCATCGGCTTCATCGCGCTGCTGCTGGTCGTGCTCGTCGCCATGGCCACGTTCCGCTCTCCGGCCGTTGCGCTCATGCCTGATGTTACCATCAAGCCGCTGCGCAGTAAGGCGAATGCCGTCATCAACCTCATGGGTACCGGCGGCGGCATCCTCGTGCTGGCCATCGGCATGGGCTTCGCCACGAGCTCCGTGCGCAACTCGCTCATGAGCTACACTGCCTACTTCTCCGTGATTGCGGGGCTCATGCTGCTTGCGCTGCTGATCTTCCGCCTGACGGTCAACGAGCCGAAGTTTGTCGCCGAGATGCAGGCCGACAGCAAGCGCTTCGGCATCGACAACGGGGACGACGGCGACACGCCCGTCGCTTCCGGCAAGCTCGGCAAGGCCGAGCGCCGCTCGCTCATTTTCCTGCTGCTGTCGATCGTGCTGTGGTTCTTCGGCTACAACGCCGTGACGTCGAAATACTCCGTCTACGCGAGCAACATCCTGCACAAGGACTATAACCTCACGCTCATGCTCGCGCAGGCCGCCGCGATCGTGGCCTACCTGCCCGTCGGCATCGTCGCGTCCAAGATCGGCCGCAAAAAGACCATTCTCGGCGGCGTCGTGATGCTGGCCACCGCGTTCGGTGTGGCCGCCTTCCTCAATGCCGAGAGCCCCACGATGCTCATGAACGCGATGTTCTGCCTCGCCGGTATCGGCTGGGCGACCATCAACGTCAACTCCTTCCCGATGGTCGTCGAGATGTGCTCCGGCAGCGACGTCGGCCGCTACACCGGCTTCTACTACACGGCCAGCATGGCCGCGCAGGTCATCACGCCGATGTTCTCCGGCTTCCTGATGGACAAGGTCGGCATGACCGTGCTCTTCCCGTATGCCGCCATTTTCGTGGCCGGCGCGTTTGTGACCATGCTCTTCGTCCGCCATGGCGACAGCCGTCCCATTGCCGTCATGGGTCTGGAAGCACTCGACATGGACGATTGATCAAGAATTCTATTTGGAGGTTGCTACTATGGAACGTCTGACCCGTAAACTCAAAAAGGGCGGCTACTCCGCCAACCGCCATCCCGCGGCACAGATCGATGAGCGCCTGAGCCAGCTCAAGGGCGTGCACAAGCAATGGGTCGGGGATGTGTCGGACATGATCACCGGCATGAAGCAGAGCGAGGCCGCCGGACAGGCCGGCGCGCTCACGCTGGCGATGCTGCAGGCGAGCTATGCCGCGATTGTGCGCATCGGCCGCCGCTTTGAGGCCGTCTGCCCCGCAGAGGGCAACACCGACGACGCCGTCACGGCGCTCGGCAAGCTTGAGGATCTGTACGAGCAGTGCCTCTCCGAGCTGGAGGACGCCAAGGCGGGTCTGGATGAGTGCCGCGAAAACGGCTTCCAGGATGACCTCGCCTACGGTGAGCTCATGGTGACGAAGCTCGGCCTCACGCAGCTGACCAAGCAGTTCGACATTGCCACCGGCTATGCCGAACCCGATCCGGAGCCGTACCAGTACCGGCCGAAGACGGACGAACCGGCGCAGTAAGCCGCTGTCAAATTTCAAAAGAGAGAAAAGGAGACCTCCGTATGAAACGCACGTTTACGACCATTGTCTGCGCGCTGCTTCTTGTGGCCATGCTCGCCGGCTGCGGCAGCACCGGCAGCACCAACCCCTTTGACGCCAAAGCCAAGACCTTTGACGCCGAGGGGATGCAGATCACGCTCACAAGCGACTTCAGCCAGGAATCGCTTGAGGGCTACACCGTTGGCTACGCTGCGGACACGGCGATCGTGCTCGCCCTCCATGAGACGAAGGCAGAGTTTGCCGACGCCGGCGCGGAAGACGTGACATTCGAGCAGTATGTCGAGTTCGTCCGGCAGGCGAACAGTGACAAAGCGCTCGTCGACGGTGAGCCCATCGACGGCAACCCGACGCTGCTGTATGACTTCCTCAACGAGGAGCAGAACGTCACCTACCGCTACCTCACCGTTCTCTACGAGTCTGACGATGGGTTCTGGATGGTGCAGTTTGCGTCCCAGAAGAGCAACTTTGAAGCCTATGAGCCGAGCTTCATCGAAGCCGCCAAGAGCGTCAGCTTCAGCGCCTGAGCGCGGGAATATCAAAGCCCCCGTCCGGCAGACCGCCGGACGGGGGCTCCTTTTCTGCGGTGCGCTGTGAGTGCTCTGCCGCAGCGACGCAAAAAACCTCCGCGCCGGATGGCGCGGAGGTTTTTGCATCAGTATATAAGACCGGATTACTTGAGTTCGACAGAAGCGCCGACTTCCTCGAGCTTCTTCTTGAGCTCCTCGGCCTCGTCCTTGGAGACCTGCTCCTTGATGGCGCAGGGGATGCCCTCGACCTTCGCCTTGGCTTCCGCCAGGCCCAGGTTGGTGATCTCACGGACGGCCTTGATGACCTTGATCTTCTGATCGCCGAAGCCGGTCAGAACGACGTCAAACTCGGTCTTCTCCTCGGCGGCAGCAGCAGCGCCGGCCACCGGAGCGGCGGCAACAGCAGCAGCGGCGGAAACGCCGAACACATCTTCGATCTCGTGCACGAGCTCGGACAGCTCGAGGACGGACATAGCCTTGATCTCTTCGATCATAGCAGTGACTTTTTCGCTAGCCATGGTAATTTTCCTCCTAAATAGTTAAGTGAAGTGGTCGCCTTATTCGGCGGCGGGAGCTTCGGCCTCGGCAGCCGGTGCGGCAGCACCGCCCATCTGCTCGACGACCTGGTTCAGGCAAACGGCCAGACCCGTGATGGGTGCCAGCATCGTGCCCAGGACCTTGGAGTACAGCGCGTCCTTGTTCTGGAGCTGCGCGATCTCCGCGATCTCAGCGTCATTGAGGACCTTGCCCTCAAGGAACGCGCCCTTGACGATGAACTTCTTGTCCTTCGCCATCTTCTCGCTCATGTCGTGGATCATGCGGATCGGGACGATCGGGTCTGCCGTGCTGGTAGCGAGCGAAGTCGTACCGTTGAGCAGATCGCTCATCGCCTCGAGGCCGGCGTCCTTGAGCGCAAAGCGGGTCAGGGTGTTCTTGACGACGGAATACTCCACGTCATTCTGACGCAGCTCGGTGCGCAGCTTGGTGTCTTCATCGACGGTGATGCCCTTGTAGTCGACGAACACGCCGGCGCTGGCGCTGTTGAGCCGTTCAGCCAGAGCGGCGACGATCGCCTGCTTCTCACTGAGAACTTTTGCGTTCGGCATAGTGTGATTTCACCTCCGTGTGAAAGATACACGCCCAAAAAAATTTCCGCGGCCAAAGCCCCGGAAACAGAAAAAGAAACATCATAATGGATGCATCCTCGGCAGGATTTCCGCGGTCAAGCCACCTGCTGTCTTTGGAGCGCTCCAATATAATACCAGACGTCTGCGCGTGTGTCAAGCATTTTTGCGGGCAAAAATGCATTTTCTCCTGCCGTGTGTGCGCTTTTTAAAAAGCGAGATGGCCCCCGGAGGAGTACCGGAGACCATCTCAAAAATCCCACAAAAAACTTTTACCCTAAACTGCTATGGTCAGTCTAACAAATATTCTCACAAAAGTCAAGCCTCACTTGTGACAAAGCGAGGCGTCTGCGCATTTTGCACACAGGCGTGTAAGTCTGCTGCATATGCCGCAAAACCGCATGTTTTTTCACCAGCGGATATCAGCAAGCCCCTCGCCGAGGGTCATACCGCAGCGGCCGTGGCCGGGATAGAGCGTGAGCTCGGGCGGCAGCGTGCGCAGAAACGGCACGGTCTGCTCGCCGAGCACGGCGGCGTCGCCGCCGCGCAGCCGCGTGATGACCGCGCAGCCCGGCACGATCGTGTCGCCGCTGAAAAATGCCTGCGCGCCGATGCGGTAGCATGCGCTGCCGCGTGAGTGCCCGGGCGTGGCGTAGCCCTCGATGTGCAGCGCGCCCCAGTCGAGCGAGACGCGCTCGGCAAAGGTCATGTCGGGCTCATAGGTCTCGGTCTTGAGGTGCAGCCCGCGTAGAAAATCGCGTGCCGGCGCGCCGCGCGACACGCTCAGCGCCGCGAGCAGCACGGGCGTCGTGTTGCCGGGGTTGCGCAGCCAGGCGGTGCAGTGATCCTGCCAGAGGGTGCGCGCCGAGAGCGCGCGCTGCATCCGGCCGAGGCCGGAGATGTGGTCGATGTGCTCATGCGTGAGCACGATCAGCGCGTGATACCCCTGCAGGCGCTGCATGGTCGCCTCGTCCGGCCAGGGGTCGAGGACAATCGCGTCGCGCCCCTGCGTGACGACGTACATATTGGAACCGATGGGCGGAAAGGGAATGCGTTCGATCTGCATAGGCCGTCAGTCCTCCCGGGGCAGGGCGAGCAGCCGGCGGCTGAGCGGCAGCTCGGACGGGAGGCTGTTTTCCAGCGTGACGACGCCGTGGCTACCGCCGCGGACCCAGCCGCGGCGCACGAGCTGGCGCAGCGTTTCGCGGGCGGTGCCGTCGCTGCCGTCGTAGAGCGTAACATTGCCGCCGAGGGCGGCGCGGATGGCCCGGCGGGCGAACGGGAAGTGCGTGCAGCCGAGCACGGCCGCATCCACGCGGCCGGCATACGGGCCGAGCTGCCGCGCGAGGTAGGCTGTGAGCGCGGGGGAATCGAGCTCGCCCCGCTCGACGAACTCCACCAGCTCCGGGCACGGCAGCGGCACGATCTCGGCGCAGCCGGCGCACTGGTGCATGAGCGCGACGAACTTCTCCTCGCGCAGCGTCAGCGGCGTGGCCAGCACGAGCACGCGCCGGTGGTGCGCCACGGCGGGCTTGAGCGCCGGCTCGATGCCGATGACGGGGATGTCCGGAAAGGCGGCGCGCAGCGGGCCGATGGCCGCGCTCGTGGCCGTGTTGCAGGCGATGACGGCGGCCTTGATGCCGCGGTCATACAGCCGGCCGATGACATCCTGCGTCAGGCGGCGGACCTCCGCGACCGGGCGCACGCCGTAGGGGGCGTTGGCCGAGTCGCCGAAATAGAGAAAGTCCTCCCCCGGCAGGCGCTGCACGAGCGCGCGCAGGACACTGATGCCGCCGAGGCCGGAATCAAACACCGCGATCGGAAGCTCCGTCCGCTCCATGGTACGCCCTCCTTCCCGAATTTCGTACAGAATGCATCTATTGTACCACATTCGGCGCAGTTTTCAAGTCAGGCGATGGCGCGGCGCCGGGCACGTCCGTGCACAGTTGGTGCGTGAGCAGGATGGAAAGCGTCTGGTTGCAGGCGATCATGGACGCGGAGACGGCCGTGCAGAGCAGGGCGCCGAAGGGGGTGATGCGCCGGCTCATGCGCGCGATGCCCGCCCTGGCCGTGTCGAGCAGGCCGGTGGCCTGAAAGATGCCAGAATAGGCCGCCGAAAGCATGAAAACATCCCCCGGAGCAGACGCTCTGGGGGATGCGTTTTTGTACGGCTTACTTGTTCCAGGGGTTGGCCGGGTCGGGGTCCGTCGGGTCCCAGCCGCGGTTCGGGCTGGAGATGTCCAGCCACGGAGCGGACGGCTTCGGCACCGGGAGAGACGAGGCGTTGTAGATCGACACCGTGGTGCCGAGCGGGCAGTTGTCGTAGATCCACTTGGCGTCCGCTACCGTCAGGCGCACGCAGCCGTGCGAGCAGACTGTGCCGAGCTGGTTATACAGCCGGTAGGACAGGTCATTCTTGTTCGGGCTGTTATACGGCGAGGAGTGAAAGAGATAGTTGCCGACGATCTGCGTGCAGTACTGCCCCCAGCAGCCCTGCAGCGGATGCCAGGCCGCCTTGAACGGTGTGCGGAACGTACCGATCGGCGTGGTCTGGCCGGGGCCGCAGACGAAGGCGTGATGGAGGATGGAGTATTCTCCGCTCTTATCCAGGCCGTAGACCAGCACCGTGCACTGGTTGCGCACGACGTGGAGCTGATACGGATACTGCGCGCTCTGCAGGCTTTGATACTCCGCGTCCGAATAGTTGTTGACCGGGACAACAAACGTCGTGCGGATCGCATCCGTGCCGCACAAGAGCAGGATCTCCACCGTGTGCTGCGTGGGCATATCGCGCTTCCAGACCGACTCGGCAATGTGGAAGCCCGGCGTAATGGAGCTGCCGTCGAGCGTGTAGCTGCGCGTCGGCTGCTGCACGCCGTCAACATACCAGACGAGCGTCGCCTTGCCGGGGGCGGCTTTGTATTCCGCGGGGAAATAGCGATAGGTCACGTACAGGTCGATGGCGCGGCACTCCGGCGAGAGCGCGGGCACGGGATCGGTCACGACCGTGCCGACGCCCTGAAGCATGATGTCATACTCCTGACTGGTCTGATCGGCTGCGAGCGTGACCGTGCAGCCGCGCATAAGCACGCGCACAAGGCCGGCATGGCCGCTGCCCGCGACCGTCGTGCCCTCGGCTGCAACGGTGAGCGCATCGACCGCGCCGCCGACGGTGACCGTGCCGTTCGGATCGGTGCGCACGACCAGTGTACCGGTGATGTTCAGATCACCGAGGTCGCGCCCGGCGGCACCGCCGAGGTAGAGCGTGCCGGTAAAGGCGTCCGCCGTCAGGGGTGCGGCGCCGGTATAGATCACGCGGCCGGAATCGGGCAGCGCGTCGGCGTCGCTGCAAAACTGCAAGCCGAGCTCATAGAGCATCTGCGCGATCTCGGCGCGGGTGATGCTGGCCGTGGGATTCAGGTGGCCGGTATCATCGCCGTTGACGATGCCGGCTCTGACCAGGCCGGCCACGGAGGCGACCGCCCAGCCGCTGACACCGGAGGCGTCCGGGAAGGCCTGAAGATCCGCAGCCGTGCCGTCAGAGACTGCAAAGGCGCGCGCGAAGACGGACATCGCCTCCTGGCGCGTGATGCTGCGGTTCGGGCCGATCGTGCCGTCACCGTAGCCGCTGAGGATATTCATCTGGACGGCGGTGCTCAGCTCCGGATAGTACCACGCATCCCGGTTCACATCGGAAAAGAACGCAATGTCCTTCCCTGCCGTACAGCCGAACACGCGCACGAGCATGGCGGCCATCTGTGCGCGCGAGGCATTGCCCATCGGCAGCAGATCACCGTGCTCGTCACCGAGCAGGATGCCGTGCGCACAGGCAAAATCCATCGCCGCCTGATACCAGGGGCCGGTAGGTGTAGGCTCGGGGCTGGGCTCGGGGCTGGGCTCCGGGCTGGGTTCGGGACTGGGTTCGGTGCTGGGTTCGACCGGGGCTGTCGGCTCCGACGAGGGGACGGCAGGCTCTGCCGTAGACGTCGGGGTCTGCGCAGCGTCCGGTTCTGCAGCGGCGACCGGCGCGGCGGCCAGCGTCAGCACGCAGACGAGCACGAGCAGCAGGGACAAAAAGCGTTTGCGCATGGTTTTCTCCTCCATTGTTTTCTGCGGATTTCGACTGTTTTCATTATAACGGAAGGCTGTGATTTTTCAACGGTTTTCGCAGAGATTTCAAATTATTTAAGTCTTTTGTGCCATCGACGCAAAAAAGCAGCGCAGCCTCACAAGACTGCACTTAAGACTGCCGGAAAAGGGTTCGGTTTTCGGGCGTTTGGTTTACATAATTATTCGTTCAAGAGCTCCGCGATGTCGTCCTCCCCATAGACGCGGATGCCGTGCGCGCCGAGGAGCGCTGCGGTGACGCCGTCGCCGGCAACGCGCGTGCCGGTAAACGTGCCGTCATAGATCTCCCCATGGCCGCACGAGGGGCTGCGCTGCTTGAGCAGGGCGGCCGTGCAGCCGAAGCGCTGCGCAAGGGCGAGCGTCTGCTGCGCGCCGCGCGCATAGGCATCCGTAACGTCCCGGCCGGAACGCATGACGACGCGGCTGCCCTGCCGCTCGGACGCGTCGCGCGGCGTCGGCAGTCCGCCGAGCTGCTCCGGGCAGACGGGCACGAGTGTATGCCGAGCCATCAGTTCGCGCAAAACGCTGTCAGGAAGGCCCTTGGACGCACCGTCATACCGGCAGGCGACGCCGAGCAGACATGCACTGACGAGCAGTTTCATCGTCCACCGCGCTTTCCGCGGCTCCACGTGAAGCCGAAGATCATGCCGAGCACGCCGCCTGCGATGTGCGTGAGCTGGGCGAGGCCGGCCGTGCCGGTGACGGCCTGAAAGATCTCGCTGCCGAGGTAGAGGATGAGCACGAGGATGAGCGTGAGCGGGATCGTGCCGGTGCGCATGCCGGCGAACGACGCGAGCACGATGAGCATGAACACGACGCCGGACGCGCCCATGAGCGCGCTGTTCGGGAAGAAGAACCACAGCACCAGCCCCGTGACGAGCGCCGTGAGCGCGATGGCGAGCAGGATGCGCTTGCCGCCGAAGCGCTCCTCCGCCGTCGGGCCGACGACGAGCAGCATGACGATGTTGCTGCAGTAGGCAGCAAAATCCGGGTGGCCAAGCACGTGCAGGAAAAAGCGCGGATAGGTCAGCCAGTCCGTCAGCGGCGAGCGGTAGACGCAAAAGAGGTTCTGCGTCGTCCAGCCGTCGGTGAGCTTGCCGAGACCGAGCGCAAGCAGGCTCAGCAGCGCAAACGTGAGGATGACGGGCGAATTATACAGGATCGTGATGGAACGTTTCTTCATAAGTACCTCTCAAAATCAAACGCGCGCAGATCGTCCGGGACCGGCGCGGTAATATGCAGGCTCTGCCCGGTGACGGGCTGCGCAAAGTCGGCCGCAGCGGAGTGCAGCGCGGGGCGCGCGAGCCGGGACGCATCGCCGCCGTAGAGCGCGTCGCCAAGCAGCGGATGGCCGAGGGCGGCAAAGTGCACGCGGATCTGATGCGTGCGCCCGGTGCGCGGCGCGACGCGCAGGAGCGTGCAGCCGTCCCGCTCGGCGAGGACGGTATAATCCGTGACGGACGGCTGACCGCCGGGCGCGGTGATGCGCCGGGTCGAACCGTCGTCCGCGCGGGCGATGGGCAGGTCGATCGTGCCGTGCGGCGGCAGCCCCGTGCCGCAGGCGACGGCGAGATAGGTGCGCCGGAAATCGCCGCTGTGCAGCACGCGGCGCAGCCGGTCGTGTACGTAACCGCTGCGGGCGACGAGCATGACGCCCGACGTGCCGCGGTCGAGCCGGTTGACGGGGTGAAACACAGCGTCCGGTCCGAGATAGGCGGCAAGGGCGTTTGCGACCGTGGGCTCGCCGCGGTCATATCCGCCGTGCACGGCCATGCCCGCGGGCTTGTTGAGCGCGAGCAGATCGGCGTCTTCATACAAAATGTCCAGCGGCACGGCCACGGGTGTGAACTTGCCGCCGGAGCGCTTATCATCGATGCGCACGGTGAGCACATCCCCCGCGGCGACGCGGTCAACGGTGCGGGCGTGCACGCCGTTGAGACAGATGCCGTCCGGCACGGTCTTGACGCGGGCGATCGCACCGTCGGCCATATGCAGCTCACGCCGGAGCAGGCTCTTGACCGTGCGGCCTGCCTGCTCCGGCGTGACGGTGAGCGTCAGCCGGCGCATTCCTGCGCGGCCAGCGCGGCCTCGTATGCGGCGCGGGTGCGGCTGTCAAAGCAGACCATGCGCACGCGCGTGATCTCGGGATGGTCGGCGAGGTAGGCCGTGATCTCGCGCACGGCGATCTGCGCCGCCTGATCCAGCGGGAAATGGTAGATACCCGTGCTGATGGACGGGAAATCGACCGTGTGACAGTCGTTTTCGCTCGCAAGGCGCAGGCTGTTGCGGTAGCAATTGGCCAGCAGCTCCGGCTCGCCGTGCTGCCCGTCGCGCCAGCGCGGACCGGGCGTGTGGATGACGTGGCGTGCCGGCAGACGGTAGCCGCGCGTGATCTTCGCCTCGCCGGTCTTGCAGCCGTTGAGACCGCGGCACTCGTTGAGCAGACCCGTCCCGGCGGCCATGTGGATGGCGCCGTCTACCCCGCCGCCGCCGAGCAGCGAGCAGTTGGCGGCGTTGACGATGGCATCGACATCCGACTTCGTGATGTCGCCCTGAATGATCTCGAAACGGTTCATGCAGTTACCTCCTTACCGTCGATGGTGACAACGATGCGGTCGTTCTGCGCGTCGATGGCGACGTCTCCGGCGGCCTTGCGCTGCGCGACGACGGCAGAGGCGATGGCATCCTCCACGTCGCGCTGGATGGTGCGGCGCAGGTTGCGCGCGCCATACGTCTCGCTGTAGCCCTTTTGAACCAGATAGTCCACAACGGCAGGCGTCCAGTGCAGGTTCATGCCGCGCTCGGCCATGGCGGTGCGCACTTCGTCGAGCATGAGGGATGCGATGGCACGGAAGTTCTCCTCCGTGAGGTGGTTGAAGTAGACGATCTCGTCGAGGCGGTTGAGAAACTCCGGCCGCAGGAACTCGTTGAGGGCGCGCTGCGCACGCTCACGGCTCTGATCGTCCGCGCTCAGGCCGAAGCCGAGCGTGCCGGTGCGCGTGTTGCTGCCGGCGTTCGTGGTCAGGATGATGACGGTGTTCTCAAAGTTCACGGTACGCCCCTGCGCGTCCGTGATGCGGCCGTCGTCCAGGATCTGCAGCAGCAGGTTCATGACGTCCGGGTGCGCCTTTTCGATCTCATCGAAGAGGACGACGGAGTACGGCCGGCGGCGGATCTTCTCCGTGAGCTGACCGGCCTCGTCATAGCCGACATAGCCCGGAGGCGAGCCAATCATGCGTGAGACGGAAAACTTCTCCATAAACTCCGACATATCCAGCCGGATGAGCGACTCGGGCGCGTGAAACAGCTCGTCGGCGAGGCGCTTGACAAGCTCCGTCTTGCCGACGCCGGTGCCGCCGACGAACAGGAAGCTCACAGGCTTGCGCTTGGCCTGCAGGCCGACGCGATTGCGGCGGATGGCTGCGCAGACGGTATCGATCGCCGCGTCCTGCCCGACGATATGCGCGCGCAGGCGGTCGCCGAGACCGGCAAGCTGCTCAAACTCATCGGCGCGGATGCTCGCGGCCGGGATCTTCGTCCAGAGCTCGATGATGCGCGCGAGGTTATCCGCCGTGAGCTCCGGGCGGCCCTTGGCGCGCAGCGCATCGAGCTCGGTCTGCAGCTGCATCTCGCGGCTGCGCAGCTCGGCAATGCGCGCATAGCGGTGCTCGAGCTCCTGATCGTCATACGCGTCGCCGCTCTTCGGCGGCGCGGAGGCCAGCAGCTCGCGCTCGCGCGCATAGTCGCCGATCTCCTTTTCGACCTCGTCGGCGCGGATGAGGTCGGCATTTTTCAGGTTCACGTCCGAGCAGGCCTCGTCGATGAGGTCGATGGCCTTGTCGGGCAGGAAGCGGTCGGTGATATAGCGCTCGCTGAGCACGACGGCGAGGCGGCACATGTCGTCCGGGATGACGACGCCGTGGAAGTCCTCGTAATAGCGGCGCACGCCCTTGAGGATCTCGACGCTGTCGTCGATGCTCGGCTCGGCCACCGTGACGGGCTGGAAGCGGCGCTCGAGGGCCGCGTCTTTTTCAATGTGCTTGCGGTACTCGGCGAACGTCGTCGCGCCGATGACCTGGATCTCGCCGCGCGAGAGCGCCGGCTTGAGGATGTTGGCAGCGTTCATGCTGCCCTCGGCGTCGCCCGCGCCGACGATGTTGTGCACCTCGTCGATGACGAGGATGATGTTGCCGACGCGGCGGATCTCCTCGATGAGCCCCTTCATGCGGCTCTCGAACTGGCCGCGGAACTGCGTGCCCGCCACGAGCGCCGTGAGGTCGAGCAGGTAGACCTGCTTGTCGCGCAGCTTATACGGCACATTGCCCTCGGCGATGCGCTGGGCAAGCCCCTCGGCGATGGCCGTCTTGCCGACGCCGGGCTCGCCGATGAGACAGGGGTTGTTCTTCTGGCGGCGGTTGAGGATCTGGATGACGCGCTCCAGCTCCTCCGCCCTGCCGATCATGGCGTCAAGCTTTCCGTCGCGGGCGCGCTGCGTGAGGTCGATGCAGTAGTTATTCAGGAACTTGAGCTTGCGTGGGGCGCTGCCGCGCTTGTCGGCAGCGGCGGCATCCTGCCGCGGCTGCTCCGGCGTCTCCGCGTCGGGCGCAGAGGGCGGGTTCTGGTTAAAGAGGCGGTTCAAAAACGGGAACGTCGCGGTCTTGCCGTCGTCCTCGTCCGTGTCGGTGTCGGGGGCATCGGAGTCCGTGTCCGCGTCGCCGCCGAGCATGCCCATGCTGCCGAGCATCTCCGCCACGTCGCCGGTGAGGTTGTCGAGGTCGGCGTCCGAGATGCCGAGCTTTTCCATCATCTCATCGACGGGCTTGATGTGCAGCTCGCGCGCGCAGCGCAGGCACAGTCCCTCATTGTGGGACTCGCCGTTTTCGATTCGTGTGATAAAGATCACCGCTACATTTTTCTTGCAGCGGGAGCAGAGTGTAGGCTGCATAGACTGGTTCTCCTGTTCGATAGATTCCGTGCGCGCAGGTCACACGCTCGCGCCGAGCGTGAGCACGTCGATGGCCTGCAGCGCTTTTGCCAGAGCGGTGTGCGCAAGCGTGTCGCGGCCGATGACGGGCCCGGCAAACTGCAATGCCCAGCACAGCAGGATGCCAAAGCACACGCCGTTGACCGCGCCGATGGCGGCACCGCCAAAGTCGTTGAGCCGCTCCCGGTTCGGGATGCGGAAGGTGAGATTCGGTAAATTTCCGATCGCGGAAAGGATCAGCATCAAAAGCAGAAAGCCGACCGCCGTGACAAGCACGTAGCACAACCGCGCACAGTAAAGCTGCGTCATGGCCGTGCGCAGAGAAAGCTCCTGCGCGTCGCGCAGCGCGAGCGCCTGCCGCGCCATGCGCTGCCCCGCCCGGCCGGAAACACCGGCGGCGGCGAAGCACTGCTCAGCGTATTCCTGCGCGGTGTCGGGGTGCGCGGCGACCCAGTCCTCGCCCGAGAGGCCGGCGTCGTTATCCGGGAGACCGGCCGCGACAACGTCGAGCTGTCCCTCAAAATATCCGCCGGCAAACGGCTCCGCCACTGGCAGGAGGCGGTCGGAAACCTGCCCCGCGAGCAGCGCCGCGCCGTAAAACGCAACGACGATGGCGGCAAGCTGCGCGGCACTGAGGATCAGGCCGCGGCGGTAGCCGCTCCAGACGGCGGCCAGAATAATGGCGGCGAGCACCACTGTCAAGACGATCTTCATAGGCGTATCCCTGTTCTTTCTCTCTAAGCTGCGGGGGTCAGAAGGCGAGCACCGCGGCGCTCGAACCGCTCACGAGCAGCGCCGCACCCCGGCGCAGCAGCACCGAGCGGCGGACGCCGAGCAGGTTCTGCTCGACGGACTTGATCTCATCCAGCTGCTGGTTATAGAGCGTGAGCCGGTCGCTGTACTGCACGAGCACCTGCTTGCCATTGACGGACAGGCTCGTGACGCTGCCGGTGGGTGTGCACTCGCCGAGGACATTGCCGCCGGAATTGACCGTGACAAGCTGCGCCGCACTGCCCGAGCGGTAGCGGCTGAGCGCGAGGGTGACAAACCCGTCGCCCTCGGCGGCGTAGTCATACAGATACAGGTCGCCGAACGAGTACTCGTCGGCGAGCTTGGCGCTGTCGTCAAAAAACGCGAGACGCGACTGCGACACGCAGCAGATCCTGCCGCCGCGCCAGAAGAGATCGGCAAAGAGCTCATCGGCGCACACGGTGCTGCCGCGCTCATCGGCGCTCGTGAGGGTGAAGGTATGCACGGCGCTGCCGGTGTCCTGCAGGCAGAGCACGGCAAGATGCTTCCCGTCCGGACTCACGGCGGCGCGCACGAGGTAGCCCGTGCCGGAATACCAGACGTAGACGGCCTTGCCGGAGGCATCATACACCGTGACGGCACCTTTATAGCCCGCGGCCTCCGTGCAGACGGCGAGATAGCCGCTCTCACTCAGATCGGCGCTGATGATCTCCCCGGACGGGGTAATATCGGTCTTGTTGCCCTTGAAATCCGCCACGCACAGCGTCGTGCCGCCGATGTCATAGGCGCACACGCGCTCACCGCCGACGGAGATACCCGGCTGCGCGAGCGTGAAGATCTCGTGCAGGACGGTCTTGCCGCTGTCATCGAGCAGCTGCAGGCCGCTGGAGGATACGACCGCAAGGCGGCTGTCCACCGTGCGGAAGGTGCGGTTGGCGCTGGAGTCAAAGGTATAGGGCGCGCTGTCGTCCAGATAGTCGTTCGCCGAGCCCGGCCGGTCGCGCAGCAGCAGATACAAAAACAGCAGCACGGCCAGCACGCACACCGCAACGATGAGCGCCTGACGCAGTCTGGGATTTGGTTTTGCACGATCGTTCATGGACATTCCTCCCCTGTCCGCGCCCGGCGGACGCAGCGTCAGGCCTGATTCATCATATCGCCGACGACGCCGTCGTACCACACGCGGTTGAGATACAGCCCCTGCGGGGGCATGGTCGGTCCGGTGAGCCGCCGGTCGCGCGTGGCCAGCAGCGCCGGGATATCCTCCGGCTCGATCTTGCCGTAGGACGCATAGACCATCGTGCCGACAATGGCACGCACCATGTTGTACAAAAAGCCGTCGGCGCACACGGCGATGGAGATCATCGCCCCGTCGCGCTCGGCACGGCACCAGTGCACCGTGCGCACGGTCGTGCGCGTCTCGGTGCCGACGGAGCGCACGGCGGCAAAGTCGTGCGTGCCCTCAAAGGCGCGGCCGGCGCGCTCGAGCCGCGCAAAGTCCAGCGGCTGAGGATAAAAGCAGACGCGGTGCTCCAGAAATGCATCGCGGATGCGGGAATTGTAGATCTGATAGACGTATTCTTTCTGGATGCACGAGCCGATGGCGTTGAAGTCCTCCGGCGCGGCAACGGCGTCGACCACGGCAATGTCCGCCGGGAGGCGGGCATTGACCGCGAGGGGCACACGGTCGATCGGGATCGTGCAGTCGGTGCGGAAATTGGCACAGTAGCGCTTCGCGTGCACGCCCGCATCCGTGCGGCCGCAGCCAACGACCTTGATCGGCTCGCCGCAGACCTTTGTGAGCGCGCGCTCAAGCGTTTCGGCGACGGTGACATCCGTCTTCTGCACCTGCCAGCCGTGATAGGCCGTGCCGTCATACTGCAGGCGCAGGGCGATGTTGCGCCTCACAGCCCGAACCTCGAGAGCACGATCATGCCGGCGAGCACGAGCGCGCCCCAGAGCAGGGCGAGCGTATCGCGCCCCCGCCACTCGAGCTGCTTCATGCGCGTGCGCCCCTCGTCGCCGTGATAGCAGCGGCACTCCATGGCCACGGCCAGCTCGTCCGCGCGGCGGAATGCCGACACGAACAGCGGCACGAGCAGCGGCAGCAGCGCTTTGGCGCGCTGGATGAGGTTGCCGGTCTCAAAATCCGCGCCGCGCGCTTTCTGCGCGGACATGATCTTGTCCGTCTCCTCGATGAGCGTGGGGATAAAGCGCAGCGCCATGGACATCATCATGCTCATCTCGTGCACGGGGACTTTGAGCTTTTTGAGCGGTCCGAAGAGGATCTCCATCGCGTCCGTGAGGGCGATGGGCGATGTGGTATAGGTCAGCAGGAACGTGCCCGCGATGAGCATCGTGATGCGCAGCACCATGAACACGGCGCGCACGAGGCCCTCATAGGTGATGGTGATCTTCCAGACGGACACGAGCTCGCGCCCGGGCGTGAAGAAGATATTGAGCACGGCCGTGAGCGCAATGATGATCCACAGCGGCTTGAGACCGCGGAGAATGACCTTGAGCGGGATGCGCGAGAGCGCGATGCACACGCCCGTGACGACGAGCATGGCAGCGTAGGACACATAGCTCTCCGCCGTGAACAGCGCCGCGATATACACGACCGTCATCAGCAGCTTGCAGCGCGGGTCGAGCCGGTGCACGATGCTTGTGCCGGGGAAAAACTGGCCGAGGGTGATGTCTTTCAGCATACGCCCGCCTCCTTCCCGACGGCGAGCAGCGCATTCGTGAGCTGCTCGAGCGTGTAGATCGACGGCGGGAGCGCAACGCCCCGGTCGCGCAGCGCCTGCGCGATGCGCGCGCTCTGCGGCACGTCAAGGCCGATGTCGAGCAGCGCCTGCGTGTGGGCAAAGACCTCCGCCGGTGTGCCGTCAAAGGCGACGTGCCCGTCGTGAAAGACGATGAGGCGGTCGGCGATGCGCGCGGCATCGTCCATGCTGTGCGTGACGAGCAGCACGGCCGAGCCGGTCTCGCGCCGGTAGGCCGCGATGTTTTCAAGCACGCCGCGGCAGCCCGCGGGATCGAGGCCTGCGGTGGGCTCGTCGAGAATGAGCACCTTGGGACGCATGGCGATTACCCCCGCGATGGCGATGCGGCGCTTCTGGCCGCCGGAAAGCTCGAGCGGCGAGCGCTCAAAGAGCGCCTCGTCGACGCCCACAAAGCGCGCCGCCTCACGCACGCGCGCATCGACCTCCTCGGCGGAGAGGCGGGCGTTTTTCGGGCCGAAGGCGATGTCCCGGTACACCGTCTCCTCAAAGAGCTGGTGCTCGGGGTACTGAAAGACGAGCCCGACCTGAAAGCGCACGTCGCGCGTGGCCTCCTTGCTGCGGTGAATGTCCTCCCCGTCGAAAAACACGGTGCCGGATGTCGGCGCGAGCAGCCCGTTGAGGTGCTGGATGAACGTGCTTTTGCCGGAGCCCGTGTGGCCGATGATGCCCACGAACTGTCCGGCAGGAATGTCAAGATCAATATCGTCGATAGCGACTTTTTCAAAAGGTGTCCCGGCACTGTAGGTGTGCCGGAGGTGATCCACCCGGATGATTGGCGTCATAATTTCGTTTCCTTTATCGGTGAAGATCGGTAGTTACTTTTTCAGGGCGGCGGCGACGGCATCGGCGCAGTCCGAGACCGTGAGCGCGTCGATCGGCACGTCCATGCCGTGGGCGCGCAGCGCGTCGAGCAGCCGAACCGTGACCGGCGCGGTGAGCCCCTCTTTTTGCAGCAGGTCGACCTGCGGGAAGACCTGCTTCGGCGCACCGTCGGCAACGACAGCGCCGTTGGAGAGCACGATCACGCGGTCGGCGCCGACGCATTCCTCCATATGGTGCGTGATGAGCACGACCGTGATGCCCTGCTCCCGGCAGAGCTTTGTCGCCGTGTCGATCACTTCGCGCCGTCCGGACGGGTCGAGCATGGCCGTCGGCTCGTCGAGCACGATGCACTTGGGCTGCATGGCGATGACGCCCGCGATGGCGACGCGCTGCTTTTGTCCGCCGGAGAGCAGGTGCGGCGCGTGCAGGCGGAAGTCATACATGCCGACCTGCCTGAGGGCCGCGTCCACACGCGTGCGGATCTCCTGCGGCGGCACGCCGAGGTTCTCGGGTGCAAAGGCCACATCGTCCTCTACGACGTTTGCGACGATCTGGTTATCGGGGTTTTGAAAGACCATGCCCACCGTGGCGCGCACGGACAGGAGGTTATTTTCGTCCGCCGTGTCCATGCCGTCAACATACACCTTGCCGCCGGTCGGCAGCAGGATGGCATTGAAGAGCTTGGCCAGTGTGCTCTTGCCCGAGCCGTTGTGCCCGAGGATGGCCACGAACGAGCCGCGCGCGATCTCGAGCGAGAGGTCGCCGAGCGAGGGATGCTCCTCGCCGGGATAGGTAAAGGTCAGATGTTCGGTTCGTAAGATCGGTTCCATGGTGTTCCTTTCCGCTCAGCGCTCCCAGCGGCAGGTCGCCCCGCACGGCAGCGCGAGACCGGACGCCGTGACCGGCAGGCCCAGCTCCTGCGATTCGCTGCGGCCGCCGAAGCGCCGGGTGAAGATGCTCTCTGAGAGATACGTGAGCACCGACGGGCTCAGACCCGTGGTGTAGGAATTGATGATGACAAAGAGTGGATCGTCCGACAGCACGCCGGACACCAGCTCCACAAACGGCCAGAGGTTCGTCTCAAGCTTCCAGACTTCGCCGCCCGGACCGCGCCCATAGCTCGGCGGGTCCATGATGATGGCGTCATAGCGGCGGCCGCGGCGGATCTCCCGCTCGACGAACTTGCCGCAGTCGTCCACGATCCAGCGGATGGGCCGGTCGGCCACGCCGGAGGCGGCGGCGTTTTCCTTGCCCCAGGCGACCATGCCCTTCGCCGCGTCCACGTGGCACACGCTGGCCCCCGCGGCGGCGCAGGCCACGGTGGCCCCGCCGGTGTAGGCGAACAGGTTCAGCACGCTGATGGGCCGCCCGGCCTTTTCGATCTGCTCCCTGGCAAAGTCCCAGTTGGCCGCCTGCTCGGGGAACAGGCCGGTGTGTTTAAAGTTCATGGGCTTTACATTAAAGGTAAGGTCCCGATAGGACACGGTCCACCGGTCGGGCATGGACTTGTTCTGCCACTGGCCGCCCCCGGTGGAGGAGCGGGCATAGCGCCCGGAGTTGTGCTTCCACCCCCGGTTGGTCCTGGGGGTCTTCCAGATGGCCTGA
>ENA-UPSY01001557-UPSY01001557.1-human-gut-metagenome-genome-assembly--contig:-NODE-1557-length-23357-cov-16.442354_pt1 | contig 23357 bp, 20 predicted proteins | sample MGYA00250044_ERZ773365 | MGnify/ENA primary metagenome ERZ773365 (study PRJEB29103, sample SAMN06111932) | human gut metagenome | biome: human gut; feature: ankylosing spondylitis patient; material... | reverse complement strand
ATGTTAATGGTCTTATCTGTCTTTTGGGCGATTTGCTCGGAAAGCTCCCGGATAGTTCCTTCCAGCCCTTTCTGCTCGGCCTCATAACCAGCAGACAACTTTGTAAAGCGTTCCTCAGTCAACTGGCCTTTGATTTTATCTTCGTAAAGGTGCTGGATGATATTATCCAGTTCGTCGTACCTGCTTTGGCTGTTTTCCAATTCCCGCTGCATTTCTGCCAGCGCCCGTTTCTGTTCCCGCATGGAACAGGATACCAGCATCGAGATAAATTCCCGCTCATGTTCAGCAGCAAAGTGCGTTACCCTGCGGAGATCCTCCGTTACCAGCTTTTTCAGGTTCTTTATGCTGATATGGTGGGTAGTGCAGGGATTCACCCGCTTACTATATCCGGCGCAGGTGTAATACTCATAGCTTTCCTTGAGGCCGGAGCCGCGATGATGGTACATTTTGGAGCCGCAGTCTGCACAGAACAGTAATCCGGAAAACAGTCCCACAGTGCCGATCTTTGTATGCCGGCATTTGCCTTGACGGATAACCTGTACGCGATCAAACGTATCCTGGTCAATCAGGGCCGGATGAGTGTCCTTGAAAATCATCCGTTTATCGTCACCATTGATAATGACCTTTTTGCTTTTGTACGACTTCTTTGTAGTCTTAAAGTTGACCGTATGCCCCAGGTATTCCACTCGCTCCAGAATGTTGCTGACAGTTTGATAAAGCCATTTGCAGGGAGCCTGTGGGCAATAGCCCTGCTTATTGCCATATCTCCGGTAATTGACTGTGCCAGGTGTTGGAATATTTCTTGTGGTAAGGATATTTGCAATCTTTGTCGGGCCTAAGCCTGACAAGCATAGCGCAAAAATCTCCTTTACTACCGGGCCGGTTTCTTCGTCAATCACCCAGTTATCATCTTCTCCCATGATATAACCGTAAGGCGGGAGGTGGGATAGACGTTTTCCGGACATTCCCTTTGCTTTTACCACTGCACGGATCTTCTTACTGGTGTCGCGGGCATACCACTCATTGAAAAGGTTTCTCAGAGGGGTAAAATCATTATCGCCCTTCTCGCTGTCCACTCCGTCATTGATAGCAACGAAATGTATATCCTTCTCAGGAAACAGCACTTCCGTGTACATCCCGACCTGCAGGTAGTCACGCCCAAAGCGGGACATATCTTTTACGACAACCATATAGACATATCCGGCTTCAATATCTGCCAGCATTTCCTGGAACCCAGGGCGATTAAAAGTTGTACCGCTGATTCCGTCGTCTACATAGAATTTGTACCTGGTAATGCCATGATCTTTGGCATAACGCTCTAATATCTGCTTTTGATGTTGGATGCTGTTCGATTCACCATCCAGACCATCATCCTGGCTCAACCGGCAGTAGAAAGCCGCCCAGGGTTCCGTATCGAATGAACGGCGGGAAGAAATACTCAGTGCGTTTGCCATACCCGGCATTTGAAATTGCGTGGCTGTCTGTCTCATAAAAAATCCTCCATTCCGACAGCCCCGCGGAATTGTAGGGTTTTTCGAGTCCTATTATACACCAGACAGGCCGCCTCGAAAAGTGGTTTAGCACATTAAAGTGATAAAATTTTTATGAACACTTTTTCTCGCCACGCAATTCATTTTTTAAGACCTTTGCCATCTTTGACACCGCAGTTTCGGTGCAGCCTTCCTTAAAGCTGGAATGGACAATATAGGTCACGCCATTGATTTTTGTTTTCGTAATCATGGCGGGCTTCTTGTGTTCCGCCATAGCTGTATCTCACCTCTCTATATCAAAGCAGTGCTGCGCCGGTTATCCCGATGCAGCACCGCTTCTCTCTTATTTTTTGTATCGTATTCTCTGGACAGCAGGACTGCCCATCAGCACACCCCCGATACAGGGAATATTCAAGCCGGTTCAGAGTTGGTCAGCCGGATGGCTGCTGAAGCCGCCGCATACCGCCGATAGGTGGTTGGCACCATATTCGCAGTAAGTTTCGGTGAGTGGCACGGTTTCTTATGCTGCGCGTCCTGGCACTTTCCGGCCCACCACAGGCCGGTCATCAGCCACCAAATGACCGCTCAGCCCCTTTGATGTTATCGTATTGACGGATGCTCTGACCATCCGCAGAGGGTTATCGCGTTTGTGCTATGCGATGCTCGGCGCAGCACTCAAAAACTTGAATACTGAGTATGAACGGATTGCCCGTTGTTTTTCAAGGTACACAGTCAAAAGGGGGTTCTAAAATCCCTTTCACTATATAGGAGGGAAAACGGGCAATCGTTGATAGTTACGCCGCAACTTTTTTTCGGATTTTCTTCAAAGCGGAATGCACGGAACGCATGACCGCCGATTTATTGCAGTCCTGCATTTTGGCAATCTCTGAATAGGAGTATCCGTAGAAAAAATGGAGAATGAAACGCCACCGCTGCAACGGAGGAAGTTTCTCCAATATGCAGCCGATCTCCAGCAAGGTTTCCAGGCGCTCGGCGGTTTCTTCCAGCGGCTCCGTAGCCAGATCATACAGTAGACAATCATCAAAAGATTTCCCTTCGATATGTTTCCGGCGCTCATACCGCTGCCGTTCCTCCTGCTTCCGGCTTTCCTCGTAAACGCGGTAAATTTCAAGGGATACTTCCACATCGACAGGGCGGTGATCCGCATTTAAAATTTTGACAAGATACATAGTGCGCCCTCCCTTATGCAACTCGAACCAGAGCGATGATTTTATCATCGTCCTGTGGATCAATAAGGAACGGGCTGGGCTGGGCATTCGCAGCGCCAGGCGGCACAGGGGTCGGCGCAGGCTCTGTCAGGATGAGAAGCGATTCACCAGGGGCCAAATGGATTACTTTAATGGTTTTCAACATATTGCAACACCTCCGATTATTTTCTGAGGGCTTGTCCCTCTACATATCGGAGATTTCAGCGCCCCTCAATTAAGGGGGCGTACAAATTTCTTGAACGGAATAGGCAAAGGCAAGGACAGCATCACAAGAATGCTGCCCTTGCTTTCACTTATTCAGCTAAGAAGCTGCGGAGCCGGTGAAAGGCCCTCTGAAGCAGAAGTGTGACCGCTGCCGGTGAGCAGCCAAAGATGACTGCAATCTCCTTGTACTGATACCCTTCCCAAAAGGCCAGCTCGATAGCGAAACGCTGCCGGTCTGTCAGGCGGCGCAAGCCATAAGCCAGCTTTTCGTTTCGGACGGTATCAATAAAATCCTCCACCATCAGTTGCTCCGTAAAATCATCCTGGATATAGATAGACCGCTCCTTGTATGTAAGTTCCTCGCTCATACTCTCCAGGGAGTAGCAGTGATACCGGAACCGGCGGTCAGAGTTTGCAATAATACGATCCTCGTTTTTAAGGATCGCAGCCCAATCTTTTTCGGCCATAAGCCTGTTCTCCTTTCTGATGTTTGTCTGCGTGGGCGGGTAGACAAACGGGGGAGAACGGCAACCGATAGAAACGCATAGTAGGTAATAAAAAGCGTCTGGCTGTTCATCAATCAGCCAGACGCTATCTAATGTATTTTGGTGTTTTCTTTCAAATAGTGCTTTGCATTTGTTTCCCTGTCCAGGGGAAATACTTTTTTTGACGGGTCAATTCTCACCGAATTATGTCGAAGCAATTTTTGTTTCACGGCGACTCCCTCCTAAAGCCGCCGTAATCTTTAGCGTGTGGTTGTTATCATTCTCTTGAGCGACAAAAAGGTGGCGGCCTTGAAATGTATTTCAAAACCGCCACCGAAAATATAAATTGAGCGCACAAAACCAACTGTCTCAATGGCGGTTTTTTTATTTACCGCCGCCGGACAGTTACACTTGCCTAATGAAATTGACTTAGGTCGTACTTGCCCGCTTTTTGAAAGTAATAGTTCCAGAGATGCCAGCGGCGACACTGGCCACCACATGACTGACCAGAACCGCAACCCAAATTCCATTTAGTCCAAAGCCAAGATAGGAAAGTAAGTAGGCCAGGGGCATCCGAACCACAATGTAATAAAAAATCATCAGGAACATACTCTTTGAAGGTTTTCCCATACCGTTAAGGGCACCAAGATAGCAGTTTGTAACCGTATTCAGAATGTACCCGACACTGACAATCAGAAAATAAGTTCCGACAATAGCCGCCACAGCATCGCTCTTGACGAATAGGCCGGAAAGCTGCTTTGAAAACCCGACCACCAAAACAGAAAGAATTACAAGCAGACCACAGCCGTACCCCAATGCACACTTCAAATAATCTTTGGCCCGGTCATAACGTGCGCCGCCGACACATTGTCCGATAATGGTAGTTAAGACCATGTTCAATGCCATCGCCGGATAAAACAGGATGGTTTCCAGTTTCCCTGTTACCCCATAAGCCGCTATTGCAGTGACGCTATATGTACTAACAAGTGCAGTAAGGAAAGTCGTGCTGATGGCCGGAATACTCTGCTGAATAACCGAGGGAATTGCTTTTTGAATGAGTGGCAATACATCATTTTTATCAAACGCAGAGATTTTGAATGCAAACAATTTCTTCTTTTTCAGATAAATCAACATGAACGCCAGACAGATCACTTGAGAAAGCAAGGTAGCAATCGCCGCACCGTGAAATCCGATGAAGTGGATAAAAATAGGATCGAGGATCGCGTTCAAAATTGTTGACACCAGCATGGCTACTGCTTGAAACATAGAATTGCCAAAGCTCCGCAAAACGGCGGTGAAATAAAGATAGAGATAGACCGCCAAATATCCAAGGATATAGATTGCCAAGTAGCTGTATGCCATATCATAAGTTTCAGCCGGGGTGTTCAGAGCTTTCAAAATTCCCGGAAGAAAAGCCTCAAGCAGAATAGTTACAAGGAGGGAGAAAACTACCGCCACGCAGAACGATGTAGAAATCAAACTCTCTGTTTTTTCCTTGTCCTTTGCGCCAATCGCCTGAGAGATCAAAATTGATACACCATTAGTTGCCCCCATCGCAACAGAGGTTAAGATCAGAATGATAGGAGTGGAATTTGTCAAGGCGGCATAAGCCGTTTCTCCGAGCAAATTTCCGATCCACAGGCTGTCTACAAGGTTATACATCATATTGAGGAACATGGCGGCAATCATCGGAAGCGCCATCGCCATAAGGCAACGCTTCGTATTCCCGCCTATAAAATCAATTTTTGTTGGCATGATAAAAACTTCCTTTCTTTATTGAATGAATAACATTCATAAACGAGCTATAATGTAGGGCTACCAGAGCGGTAGCCAATTACCATATTAGTGGGAACAATCTCCACGAACGGAAACAATAATTCTGAAATTCTTCTCCAAAGCGTTCATATAATGCTTTTTCTTCCACCTTAATTCTTATTCCATAACAGATCGCCAAAATGAGCAAGACCAATAGCGGAGAAAAAACAGAGCGAAAGCAAAAGGCATTTCCGAGCATACTTAACATTGTTCCGGCATAAGCAGGATTTCTAATATATCGGTAAACGCCGGTTGTGACTAACCGTTGATTGCCGCCCGTTTTGACGGAAAGTGTGAAAGAATGTCTTAGGCTCCAGACAGCAACAGCGCGCAGAGTTGTACCTACAAGAATAAAAGTTACACCCACATAGTAAAAAATATGAGGTAAAAGTATTTTTCCGGCTATCTGTATAAACTGTTGGCTTCTGAAATAGGTGCTGAAATAAAAACTTCCCCAACACCCCAGCATTACAATCATAATTGTTCCATAATCATTGTTTTTCTTGTCCGGCCTTTTCAGCCAACCTTTGAAATTGTAAATCCATATACCAAGTTCTACTAACATCATGTAGCTTATGGCATAAATGAAAGTGTAATACTCATTTATGCTTGTAAAGCGTGATGGGTCATCCATTGTACGCCTCCATTTTTGAATGAAAACTATTCATTGTTTGCCTCTTGAAAATCCCCCGCCCCAAAGCGGGGGACTGTTTCAAAGATGAAGTGCAAATATAAGAAATTCACGAATCCTTTTCGACTTATCTTCTTGTGTCAGATCGTCTGCCAGCAGGATACCAAGCTGTCCATATACGCAGAACATCGCAGCGGCCTGAATATCGTCAAACTGGATTTCGTCTTTTTGCCGAGCTCGTAGCAATAATTTTTCTACAAGTGGAACCAGCTTCTCGCAGACTTTGAGAGAAAGCTGATCGTGGAATTTCTTGTTTTCTGCGCCGTGAAAGACTGAATAATATTTTGTGTCCCGTTCTTCCATAGTGGCAGGCATATCTTCAATGATCTGCCGCAAGGTCTTGTGATCGTCCTTTTTGGCGCCTGCAAATTGCTCCACCAGGACATCTGCATATTGTTCAATCGCACTGTCAAACAGTGCCTCTTTAGAGGGAAAGTAGCGATAGCATAGACCTTGTGCCACGCCGATTGCTTTTGCTATATCGGTAATCGAGGTTTTTTCATAACCATTTTCCCCGAACAATTTGAGGGCAGTATCTAAAATCTCTTGCTTGCGTACTTCCGGCTCCTTTGTAACCCGCATAGTCTGAGCCTCCTTTCTTTCTATAATAGCACGCCCACTCTAAAAAATCAATGAGTGAATATCAATCATTTTTCGCACATAGCAATACAAGCCGTGTTACCAACCTGCTCCCATGATACATTATGAAAATATGCTGAAAGCATAGAAACGAGTTCTGCTTCGGAGTAAATCTTCACATCCCCCTCTTTGCTATGACGCATATAAAAATTCATGATCACGCGACCTACAAAGGGTTGCCAGCAATCTCCCATCAGGAAAGTGCCGCCCGGCTTCAATACTCGGTTTACTTCTCTTAATACATTTTGCGGTGCAGGATAATGATGAAAAGAGTCGTTGCAGTACACAACATCAAAGGCGTTGTCCGGGAAAGGGAGTGCCTCGCTGTCCCCCAACAGTAGCTTGACTTGTTCCGGGAGTTTCGATTTCGCAACAGCAAGCATTTCCTCTGATAGATCGATGCCGCACAATTCTTTATGGGGATCTTTCTGCAAAATGAGTTTTAGCATTTCACCAGTCCCGCACCCCAAATCGAGGGCAGATTGAAACGGAATGTGCGACAGCTTTTCCAGCAGGACGGGATAAAGAGAGCGGGCGTGCTGGCCCTTAATATCTTTATCATAAGTAGCGGCCTGCTGATTAAATGCAGCTTTCGATTTTTCTTTTACGGTGTTCATGGTTTAACCTCCTTTCCACCAATTAGTATAGCACTCTTTTTTGAAATGTCAATGAATAACGTTCATTCAATTACCAAGAGTTGATAAATTGCCACTTTTGAATAGGCAAAGGCAAGGACAGCATCACAAGAATGCTGCCCTTGCTTTCACTTATTCAGCCAAGAAGCTGCGGAGCCGGTGAAAGGCCCGTTGAAGCAGAAGTGTGACCGCTGCCGGTGAGCAGTGAAGGAGGACTGCAATCTCCTTGTACTGATACCCCTCCCAAAAGGCCAGCTCGATGGCAAACCGCTGCCGGTCTGTAAGGCGGCGCAAGCCATAAGCCAGCTTTTCGTTTCGGACGGTATCAATAAAATCCTCCACCATCAGTTGCTCCGTAAAATCGTCCTGGATATAGATAGACCGCTCCTTGTATGTAAGCTCCTCGCTCATGCTCTCCAAAGAGTAGCAGTGATACCGGAACCGGCGGTCAGAATTTGCCATGATACGATCCTCGTCTTTAAGGATCGCAGCCCAATCTTTTTCGGCCATAAGCCTGTTCTCCTTTCTGTCGTTTGTCTGCGTGGGCTGGCAGACAAACGGCGGAGAACGGCACCGTGCAATAATCGCAAAATAGGGACTAACACAAGTACAGGTCTTTCCCGTACTGGTATTAGTCCCTATTTGTAGGTTTATATAAGTAACGCAGAGTTCCGCAAAAGATTGCAGATATTCAGCGCATACTGTGTGATGTTTTTTTGCCGGTAATCCGGTTCAAATGTGCTGAAATCCGGGCTATATCTGTTACAGAAAGCCCTCTTGCAAACTCTAATAAATCATCAGCTTCTCTCTTATTGACTACTTAGAGTAGCTATTAAAAAGCGACGCTTAAATCATTTTGAATACCTCATAATCCAAGTACAATACTATTGTGTGAGGTGACGGAGCGTGGCTAAGAAAAAGCAACAAACCGTTTATTCCTTTGGTTCCTCGTACCGATGTGCAAGAGAAAAGCGAGAATATACCCGCGAACAGGTTGCAGAACGGGCAAATATCAGCCCTCGTTTTCTCTCTGCAATAGAAAATGACCGTCGGAAACCAAGTTTGAATGTTCTGATCCGGCTGGTTCTTGCCATTGGAGCGTCTTTTGACGAGATACTGGCTCCGAGTGCAGTTTCGGATGAAGAAGTAACAGACAGGATTAAACGGCTTATTACACAATGCAGCCGACGAGATCAGGAGCTTATCCTGGGTCTTATCGACAAGATGCTGGATAACAAAGAAGAAAAGCAGTAACACGGATGGGTGGAAATCCAACCGCGTTACTGCTTTTTCCATGAACGGGTGATTTCCCCTTCATTCTTCTTTATGTGTGTTGTAGGCATCGCGCAGATGCTCGAAGGACTCCTGGCTGATGACGTGTTCCATTCGGCAGGCGTCCCGCTCCGCCGTTTCCGGGTCTACGCCGGCTTCAATCAGCCGGTCGGTAAAGAAGCGGTGCTTTTCGTAGATCTGCTCCGCCACTTCTCGGCCCACATCGGTCAGGTGCAGGAAATAGTCACTGTCCATTGTCAGGAAGCCTCCTTCACGCAGGGTCGCCACCGCATGGCACACGCTAGGCTTTGTGACCTCCAGGTGCCGGGCGACATCTACGGAGCGCACCATGCCCATTTTCTTTTGAAGAACCAGGATAGCCTCCAAATAATCTTCACCGGATGCGGTGGTATGTCGCTTTTTCTCCATGTGTTCCTCCCATGCCATTCGTACCAGTAAAGAACTTTGCAAACCATTTTTCTGCAACTCATCGGAGTTGTTCAGGATTTTACTTTAGGCTTGAGAGCGTTCATTATTTGAAAGTTTCCAACTAATGGCTTCTTGCCGCATAGCAATAAAGTTCAAGTAAATTCCTTCCTCTTTTATCAATTCCTCATGCGTACCATGTTGAACGATATGGCCGCCGCTTAAAACAATGATTTGATCTGCATGGCGTACTGTTTTTAAGCGATGTGCAATCATGATTATCGTTTTATTATGTGTCAATGCCTCAATCGCCGCTTGCAACTCTGCTTCATTTTCGGGATCTACACTTGCGGTTGCTTCATCCAAAATAACGATAGGCGCATCTTTCAGCATGGCCCTGGCAATAGAAATACGCTGTTTTTCTCCCCCCGATAGGTTACCGCCATTTTCTCCAAGGACAGTATCATATCCATTCGGCAGCGCCATGATAAAGTCATGGCAGCAAGCGTCTTTCGCAGCCCTGATTACATCCTCTCTGGAAGCAGAGGGACAGCCAAATTTGATATTGTTCTCAATCGTATCTTGAAAAAGATAAACACTTTGAAAGACCATAGAAATATTTTTCATCAGGCTGTCCAACTTATAATCTTTTACATTGTAACCACCAATACTGATAGAACCTGTTTCTATATCCCAGAAACGGGCGATAAGATTGCAAAGCGTTGTTTTGCCTCCGCCTGATGGTCCGATAATAGCAGTGGTCGTTCCATCTGGAATTGATAAGTTTATATTGTCAAGGATTTTTCGCGGCCCATAAGAGAAGCCCACATTCTGAAAAGAAATAGAAGAATCCTCTGGCTCTAATTCCTTTCCGTCAATATCCATGACAGGGGCACTGTCAATAGAGTTGGCCTGATCGATGGATGTGCCAAGCAGTTGTAGATTATCCGACATATTTCCTGCGCTTTCCAAATCCTGATAAATCATAAAAGAGGCTATCAGCAAAAGAAGGCAGCGAGAAAGAGGAAGTATTCCTCCAGCATAGAGATATAGGGCACTCAAAATTATTCCTACACTGAACACCCTTACAACTAACTGCCTGATCGCCATCCACGGAGCCAGCGCATATTCCAAAGACAGAGCCTTTTGACTGCTGCTGTCCACAGCCACATTTACTGTTTGCCCGTTGTCTTTTTCCAAGCCATAGGATTTCACAACGCTCATTCCCTGAATATATTCCAGTACCGCTGCAACCAATCCTTCTTGTGCGTGTTGTCGAGCAGGTGCCGTTTTCATCGCTGCGCGTTGCGATAATTCAGTAACCACTAAATACGCCAGGACACCAACAATCGCTAAAAGAGCAATTCGCCAATCGGCAAATACCATCATCAGGCACAATGCTAATGTGTTCAAAAAACCACCTAAAACTAAAACAAGGCATCTTGCGGCAGTATTTTCAATTCCGTTTAATGTGGTGGTAACAATAGCAGTAATATTTCCAATGCTGTTTTTGTTAAAAAAGCCCATTGGAATATAACGGAGCCGATCACCGATGTGAATGCGCTTTTCAGCTACCATAAAATATCCTGTTTCCGTCTGTGCATTCGTGGAGTAGTAAGAGCAAGCTGCTCTGCCAATAATAGAAACAAGCATAATTGAAAATACGAACCATATTTTTGATATTTGCCCTGATACAATATAGTCAAGAGAAAACATCATGGCTACTACTTGCAAGGCAGAGAAAACAGCTCCAACAAAAGCTACAATCATTGACTTTACTAACAATTTTTCCCGCTTACCTGCAAAAGCAAAAATCTTTTTTAATACTCCAAACATACGAATCCCTCCTAATTGGAATCTTGCGTTCCCAGGTGTGCATTCCACATCCCTGCATAAAGAGGGCAATCCCGAATCAACTGTTCTTGCTTCCCCTGTGCAACAATCGTTCCATGCTCTATTACAATAATGTTATCTGCATTTACTATGGTGGATAGACGATGAGCTATCACAATCAATGTTTTGCCTACAGTTAGGGCAGAAATAGCCCGTTGAATCAGCGCTTCATTTTCGGGATCAATACTGGCGGTTGCCTCGTCTAAAATAATGATCGGCGCATTTTTAAGCATTGCCCTGGCGATGGAAATACGCTGCTTTTCTCCGCCAGATAAATGCCCGCCGCCACTTCCGCAAACTGTATCATATCCATGTTCCAGATTACGGATAAACTCATCACAGCCGGCAGCTTTTGCAACAGCCTCTACCTCCTGATCGGTTGCGTCAAGCCTGCCCATCCGTATGTTTTCCCGTACTGTACGATCAAATAGGTAATTGTCCTGTGAAACATAAGCGATTTGTTGGTTTAGCTGTTCTAAAGGAATTTCTCGTATGTCATGACCGCTAATACGGATACTTCCTTCACTTACATCCCAAAAGCCTGCAATGAGCTTTGCGATGGTTGATTTCCCTGAACCGGAAGGACCGACTAAAGCGGTCACTGTTCCAGAATTTATCTTAAGGCTGACATCGTGAAGAACATTCCCATCGGCTTTATCATACGAAAAAGACACATTTTTCAGTTCAATATCCTGACTGTCAAAAACAATCCGATTTTGAGGCCGTACAAGTTCCGGGGCATCCAGAATTGCAGAAATTTCCCCTACATTTGTCCCCACAACTGCCAGATCATCCATGAAAGACATTGCAGAAACAACCGGAGCTGTAATACCTAATGATAAGACTACAATCGTTAAGAAGTCGACTGCGGTTAAACTATTATGTGCCAGCAGAAACAATCCCGTTGGCAGGACGGTAACCAGCACAGATGGGATGATTGATTGCCACAAACACATATATTTTTGGTTGTCCCGCATCCAATCCACATAATATGCCGCATTATCTTCAACTGCCGCCGAATATTTTTTATAGGAGCCTGCCGACTGACTGAATGCCTTTACTACTTGAATACCGCCAACATACTCCACGATTGCATTTGCCATCCGGTGCCCAATCTTAACAGCACCTTCCCATCGTTTGGCGTATGTCTTTGTACTTTGGGATATAATGATGAGGCCGATTATTGTTGTAATAAGTGAGGCTACTCCCATTCTCCAATCTAAGATAAAAATATAGATGACAATTACAATCGGAACCAATAAATTAGAAGTCATTTCCGGAAGCAGGTGCGCCAATGTCGGCTCCATTCCCTCCACCCGATCTACAATTGTGGTTTTATATTGTCCTGATGGCGTTTCTAAAACGGTTCCCATCGGAACCTTAGAGAGTTTTTCCAGCAATTTCTTTCTAATATCTCTCAATGTATGAAAGGTAGCTGTATGGGACACAGAGGTTGATAATGTAGAAAAGATGGACTTTCCTACATAACCAGCTAAAGCAATCCCACACCACGAAAGGCAGGAAGATATATCCATTCCGTTTAACAGCAAGCCCATCATCGTGGCAATACAAAAATAGGGAATCATGTTACAGGCAACGCCTAATATCGCAAGCAAAACCGCAAGTAATAATTCCCCATGATAGGATTCAGCCCATTTCCATAATATTGAAAAAGGAGAGTTCTCCTTTTTGTTGTCCATTTTTACACCTCCTGCATTCGCGTGGTTTTATAGGAAAGGCCGGTCAATTCAGACCGGCCTTTCCGACATTCAACCAAAAGCACTCTGCTATATTTCGCTTTCCTTAGTCATTATTCCGCAGGCTGGATCTGGCGAACATCAAAAAACATCGGAGTGCTGGTAAAGTCGTAGCCAGCAATCTTGTCCGTATTGTAGACAATCATATCCTTCACATAGAGAAGCGGAAGATCAATCACATTGTCATTACTAAAGTTCAGCAATTCACTAAAAATCTCCTGAACCCGTTCAGTATCATCCGTTGTCTGGAACTCCTGAATAAGCGCCAGATACTCATCACTTCCCTCAACACCAGTCAGGCTGGGAACATGGGGAGAACGGGTGAGCTGAGGAATAAAATAGTTATGAGGGCAAGTATAAGGCTGTTCGGTATTCCACATGATCAGATCATAGTTACCGGCAACACCTTCCTGCCACCAGGTCATCATTTCCTGACCTTCTGTTTCAACTTCAATTCCCACTGCCTCTAACTGACTTTTAACAGCGGTTGCGAGGGAACGATTCAGCGCATCGCTGGAATCATAGGTATATTTCAAGGTCAAAGTTTGCCCGTCTTTCTCACGGATACCCGTTGACTCATTCAGCGTCCATCCGGCTTCATCCAGAAGTTCGTTCGCCTTATCCGGGTCGTATGTACGGGTCACATTGTACTCCACATCTGTATAGGGAATGCCGTCCTGGAAAAGATGGTCAGCCGGTGTTTCTTCACCATAAGTAAGTCCCTCAGATAAAGTTTCCTTGTCAATGGCATAGGCGATTGCTTCACGCAGCCTCAAGTCGGAAAGGGTTCTGGAAGCATTTAAAACCAGGTTTCGGGTTTTGGAATCGCTCTCTGCAACGGCACCTTCAATATTGGGGAGGGAAGTCGCTTGCTCGTAGTCATCCCAGCTCAAAAGGGCACTGCCGTAGATCAAGTCAATTTCTCCGCTCTGAAGAGCCTGGAGTCTAGCCGATGCGTCCGGGATGTATCTCACAATAACCTCATCATAGTATGGCTGCTCTCCCCAATAATTTTCATTACGGACAAAGCGTACATACTCTCCGTCAACGATTTCATCATAAATATAGGGGCCAGTACCAACTACGCCGTTCATAGACTGATAGTTGCCTTCTTCCAGAACAGCGGGGGAAACAAGAACCATTGTTTCGGGATAGCAGAAATCCAGCAGGTATGCAAAATAAGCATTTGGATAATGGAAGGCTACCGTATATTCATCGACAACTTCGATGCTCTCAACATTTGCAACCGCCGAAATATTGCTAAAATTGGGATTGGGATGTGCAAAATCGAAATCCGCCTTTACCGCCTCTGCGTTGAATGCTATACCATCATGGAAAGTGACACCTTCCTTCAGGTGGAAAGTAAGAGTCTTTCCATCATCTGAAAATTCCCAGCTTTCCGCAAGGCAAGGAACAACCTCTCCATTTTCATAATTCACAAGTCCCTCATAGCACAGTTTTGTCCCGATATTGTTCTGAACATCCATGTTCAAAGGATAGAGGGTGTTAAGCTCTGCACCTACGGCAGTCGTTAAGGTTTTTGTAGTTTCTTCGCTTTGAGAAGTGGCAGAAGCGGAGTCGTCCGATGTATCAGCAGAATTGCTGCTGCATCCAGCCAATGCCCCACAAAGTAATGCTCCGCAAAGCAAAAGCGAAATCAATTTCTTCTTCATGTTGTACTTCCTTTCATTGAATTTTTTATGCCAACACGGACAATTTGCCCGGATTGCATCGTAAGAATTGTATCGGATAGACGATAAGCACTATCCATGTCGTGAGTAATCAGTAAAAAGGAACAATCAAACTCTCGGTGGTACTGTTCCAAAACTGACATTACTGCATCCGCAGAAATTAAATCCAAACCACTCAATACTTCATCCAAAATTAAGTAGCGCGGTCGTATGGACATCGCCCTGACAAGAGATAGACGCCGCTGTTCTCCACCAGATAACTGCCGTGGCGGAACATCAAGCAATTTGGAATCCATGTGGGTTAATTCCATCAATTCCTTAATACGCTCATGACGCTGTTCTCTTGTCAGATCTGTAAGGTTAATCATTGCTTCTTCCACATTGCTGCGAACCGAACGCATAGGATTCAGCGTACCACCGGCATCCTGGAAGACCGCCTGGATTTTGGTTCGCCGTCGTCGCCAATCCTCCGCTTTCCACGGGGTTGTATCTTCATCATCTATGATGATTTTCCCTTTATCCGGGCGCTCCAAGCCGATTAAAAGACGGGCCAATGTACTCTTGCCTGAGCCGGACTCCCCTACCAGCGAAGTGAAAGACCCTGGCTGCAAATGGATGGAAACATCTTGCAGGGCGGTAAAGGATACACCGTGAGAACCAGGATATATTTTGCTGATGTGTTCGGCAATCAATCCTTCCATAACCACCCCTCCTTACTCACTTGTTTATTTGCGGCAGCATACTGCTTTGTCCACTCTCTCTGCGGATGGGATAAGAGTTCCTGCATGGTTCCTTCTTCTGTCAACTGCCCATGTTCCATCACATGAACTTTACTGCACAAGGTACATAGTGCCTCTACATCGTGAGAAATAAATAGAATACCCGTTTTTTCTTTTTGCTTCTGGAGCAAATGAAGCAGTAACTCTCTATTTTCAGCATCCAGCGCAGATGTAGGCTCATCGGCCAGGATATATTTAGGATTCAACGCTAAAAGCAAAACAGCGGTGACTCTTTGGAGCATACCTCCGGATAACTGTGCCGGGTAGCTGTCCAAAACGCGCTCCGGCTGGGGTAATCCTAATTCACTCAAAAGATTTTTCGCCTGCTCCATTGCCTGCTCTCGTGGCAACCCAATTTTTACCCGCAGAGTTTCCGAAATTTGATTTTTAATTTTGAGTCTTGCATCAAAAGCGGTCATTGGATTTTGCGGGATAAATCCCAGAGTCGTTCCACATAATTCCCGGCGTTTTCGTGTATTCAGTTTCCAAAGTGGCTGTTCATCAACAAACACATCGCCTTCACTCACCTGGCAGCCATTTCCCAGAATGCCGAGCAACGCCTTTAGTAAGGTGGTTTTTCCGGCTCCGCTTTGTCCGGTCAAGCCAACGGCTTGTCCCACTTCAATTTGAAGGGTAATCTGATGCAATAGCTCTTGTCCGTTCTTTGCAGTAACGCTTAATTCTTTCACATCAAGCATTGATCGACACCCTCCTTTCAATCCATCGCCCCAACAGGTGAAATGCCATCGTACACAATACAATCATGGCGACTGGATACAATGTCAAGCCAGGATGAGAAAGAAGATAGTGATGTGTTTCTGAAACCATCCCGCCCCAGTCAATGACATTATCGCCCATGCCGAGGCCAATAAAAGAGAAGCTGACAATCGACAATACCATATCGGCACAGGAAAGGCAGATAAAATGCAGAACATCCCATATTAAATTCGGTAAGATATGGGCGAACAAAATCCTGCTTTGTTTTGCTCCTGAAGCAACTGCACACATAACATAGGCTTTGCTCTGCTCAATCTCCGTCCTTGTTTGAACCAACTTTATCATTTTCAGGATCAGAGATGCTCCCACTGCAACCAGCATAGTAAATACGCTGTTTCCCCACGCAGCAATAAAAATAATCAAATATGCAATCGGCGGTATTGCCGTTACCGCATTAAGAACTCCTTCAAGGACTACATTTTTTCCATGCTTTCCTCCGCCCATTAAAAGGCCGGCCAAAGTACCAAGACCCGACACCGTGACAGAGCCAACAAGAACAATCCCAAGTGTAGTTTGACCGCCATACAGCAGGCGGGAAAGCACACAGCGTCCCAAGTTATCTGTTCCGAGGGGATATTCCATACAGGGCGGTAGAAACTTAATTGTCATATCTACTAAATCAGGATCATTGGGCGCAAATAAAAATCCAAATGCACAGATAAATATAATGAGTAGCGGTAAAATTAACTGTAGTTTTGATATAATTGAATGTTGTTTCATCATCTACCCCCTGCGGCTCTCATATCGCTTCTAAGAGCATATTGCAATAGTTCTGCAACCGTGTCTAAAAGAACCAGCGTCAATGCCAAAATCAATACCGCAGCATGGATAACAGGTGAATCGCGCTTAACCACTGCATCAATAATCAAATATCCTAAACCAGACAGTGAGAATACTCGTTCGACAATGGCGGCGTTTGCCAGACAAAGCCCCAGCATCTGAGCAAAATTAGGCAACAGGTCTACAACTGCATGAGGGAGTGCATGGAAGAATAAAATCCTTATTTCGCTTAATCCTCTGCATCTGGCATACATTGCATAGTCTTGATCCATTTCCCGTTCCAAAGAAGCTGCCAGCATTTGCCCATAAAAGCAAATTCCCAATATAGAGAGGCAAAGCGCAACAGGAAAATATTTTAGGAAACCGCTGTTCCCCGATACTTTAAGCCATCCCAACTGAACAGCAAAAACATCAATAAAAGCTGTACCGAAATAAAATCCCGGAACAGAAATTCCCACCATTGTTAAAAAAGAGAGAATCATTCCGCCCGCTTTATTTCTCCACAGGTATCCCAAGGCACCAACAATCATCACCCCTATCACCATAATTACAGCCGAGTATGCCACAACTGTAAAAGTAACTGGAACGGTTTTAGCCAATTCCTCAGTAACAGGATTTCCTGTGCCTAACGATATACCAAAATCCATGTGAACCGCATCATATACCCAATCGAGATATTGTGCTGGCAATGATTTGTTTAATCCCAACATAACTCGCGCTTCTTCAATTTGCTCCTGAGTAACAATGGCTGAGTTGCGCTTTACATAGGCCGTTGCAGGATCAATGGGCGAAAGCCGCATCAACAAAAAGGAAAGAAGCGTTACGACAAATAATGCAAGGATGACAACTATTATTCTCCGGATTATATATATTCTTGTCCTTGAATCCACTGAAATCACCTCACAAAGTTAGTTGTGGCTAATCTGCAATCAAAAGAAAAGCGCACCGAAAACGGTACGCTTTTTCGGTTATGCTCTTAACACAAGAAACATAATACCCGACAATTTGTTTTTTTGCCACTCTAACAGGACGCCGGACGCTCCTATTGGACAAAAAATTTTCTATATTCAATAGGGGTCTGCCCCATAAACTGCTTAAAGAGTTCAGCAAACTTGCTGGAATTTTGGTAACCTACTTTGAGAGCAATTTCCGTTACGCAGTCTGTTGTTTCTCTCAAGAGTTTCGCCGCCATCTGCACACGATAGGCTTGCATATATCCATTAATTGTTGAACCATAAACTTCCTTAAAACAAAGTTTCATCGAAGTTAAAGGAAAGTTAAACCGCTGGGACAGTTCATTTAATGTAATATGCTGAGCCACATGATCAATTAAATATTGGCGTATTTCTTTAATCTTATCAATTTGTTTTTTGCTGAAATATTGGCGTTCTTCTCTTTTATCCGCAATCTCAGGTGAATTTAAAAATAGGAATAATTCAATTACTTTTATTTTGAAATATCCATCCTTCAAATCTTGAGGTACTTTGTATAATTCGGAGAAAATATGCTGAATAGAGTCCGTTGCTCTCATAACAAAGCAAGAATTATTCGCACACAGCCGATCACGGATTGCAGACAGGTCAAAGTCAAGTCCTTTTCCCATTACATCTGATAATTTTTTTAATATACTTTCAGCGACAGGAATATCCACTGCTATTGTAATACCGTGATAGTGAGAAAGTGGGAACCAGGTTTGATTGGTTATATTCGTCATTATATTAACAGCTAAATCTCCTTCTCCCAAGTAAATCGATCCACCATGCAAAAATTCACATTCAAAGCGTCCCACCCGACAGTGATTGATTTCTACAACATTTGACCTGGGTGCATCATTATGACAAACGCCGTTGGTCATGTGAATATCATTATAAAGAATTTCAATTCCGGGAAATACAGGATACCTTGTGATTACCCCTTCTCCGGTTTCGTTTTCAATTTTATAAACGGAGCAATCTTCACCATGAATAACCACCTGGGTTTCCGGAGTTGATAAAACCTGAGATTTCATCAATTCTTCGTCTAACTCATACATTCCTCATCAAATCCTAACTTTTAACATTTAGTTTGCGTTAACTAACCGTTTTTATCTTACCAAGGAAACGCATTAGAGTCAACAGTCATACTGTCATATCAATAAATGCTAAAAAGAAGATGTTCCTATTTTGGAGTATTTTTTGCAAGCAATGGAAAGGAATATCCTTTCCTGCTTGTTGGGGCGTTCCCCAAACCCCCGGCCCGACAAAAATGTGCGGGCCGAACACCATGCAGGGCGTGGCGGCTTGCGCGTCCAAAGGACGCTTTTCTGCCGAAGGCATAGCAAAAGCCGGAGGCCGCGTCAAGGGTAAATAAATGCGCTTCGCGCACCCCTGACCCGCCCCCACGGCTTTCGCTTTTTGGCAGACAAGGCGGCAAACCCGCAGAGCGGTTTTACCGGCCCTGTTCCTGATTGTTTTCCTTTTCTCGCTGGTACTCCTGCACCTGCTCGATCCTTAATAATGCGTCCACATTGGCCTTTACCGTCTGCAATTCCTGGTTTTCTTTTCGGAGCCGCTTATAATCTTCATAGGCGGCCCTTTTCTTTGCCAGCAGGTCACTGTATTCTGCCTGCAAGGTTTTAACCGTCGGCAGCTTCTTTTCTCCAAACTCGTCAAAGGCCCGTTTAGCAGCTTCGTGCAAAAGCAGCTCCGCTTCATGGGCCGCCCGGAACCGTGGCTTCTCCCTGGGGCTGGTTTTCCGGTAGGCCACATAGGTATCGCGGGTTTTCGCATAGTTGATGATATGCTTTTTCAGCTCCGTGATCTGCTCCATCCGGTGTTCGTACTGCTTGATGGAAGTTGCTGTTTTATCAAAATTCTCGGACACAGAAACGGCCTGCGCTGCCAGCAACTCATAGTCCGTGATGTTATGCTCGGTCAGATAATTCAGCGTTTTCGCCGCTTCCTTCAGGTTATGGATTTTCAGCCAGCGTTCATAGCCCGGCCCGCGTCCTTGCAAGCGGCTTTGAATGTCCAAAAGCAGATTGACCCGGCCATTCTTTTGAAGCGGCACAGCCCTCCGGCGCGGGCGCTTCACCGGCTGTCCAATGCGCTCCTGGATGGCCTCCGGCGTATAGTCGGCTCCCAGGGTTTTGGCGCGGGTAAACCGTTCCTGTCCTTCACCGGCCAGACGAAAGCTCAGGGCTTTCCGGGTGGTCTGGATCTCATATCCTTCTCGGCGCATGGCAGCAAGAAATTCCTCGTAGCTTGACACCGTAGGCAATACCCGGTCAATCGTCCGGCGCAGTTTATCCTTCCAGCTTGTGCCGCGCCGTGCGTTCGCCCACTCTGCATAATGCTTGCCTTTTTCTTTGGGCTTTTCAATCACGGAAAGGCCATGTTCCCGGCTCAGGCGGTCATTGATTTTTCGGATCGTCTGATAGGTATTCCAGTAGTTATTGAACTTGTGGGCACAGTCCAGGGCGGTGCTGTTAAATTCGATGTGACAGTGGATGTGTTTCTTATCCACATGGGTAGCGACAAGGAACTGGTGCTGCCCGCCGGTAAACTCCAAAGCAAGCTGATATCCCAGCTTATTTGCGTCCTGCGGCGAAATTTCCCCAGGCTTAAAGGACTGGACAATCAGGTAGGAGATCACATCGTTTTCCGGTGCGCGTTTACGGCCGGTTTCCGCTTCGTAGATCTGCTTGCTGAGAGCAAATTCCTGCCACGCGGTATCCGGGTCGCACTGATAGGAGGATACCAGCAGCCCGCCCTTTGTCTTATCCGGATTCTTATCATAGTCAATCCGGTCTTTCAGAACCGCCGCAATACTCCGGCCTTCGCTTGCGTGACGCGGTTTGATTTTTGAAATTGCCATCCGCTGGCCCTCCTTCCAGAAAAAAATAGGGGCACGGCCCTCACAGAAAAGAGCCTCGCCCACAGGTCATAGATTTAGATGGATTTTAACATTTGGTTGAAGTCTGCCACCCGTTCCGTCAGCCAGGAGGCTACCAGCGGCAGGCCGTAGGGACTGACGAGCCATGCCAGTATCATAAATCCGATAAAACCATCCACCCGACCAGCGAACAGCACCAGCAGCCCGATCAGGAACAGCAGCACCGCCACGATACCGAGGATCATACCGGAGAACAGGCAGAAGAAGCGGCAAAAGGCCACCAGAATCGTCAGCACCAGAACCACAGGGAACAGTAAAATTTTCAAAAGTATTCTCATAGGGGCGACCTCCTTCGAAGCTGGTTTACAAGCTGACTATATCACATTAAAGCGTGAAAGTAAAGGCGTGATTTATAAATCTGTCAGTTTCCCTAAAAGGGTACTGACCGCGCCCCAAAGCTCCCGGTATCGCTCCTGCAGGTCGGCCACATCCTCCTGATAGAGATTTCCCGTGCTGTTTACCCGTTTGGCGATCTGGTTTAGGTTGTTGGAGCAGTTACGCAGCAGGGACACCAGAGCCTTGAAGTCGGACATATCCACCTGCACCGCATACCCGTCCACCGCCATTTTCCGTAAGTAGGCCCGCTGGTTGTGAATGCCAAGCTGTGCCATCTTTTTATCAATGATTTCCTTTTCTTGCGGCGACACCTTGAAGTAAAGTGGAATGGTGCGCCCGCTGCGTGGTTTCATCAGATTGCCACCTCCATATCCTTGCCTTTTTGCGGGGTGGAAGCGGTAGCCGCAGATTCAACCCCAAGGCGTTTTAACATCCCTTTGATAGAGGGTTTTCCTCCATCCAGTTCCTCTTTGTCCCGTTCCCGCTTTCCGGTGGATTTCCCATCCATATTCAGGGCAATCCGCAGCACGTTCAGACGGGCGGATTTCTCAGCCAGCTCCTGTTCCTGGGGGAAGGGCCGCTTCACCTCCAGCTTTGCTTCCTCCATCTGCGCGGTCAGATTTTCCAGCTTGCTTTTGTTCTGCTCCAGATTTTCCGCGATGGCCGCCAGGGCATTATCCAGACGGGCGATGTTGCCTATCGGATCGCCGCCCAGCTCAATAGTGTGGGACAGGTTTTGCTTCATTGTCACCTGAAATTTCTGCGCGGCGGTATCGGCCCACAGGGTCATGGGAAAGCCACGATATACGCCAAGCTCCACCCGCTGCGAAACATCGGTCATTTTGGTGCAGGCATCAATGATGGCCTGACCTGCGGCCTTGCGCTCCGTGTAAGTCTGGCCTGCCACTGTGATAGAGAAATGCTCCTTATCCGGCTGGGGGTGGGCCTGCAAAACCGCTAAATCTCCCTCAAGCCCCTGGATCTGTTCCTTTGTGCCGTTAATCGCTTTTGGGAAAAACTGAATGAGCCGATCCTCCAGCATATACCGCTGTCCCTCATGGTTGGCTTTCAGAAGTTTCAACTTTGTCACCTGGCTGTCCAGATCGGTCATTTCAATAATGCGCGGGTCGCCGGAGGCCAGGGCCTTGACTTCGGCATAGCTTAAAGCAGCCTCGTCCACATCCTCGCAGGAACGGGAGGGATTTTTGCCGCTCATCAACTGGCCGATGAATTTCTGCTTGTTCTCCAAAATGCTCCAGTTATATGCGTCAAAGGTATTCTCTGTAACATACTTATAGATCTTGACCGTCTTATTGATATTCCCTTGCCGCAGGATACGGCCCTCGCGCTGCTCAATGTCGGCAGGCCGCCAGGGGCAATCCAGATGGTGCAGTGCGGCAAGGCGGGTCTGGACGTTGGTGCCCGCGCCCATTTTGGCCGTGGAGCCAAGCAGCACACGCACCTGTCCTTTCCGCACCTTTGCAAAAAGCTCTGCTTTCTGAACCTCTGTCTTTGCATCGTGAATAAAGGCGATTTCCTCCGGTGGTACGCCCTGGGCCATCAGCTTTTGCTTCATATCGTCGTAGACATTGAAGGAGCCATCCCCCTTTGGGGTAGACAGGTCGCAGAATACAAGCTGCGTCCCCTTGATTTCCTCCGTGTCCCGCCAGACCTGCAACACGTTCCGGACACAGGCGTTGACCTTGCTTTCCGGATCATCCGGCAGCGTCGGGTCAGACAGCCGCTGATCCAGAGCCAGCTTGCGGCCATCCGAGGTAATTTTAAGCATATTGTCCTCGCGTGGTTCCACCTCACGATTGCGTACTGCTTCGGCCCGTTCCCCCAGGTCAGCCACCAAATCCCGCTGGAAGTCGCTGGGGGTGGTGACTTCGGTGATTTTCTCCGCCTCCGGAACCGGCAGCCGCAGCATATCCGCTGTCTGAATATCGGCAGCCTCCCGCCACATGGCCATGAGTTCCGGAAGATTGAAAAACTTTGCGAACCGGGTCTTGCTGCGAAAACCCGTTCCCTCCGGGGCCAATTCAAGGGCAGTGGTGGTTTCGCCAAAGTTTGCCGCCCAGCTATCGAAATGCTCCAGGCCGCTGGACTGTAACAGGTCGTATTGCAGATAACGCATCATGGTGTAGAGTTCCACCATCGAATTGCTGACCGGGGTGCCGGTGGCAAAGACCACGCCGCGCCCACCAGTGATTTCATCCAGATACCGGCACTTTGCAAACATATCGGAAGATTTCTGTGCTTCGGACTGGCCGATACCCGCCACATTCCGCATTTTCGTTGCCAGGAACAAGTTCTTGAACCCGTGTGCCTCATCCACAAACAGCTTATCGACGCCCAATTCCTCAAAGGTAATCACATCATCTTTGCGGCGCTGGTCATTTAACTTTGTCATTCGCGCTTCCAGGTTCTTTCTGGATTTCTCCAACTGCTTAATGGTATAGCGTTCGCCGTTCTGCTCCTTTGCCTCCTGAATACCGTCGATCACCTGGTCGATCTGCTCCTGA
>ENA-UPSY01001554-UPSY01001554.1-human-gut-metagenome-genome-assembly--contig:-NODE-1554-length-23381-cov-19.978072_pt1 | contig 23381 bp, 18 predicted proteins | sample MGYA00250044_ERZ773365 | MGnify/ENA primary metagenome ERZ773365 (study PRJEB29103, sample SAMN06111932) | human gut metagenome | biome: human gut; feature: ankylosing spondylitis patient; material... | reverse complement strand
AGTGCGGGCACTACCTTTGCCACGGAGTTTGCGATGATGAGCAGCAGCGGGATCATGATGATGCCCACGATGGTGCCAAACTTGGGCAGCTTGCTCTCGTCAATGTCTGCCTGCTGTGCAACGTGCTCGGGGACTTCAACCATGTACTTTTTGCCGCAGATGCTGCCCCAGATGGGACCGGCGGCGATCATGGCAAAGATGCCGCAGAAGATGCCGACGAGGATGACCCAGCCAAGGTCAACGCCCAGCATGGTAGCCACCAGAACGGGACCCGGCGTGGGCGGGATGAAGGCGTGGCCGACCGCCAGACCGGCCAGCAGGGGGATGACGTAGTACAGTACGGAGCGCTTGGTGCGCTTTGCCAGAGAGAAGGCCAGCGGAATGAGGATGATAAGTCCTGCATCAAAGAACACCGGCATGGCCACCACCAGACCTGTGATGCCCAGTGCCCACGCGGCCTTTTCGTCACCGAACTTCCGCACCATGGTCACAGCCAAGGTCTGTGCGCCGCCGGATTCTTCCAGAATGGCGCCGAACATGGAGCCCAGACCCACCAGAAGGGCGATGCCCTTCAAGGTGTTGCCGATGCCCTCATTCACCGAGCCGATGATGTCGGACAGGGGCATACCGGCCATCAGGCCGATGCCCACCGCACCGATCAGGATGGAGATCATGGCGTGTACCTTGAACTTGATAATGAGAACGAGCAATAGGATCAGGCCTGCCACGGCAGCAAAAACCAGCCGTGCCGCATCGGGCGTTGCAACTGCTGTCATAGAAATTTCCTCCGTTTCGTGATTTTTGGTTGCACTTATCCAAGCCGTCCGGCAAAACCCGCCGGACAGTTTACTTTTTGTTATTTATGCGGAATGGTTTACTCCATGTATGCACCCTTCATGGGGCTGACGGCGTGCTGAGAGTAGAGCTTCAGCAGACCCTTGGTGTACTTGGGAGCCTTGGGCTTCCAGTTGGCGCGGCGCTCGGCGAGGATGGCGTCCATCTCCTCGGGGGTCTTGGGCTCGCCCTTCACGCCCACAATGGCCAGCTTGCGGTTATGCACATCGATCTGGATCAGGTCGTCCGGCTCTACCAGTGCGATGGGGCCGCCCACAGCAGCCTCCGGGCTGACATGGCCGATGACCGGGCCGCGGCTTGCGCCGGAGAAGCGTCCGTCGGTGATCAGCGCTACGCTGGAAGCCAGCTTCGGGTCGGCGCAGATGGCTTCGCCGGTGTAGAACATCTCGGGCATACCGCTGCCGCGGGGGCCCTCGTACCGGATGAAGATGGCATCGCCGGGCTTCACCTCACCGTGCAGCACAGCGGAGATGCACGCCTCCTCGCTGTCGTAGGGCTTGGCGCGCAGGGTGGCTTCAAACATATTCTTGGGGCAGGCGGTGTGCTTGATGACGCAGCCTTCCGGGGCAAGGTTGCCCTTCAGGATGGCGATGCTGCCGTCCGTGCCCTTGGCGTTATCAAAGCTGTGGATGATGTCCTCGCGGCTGACAGGACGGGCAAAACCGGCAGTCTTTTCGGCCAGAATGGCATCGCAGTGCTGGTAGAAGCCGTTCTTCTTCAGCTCCTCCAGATTCTCGCCCAGCGTCTTGCCGGTGACGGTCATCACGTCCAGATGCAGCATGGACTTGATCTCCTCCATCACCCGGGGCACGCCGCCTGCGTAGTAGAAGTACTGTGCGGGCCAGTCGCCGGAGGGACGGATGTTCAGCAGGTAGTGTGCGCCGCGGTGCATCCGGTCAAAGGTGTCGGCATCGATCTCAATGCCGAACTCGTGGGCGATGGCGGGCAGGTGCATGGTGGCGTTGGTGGAGCCGGAGATGGCGGCGTGCACCATGATGGCGTTCTCAAAGCTCTTCTTGGTCACGATATCCTTGGCGGTGATGCCCTTCTTGACCAGCTCCATCAGCTGCTTGCCGGCATCGTAGGCGGCCTGCTTCAGCTCCGGGGCGGTGGCGGGCATCAGGGCGGTGCCCGGCAGCATCAGACCCAGTGCCTCGGCCATGATCTGCATGGTGGAGGCGGTGCCCATGAAGGAGCAGGCACCGCAGCTGGGGCAGGCGTTGTGCTTGTAGTAATCCAGCTGGCTGTTGGGGATGACGCCGGTCTTTTCCCATGCGTCAAACTTGCCGATCTGCTCCAGCGTCAGCAGCTCGTTGATGGCACAGGCAGGGTCGCTGACCACATACTCCTTGGGCAGGGTGTGGGCTTCCATCACGCCGCCGGTGACCACGATGGCGCTCATGTCCTTCAAACGGCCGATGCTCATCAGCATGGCGGGCACAGATTTGTCGCAGCTGGCAATGAACACGCCGCCATCGTAGACACTGGCGTTGGCCTGTGCCTCCACCAGATTGACGATGGCGTCACGGTGGGGCAGCGAGTAGTTGATGCCGTCATGACCCTGTGCAATGCCATCACACATATCGGTGGCAAAATAGCGGGCCGCCTTGCCGCCGTTATCGTTGACCGCCTGCACGGCCTCCTTGACGAACTGATCCAGATGGGCGCTGCCGGGATGGCTGTCGCCGAAGGTGCTCTCCACCATGATCTGGGGCTTTGCAAGGTCCTCGACCTTCCAGCCCATACCCATCTTCAGCGGGTCGTTCTCGGGTGCTAAAGTGCGGACTTCCTGTGAACGCAACTCCATATTCATTACCTCCAAATACTGCTTGCTTTCGTCCTTTTTCTGCTGGACCTTTTTGTGGCTTTATTGTAAATCCGCAGACGTCTCTTTGCAAGTTGTCACGGGTATGTCCTACTTTTTGTGCAAAAACTCTGGGATACATCATGCACACTGCCCAAATCCGGGCGAATTTTGCCCAAAATCAGCCGTCAAAGCGGCTTTTGAGAAAAAAGAGGAGAAAAAGTCATCTGATGACTTTAGGAAGAACCCTCTCAGTCAAAGCCTTTCCGGCAGCGCCGCGCTTTCGTAGAAAGCGGCGCTGCAGCTGCCGCTTCCCTTCACGACCCCACCCGTGAAAATGCAATGCCGGAGCGTCCGCAGACGCTCCGGCATTGCTCTATAAAAAATATTTTTCCGCTGACTATGCGCAGAGCAAAGCGGAGCGCATTTTCAATCAGTTTTGTGTATCAATTGACATACGCCGCCATGCCGATGGTGCCGTCATCCGGGTCCTCGCCATCGTAGACCTTTTTGATATAGCTGCGGTTGAAGTTCAGGTGCATCACCATGGCAGCCTTTGCGCCGAGGGGGTCGTGGTTGGCAATGGCTTCGGTGATCATGCGGTGGGTCATGATGGTCTCGTCGATGAGCTTTTTGTGGGTGACGTTCACGAACATCATCACCGCTGTGTCGATGACCGGGATCAGCTGCCCCACTACCAGATTCTTGCTGCTCTCGGCGATGCAGGTGTGAAAGGCGATGTCGTCCTCGATGTAGCGGTCGCCCTCGTGGATCTTGGTCTCCACCCGCTCGCAGAGCCGCCGCAGCCGCTCGATATCCTCCGGGGTGGCGTTCTGCGCCGCCATCTCCGCAATGCCCGGCTCCAGCAGCAGACGGACGTTCACCAGATCAAAGGCCAGCGCGTTCTTGTCCTGCACACTGCGCAGGTTCAGCGGGTCGGAAAGCCCCTTGACCGTGGTCACCACATAGGTGCCGGAGCCCTGCCGCACCTCCACGATGCCCTTGCTGGACAGCAGCTTGACCGCTTCGCGGATGGTGCTGCGCCCCACCCGGAACTTTTCGCCCAGCGCAAACTCGTTGGGCAGCTTTGCGCCCGGCTCCAGCGCCTCGTCCAGAATATAATGGTAGATCTGGTCCTCCACCTGCTCGGCCAGCAGCTTGTTTTTCAGGTGTGAAAATTCACTCATGGAAGCTTCCTCCGCGCCCTGCGCATCTGATGGTTTGGTTACCCGCACACGCTGCCGTCCGGGGCAAAGAACTGAACGTGCTTTTTCCACTGGGTAGGGCTGATGGTGCGGCGGTAGCAGTCGGTCAGCGCCTCCACTGCGGCCTCCGGGGCAAGGGAGGCGCAGCCCGGGCAGTCCAGCACCAGAATGCGGAACCATGCGTCAAAAAGATGCTCGGTGTAGTGTGTGTCCCATGCGCCGCAGCGGGCGTAGAAGCCCAGCCGCCGCACGGCCATAGCGGCGTCCCCGGCCTTTTCCGGCATTTCGGCTTCAATAAGGATCGCTTCGGCATCGCCCTCCTGGGCGGGCAGCTGTGCCAGCAGCTGCGCCCCGATGCCGTGGGCGCGGTAGGCAGGCACTACGGCAAAATAATCCAGCTGGCTCACCCGGCAGCCCTCCGGCCGCACCATTAAAAGATAAGCTGCCAGCGTGTCGCCGTCAAACACGCCCCATGTGTGGGCGGTGCCCTCCGCTTCGCTGGTCAGGATCATGCTCAGGGGCTTCAGCTCCCCGGCGGGGAAGTCCCGGCGCATCTCGTTCAGATACACCTCGGTCAGCTCAGGGCCGGTGAGCAGCCGCCATGTGAAGGTTTTGGTACACATACGATAAAGAACCCTTTCCGATGCCGCTTTGCGCAGCATCACATTTTTTGTCCTGTCCCATATAGCATACCGGATGTTCTGCCGAAAGTCAATCTGTGCACCCTTTCGGGCGGTAGCGCCGCCGGTTTTGCCAAGGGGCTTGCATCCGGGCGCAGAATCGGGTACTATACAGGTGACAGAATTTTTCCCTCCGGCGCTGCCGGAAGGGCTAAGGTGTATCTGAAAACAAAGAAAATGACGAATATTTCGCAAGCACAAGCGGGATTTAAGGCAAATAGCCGCAGGAATCCTTTGTGGATTTCAAGGCTGTTTAACGCAAAATCCAGCTGTGCTTGTAGAAATAGACTAAATTTTCGACTTTTCAGATACACCATAAGATACAAAAAGGAGACTTGTACTATGGAATGGACCGATATCCGCCTGACCGTGGCCAAGGCTGATGCCGAAAACGCCGAAGCCGTTGCCACCCTGATCGCCGAGGGCGGCATCTACATCGAGGATTACAGCGACATCGAGCAGCAGGTGGCCGAGATCGCCCATGTGGATCTGATCGAGCAGGAGCTGCTGGATAAGCCCCGGGATACCGTGATCATCCATCTGTATCTGGAGCCGGGCGCTTCTCAGGTGGAGACGCTGGCGCTCATCGCCGCCCGCATGGAAGCCGCAGGCATCCCCTACACCGTGGAGACCGAGGGCGTTGAGCAGGAGGACTGGCAGAACGGCTGGCGCAAATATTATCACCCCATGGAGATCGGCAGCCGTCTGGCGGTGGTGCCCTCGTGGCAGCAGTACGATACCGACCGGGTAAAGCTGATCCTTGACCCCGGCCTTGCCTTCGGCACCGGCGGCCACGAGACCACCAGCCTTTGCCTTGAAGCGCTGGACGAGCAGGTGCGCGGCGGTGAGCGGGTGCTGGATATCGGCACCGGCAGCGGCATCCTTGCCATTGCCGCCCTCAAGCTGGGCGCTGCCAGCGCCGAGGGCGTGGACATCGACCCCGTGGCGGTGCGCACCGCCGGGGAGAACGCTGCGCTGAACGGTGTGCAGGATAAGCTGACCGTGCTGGTGGGCGATTTGTCCGACAAGGCCAGCGGCACCTATGATATCATCACTGCCAACATTGTGGCCAATGCTATCCTCAGCCTTGCGCCCGCCGTGCCCGGCCTGATGGCCGAGGGTGCCACCTTTATTGCCAGCGGCATCATCGACAGCCGCAAGGACGAGGTGATCACCGGACTGGAAAAGGCCGGTCTGTCCGTCGTGGAAGTCAAGGAAAAGCGCGGCTGGGAGTGCATCGTCTGCAAAAAGGCCTGAGATTCAAATATTGTAAGAAGGAGCGCACAGTATGCCGCACCGCTACTTTACCACCGAGATCTCCGACGGCACCGCCACCCTGCGGGGTGCGGACGCCCATCACCTTGCCCGGGTGATGCGGGCAAAGCCGGGGGATACCGTCATCCTCTGCGATGGCAACGCCATAGAGTACACCGCCACCATCACCGGCTTTGGGGAGGACAGGGTGGATTTTGCCGTAGAGCCGGGCTACCCCAGTGCCGCCGAGCCCACCGTGGAGGTGACTTTGCTGGCGGGCTATCCCAAGCAGGACAAACTGGAACAGATCATCAAGCACGGGGTGGAGCTGGGCGCTGCCCATATCGTACCCTTCTTCAGCCGCTACTGTGTCGCCGCCCCCAAAAAAGAGGAGCAGAAGAACGAGCGCTACAACCGCATTGCGCTGGAAGCCGCCAAGCAGTGCGGCCGGGGCGTTCTGCCGGACGTAGCCTTGCCGCTGCCGAACTTTGGGGCGGTGTGCCGCAGCTTTGACCAGTACGATCTGGTGCTGTTCTGCTACGAGTGCGGCGGCGCACCCCTGCGTCAGCTGCTGGCGGAGGCAAAGCCCGCCGATGGGCAAAAGCTGCGCCTTGCCATCGTGACCGGCGCCGAGGGCGGCTTTGCCGCCGAGGAGGCCGAAATGGCCGCGAGCGCCGGGGCAAAAACCGTGGGCCTTGGCCCCCGCATCCTCCGGTGCGAGACCGCCCCGCTGGCGGTGCTCTCCGCCGTTATGACCCTGACGGGGAATCTGGAGTAAGACGCTTGACGATTTAAATGGTCTCCGCTTTGCTCTGACCATCTTCAGCGGAATAATTATTTAAAATTGGCACCCCGGGAAAATCTGCGGATTTTCCCGGGGTGCTTTTTCACGGAAGGGGGTCGTAAAGAAAAACGACAGCTATAACAAAAAAGAGTGAAAGAGGCTGCTGCACAAAGGTTTGTGCAGCAGCCTCTTATTATTTTGCGTTATATTACGTTTTGTAAAGTATTTTCAGGCATTTTCCCCTGCATTCGGGTAGGCATCGGTGTCCAGCAGAGCCCGTTTTACCTTGAGCAGGTTCTGGGGGCTTACCGAGAAGCTGCGCAGACCGAGGTGCAGGTACTGCGCTGTGTTGGCGGGGTTGCCCACGGCAAGGCCGCAGATGGTCACCGGGACGTGGTGCGCATTGGCGGCATCCATCACCATGGTGATCAGCTTTTTCATAGCCGGACTGGCGGGGCGGTAGTAGTGCTCCGCGCTGGCAAGTTCCCGGTCGGCGGCGTGAGTGTACTGGGTCAAGTCGTTGGTGCCGATGACCAGAAAATCGCAGCCGTGGGCTATAAAGTCCTCCACGGTCAGGCAGGCGGCGGGGATGCTCAGCATCACGCCGAACTGAGTATTTTCGTTAAAGGGCACGCCCCGCTCCCGCAGGCTCTGGCGGCAGTGCTCCACAATGCTCATGGCGGCGTCCCAGTCCTCTACCTCGGTCACCATGGGGAACATCACCCGCAGCGGCCCCCGGGCAGCGGCGCGCAGCAAAGCGCAGATCTGGGTCTGGAACTGCTGGGGCTGGCGCAGGCTGTTGCGGATGCCGCGCAGGCCAAGCTTGGAGGACTGCGGCCCCTGATTGGCATCGGCCACGGTGCGGTCGGAGCCAAAGTCGAAGGTGCGCACGGTCACCGGGCAGCCGTTTGCCGCCGCCAGACAAGAGCAATAGAAGAAATACTGCTCCTGCTCGTCCAGAATGCGCCCGGGCAGCATCATATAGCCGCTGCGCAGCAGCCCCACGCCCTTTGCGCCGGACTGCATGGCGGTGTCAATATCCTCCGGGCCGAAGCAGTTGGCCAGCAGCTCAAAGGGTTCGCCGTCCCGCGTTTCATCCGGCAGGCTGTGCAGCTGCTTCATCTCCGCGTCCTCGCGCTGGAGCTGGCAGATGCTGGCCTCTGCCTGCTGGCGGGCGGCGGCATCCGGGTCAAGGATGCAGTTGCCGTTGGTTGCGTCCAGAATGACGGTGCGTCCGTCGCAGTCGTCCAGAAAATCCTTGCCCACCTGCACGATGCCCGGGATGTTCATTGCCCGGGCAATGATGGCGGCATGGCTCTGGCCGCTGCCCTCGGCGGTGATGACGCCTAAGATCATGCCGGAGGGCACGCTGAACAGATCAGTGGGCATCAGCCGGTCGGCGGCAAGGATCACCGGATGATCCAGCGCCAGCCACACCCGGGGGCGGTTGGTCAGGATGTTGATCACCCGGCGGGTGGCGTCCAGAATATCCACGCTGCGCAGCTGCATATAGGGGTTATCCTTCATGTTGGCAAGCTGGTCGGCGTAGCGCTGCCCCACCTGATGCATCGCTGCCGAGGCGCTGATGCCCGCATTGATGCAAAAGCGCACCTCGTTCATCATGCCCTCGTCGTCCAGCATCATGCTCTGGAACAAAAAGATGGCCTGCTCGGTGGGGGCGGCGCGCTCCGCCATGGAGTCCAGTTCATTCTGCGCCGTGTGCACGGCATTTGCCAGCAGCCGCAGTTCCCGCTCCGGGTTGAAAGGGCCGTGGCTGAAGGTCTCCACATGGTGCTCCAGACGGCTCACCTGACCCAGCACCAGCCCCGGGGATGCGGATACGCCTTTATAAACCTTCATCTTCTGTCACCTCCGGCAAAGCCGGTGCGGTCAAAGTGCGCCACACCAGCGCCTGTAAGAATGTATTGGGCAGCAAAGCGGCCAGCGCTGCCTGCCCGGCGGTGCTGCTGCCCGTGAACAGCGGGGCAAAGCTTTCCATGCGGTCTTTATCGCACGCCGCCAGAAACGCCTGGGCCAGCGTCCGGGTGGTATAAAAGCGGGTGGGGTCCACCCCGGCGTCCTCGGCGGCGGCTTCCAGCGGGGCAAGCTGGTCGTCCTTTGTCATATTGGCCAGTTTAAGAGCCACATCTGCCGTCAGGGTCACGGGATATTTTTCCCGCACGGCCCTTTGCAGTTGACTAAACTTCTGGGCAAAAGCGGCGGCATCCTCGCAGCTCTGGGCGTCACAGGATACAGCATAAGCGCAGCCCCGCAGGTATCCCATGGCGCGGCGGGTGTCGTAGTAGCCCAGCTCCATGTTGCGCTTGGCGGTGTCAGGGTCGAAGTGCAGGATATCGCCCAGCTCCCAGTAGCTGCGGATCATGGTGGTGGGCAGGCCGGTCAGGTTCGGGCGGGTGATGCCCACGCCTTCCAGATCCACACAGACAAGCTCCTCTGCGCCCATGGTCTTGGCAAGGCCGGTGGGCATGTTATCGCTGTACCCGCCGTCCAGAAACTTGACCCCATCGATCTGCCGCGCCCGCAGGGCGGGGAAGCAGGCTGCCGAAGCCATCAGGTAGTCCCGCACCTGCCCGGCGGGGATATCCTCCAGCGTCAGCTCCCGGGGACGCAGCCCGCGCTGCTCCACCGTCACGATGCCGAACCGGATGGGCGCTGCCCGCAGCGCGTCCTCGTCCAGCACCCGCTCCACGATCTCCTCCAGCGGGGTCACATCCATGCCGCCTTCCTTTACCACCCGGCGCAGAAACTGGTGCAGGGCGGAAAGGTCGGCGTTTTCCTCCGGCAGCTCCATCACATCCCGGCTGCGGATGGTCAGCCACATATCCCGGGCAGTCTCGTACAGGTCCAGCACGAACATGGCACCGTTCAGCCCGCCCACGCTGGTGCCGGTGATGATCTGCGGGTGCCAGTCCAGCTCCATCAAAGCCCGCCAGACGCCTACCTGATAGCTGCCGCGCGCACCACCGCCTGCCAGCACCAGCGCCTTTTGCGTGGGTTTTTGCGTGGGTTCTCTGCGTTCCATATCCAGCCCTCCCGTGCACGTTCCCGGTATTTTCTAAAATTGTTATAATTATACCATACTTTCAGGTAAAATTCTCCCGAATTTTCGGAGATCATGCCTTTTTCCTGTGAAAGTTTCGTGCTATACTAACCGGAGATGAGTATAAAGGCGGCCCGGAGGGCGCACAACAGGAGGAACGTATGCACTGCAAACAATGGATCTTTGATATGGACGGCACCCTGACCGACAGCATGGTGGTGGTATGGGAGGGTGCCCCGGAGGCGCTGCTGGCGCGCTTTGGCCGCACCCCGAAGGCAGACCTGCACGAGACCCTGCTGACCATGGGCATGGAGGACGGCGCACAGTACCTCATCCGGGAGTATGCGCTGCCGCTGGACAGGAACGGCTATCTGGACGTGATGCGCGAGGTGATCGCCCAATTGTACGAGAAGGTGGAACTGAAGCCCGGCGTGCGGGACACCCTTGCCCGGCTGCGGGCCGAGGGCGCACGGATGTGCATTTGCTCCAACACATGGAGCAGCCAGTGCCGCACCGTGCTGACCCGCCTTGGCATCGACGAATACTTTGATTTCTACATCGAGGCGCGGGGTGCTATGAGCAAGAGCAGCCCCGCCCCCTTTATGGAGGCGCTGCACCGTCTTGGCGGCACAAGCCCCGCCGGGTGCGCTGTGTGCGAGGACGCCCTTTATGCCGCCCAGACCGCCCATGACGCCGGCTTCCATCTGGTGGGCATTCAGGACACCACCAGCGCCGCCGATGCCCCCGCTTTGCGCCGCATCTGCGACCAGTTCCTGCCGGACTGGACTGCACTGGACTGGGCGCAGGCGTAAGGTTTCACAAAACTGCCACAGTGCGGCGCTCTTGTAATCCGGGCGCCGCTGGAGTATGATAATAATAATACTCAAATTTTGTCGTCAAAAAAGGAGGCCCTGCCATGACGAACCCTCTCGTCAGCATCATTGTGCCCGTGTACAACGCCCAGAAGGGGCTTTCCCGCTGTCTGGAAAGCATTTGCAGTCAGACCTATCAGGAGTTGGAGATCATCGTGCTGAATGATGGCTCTACGGATGACAGCCTTGCCATCTGTGAGCAGTTCCGGGCCAAGGACCCCCGCATCATGGTGGTGGATAAGGAGAACGAGGGTGTTTCCCGCACGCGGAATGCCGGGCTTACCCTTGCGCAGGGCGACTATATCCAGTTTGCGGACAGTGATGACGCACTGGACCCTGATTACACCCAGAACCTTGTACAGGCCGCCTTGCAGCACAACGCCGACCTTGTGATCGCTCCGTACTGGATGGTGATCCCCTCCAACTCCAGCAAGACCGGGCACGCGCTGGAAACGCTGCAGACCTCCCTTGGCATCGAGCCGGAAGCCCCCAAGACCGAGGTGCACAAGTATGGCTTTCTGCCGCAGGGCGTTTACAGCCGGGAGGACTACGCCCGCCGCCTGATGCAGCAGCCCGCCTCCTTTTACTACGGCGTGCTGTGGAACAAACTCTACCGCCGGGAGATCATTGCACAAAATCAGCTTGCCTTTGCGCCCGATGTGCACTGGGCCGAGGATCTGATCTTCAACATGGGGTATCTTGAACACGCACAGGTGTTCGTTTCCATCCCCGAGGCCGGATATCATTATATCCAGAACCCCAAAAGCCTCTGTCATACCCAGATCGACCTGCGCGGCATCGTAGAGAACAAGACACAGATTTTTCAGCTGTTCAAGGAGGTGTACACCCGCCTTGGGCTGTACGAGGAGCTGCAGCCCCAGATCTATAAATTCCTGTTCGCCTTTTCGGAGAGCGGGGTACCCTCGGACAGCCTGCAGGGCGCTTTGCTGGATGCAATGTCCCGCCTGAACGATGCCTCTGTCCAGCCCGAGCCCTCCCGCAAAAAGCCCCGCCGCAAGCCCCAAAAGCACGCCCGCCGCAAAAAGCCCCGGCATAAGGAAGAATAAATCATTAAGTAAAAAGTCGCTGCACGAATGTGCAGCGACTTTTTACTTTTTACCCTACCCGGGCGCAGAAGGCCTCCCGGACGGCGGCTTCCCGTCCGCGGGGGATGGGGATGCGTGCCCCGCTGCGCATCCGTACCTCGCCGGGTGCCAGCAGCTGCACCGCCTCCAGATTGACCACATAGGAGCGGTGCGGCTGCACGAAGCGGCCGTCCGCAAGCAGCGGCTGCGCCACCGCAGAAAAGGGCACCCGCAGCGAGAGGGAGGCCACATCCTCCCCGGTGGTCAGGTGGAAGTGCACGATATGATGGGTGCATTCCAGATATTCGATCTCGGCATAGGCCAGCGCCCGCACACCGTCGGCGGTGGTCACGGTAAGGGTTGGGCCGTATTCCGGCTCCACCGCCCGCTTGAGCAGGGCAGAAACTTCCGGCTGGTGCACCGGCTGCAGCAGATACTGCATGGCGTCCACCCGGTAGGCGCTGTATGCGTGCGCCGGGGTGCGTGCCACAAAAGCCAGCGGAGCGCGGCGGCCCCGGCGGCGCAGCTCTGCCGCCGCCGTAAGCCCTTCGGGCCGGGCTACCGCCGCAAGCTCAATGAGGTACAGCTCGTACCGCAGCCCGGCGGCATCCTGCTGCAAAAGCGCTTCCGGGCTTTGCAGCTGCTCCACGATGCAGGCATCCTCCCGCCGGGCGAAGAACTCCATGCACTGGTGCTCCAGCCTGCTGCGCAGCGCACCGTCCGGGCTGCAGATCGCAATGTGAAAGATCATGGTTTGGTTTCCTTTGCAGGGTAGACGATTTGGAATGGCCTCCGCGTTGCTCTGGCCATCATCAGCGGAAAAATCATCTTAAATCAAGCAATTCCGGGCAGACTGCGGTCTGCCCGGAATTGCATTTTTACGGCAAGAGTCAGGACGGAAAACGGCAGCTGATTTTTGTTTTCAGCAGCCGATGGCAGCGCACTTCTCGGCCAGCCATGCGCGCTCGTCCTCGGTCAGGCGGGGTGCCAACTGCTCGAACACCTTGCGGTGGTAATCGTTCAGCCATGCGACCTGCTCCTTGTCCAGCACGCCGGGCACGATGGGAGAGGTAGCGATGGGCACAAAGGTGAGGGGACGGAAGGCAAGGAAGGTGCCGTACTGGTTGTCGGCCTTATGGTAGCACTCGATCTCGTTCTCGATGCGGATGCCCACCTCTCCGGCCTCGTACACGCCGGGTTCATCGGTGACGATCATACCCGGGCGCATCAGGGTGGTGTTGCGGCCGTTCAAAGCGTGGGGACCCTCATGGACGTTGCCCACAAAGCTGACGCTGTGGCCGGTGCCGCAGCGGTAGTTGATGAGGTGGCGCCACAGCGGCTCGCGGGCGATGGTATCCAGCATGTGGCAGTCGCAGTAATCCAGCCAGACGGCCTTGGCAATGTCGATGTGGCACTGAAGCGTCCAGGTATAGAACAGCCGCTCGTCCTCGGTCAGCTCGCCCAGCGGGTAGGTGCGGGTGATGTCGGTGGTGCCGTCCAGATAGGTAGCGCCGCTGTCCACCAGCAAAAAGCCCTTGCGCTGCAGAACGGCGTGATCCTCCGGGGTGGCGTGGTAGTGCATCATGGCTGCGTTGCCGCCGTAGGCTGCAATGGTGCCAAAGCTTTCCACAAGGAACTTATCGTCTGCGCTGCGGTACTTGTGCAGGATCTCGTCCACGGTCAGCTCGGTCAGCTGTTCGCCGGAAGCCAGACGGTTCTCCAGTTCGATCTGGAACCGCACCATGGCCACGGCGTCCCGCAGATGGGACTCGCGCAGGTGTGCCAGCTCCACCTCGTTCTTCACGCCCTTCATGGCCAGCAGAGGGTCGGCGGCGTCCTTCACGGTCAGGGCGGGGTTGTTTTCCAGCACCTGATACACGGCGTAGTTCACAGTAGCGCTCTCGGCCAGCACAGTCTGGGGCTCGGTCTCGGCGGCCATCCCGTCCAGAATGCTGTCGTAGTCGGCCAGCGTCACGCCGTTGGCCTCCAGCTCTGCCTTGGCCTCCGGGGTGACCCGCGCCTGATCAATGAACAGCACGGCGCGGTCCGGGGTGACATAGCAGTAGGCCATGGCGTAGGGGGTGCACTCGATATCCATGGCGCGCAGGTTCAAAAGCCATGCCAGATTATCCAGCTTGCCCACCAGCTGGGCGGTGCAGCCCTGCTCCTTCAGTTTGCCGCGCAGCTGCTCCAGCTTTTCCGCCGGGGAGAAGCCTGCGTACTCCTTGGGCAGGATCCATGCCGGGGTAGCCGGACGGGCAGGGCGGCCCTCCACCCACAGCTCGTCCTCCAAGAACAGGGTCTTGATGCTGCCGTGCTTGGGTTCCAGTTCCTTTTTCAGGTTGTTGACCAGTGCACAGTTGGCGGTCAGGCCGCACAGACCCAGCGTGCCGCCCTCGGGCAGCACCTTGCCGCAGTATTCCTCGGCGGTGGGCACGCCCGGCTCGCCCATGCGCATCAGCTGGATCTCGGTGCCGGCGATCTCCTTTTCTGCCTGCACAAAATACCGGCCGTCTGCCCAGACGGCGCTCTCGGTCATGGTGACCACAAAGTTGGAGTTCTCACCGTGGAAGCCGGAGAAGTAGGTCAGGGAGGTGTAGTGGTCGGGCAGATACTCGCTGGAATGCGGGTCGCCCACCGGGATCAGATAGACGTCCACGCCGTTTGCCTTCATAGCGGCACGCAGCGCGGCCAGACGCTCGGGAACTGTGTTCATACTCATAACAAAAGCCCTCTTTCTGTCATTTGCCGGAAAAACGTCCGGCGGCGATGGTTTGCTGCTGCTATTGTATCATTCTGCGGGGAAGAATGCAATGCGGGGGCAAAACTCCCCCCAAAACGCCGTCAATTTGCAAAAAAAGTTACAATTTTTTCTTGAAAAAGGCCGGTTTTCCATTGACAGGGTTGTTATAATAGAGGTGTAGTATTTTTGGGTCAGCACTCTGCGGCCCTTTGCGCTAACAATTGCGAATATTGCGATAAAAAGAAAGAGGCATTTGGATCATGACTAAAATCGATATCTTCTCCGGCTTCCTTGGCGCCGGCAAAACCACTCTGATCAAAAAGCTGATCACCGAGGCCTTTGCAGGCCAGCAGGTGGTGCTGATCGAGAACGAATTCGGCGAGATCGGCATTGACGGCGGCTTTTTGAAGGAAAGCGGCATTCAGATCAACGAGCTGAACGCAGGCTGCATCTGCTGCTCTCTGGTGGGCGATTTCCGCACCGCTCTGCAGCAGGTGGTGGAGCAGTACCACCCCGACCGCATCGTTATCGAGCCCTCGGGCGTTGGCAAGCTGAGCGATGTGACCCGCGCCGTGGAGGGCGTGGCGGAGCATCTGGACGTGCAGCTGAACAGCTTTGTCACCGTGGCCGATGTGAACAAGGTCAAGATGTATATGAAGAACTTCGGCGAGTTCTACGATGACCAGATCAGCCATGCAAGCTGCATCCTGCTCAGCCGCACCCAGACCGCCAGCGAGGAAAAGATCGCCGCTGCCGTGGCAATGCTGCGGGAAAAGAACCCCACCGCCACTATCGTGACCACCGCATGGGATCACCTGACCGGTGAGCAGATCCTGAAGGCCATGTCCACCAAGGACGACTTCAAGGCCGAGCTGATCGCCATGGCTGCCAAGGCCAACGAAGAGCACGCCCACGAGGACGAGGAAGAAGAGCACGAGCATCACCATCATCACGACCATGAGAACGGTGTGTGCAGCTGTGGCCATCATCATGACCACGATGACGATGATGACGAGGATGAGCACGAGCATCATCACCACGACCACGACGAGCACGATCATGATGACCATTGCTGCTGCGGCCACCACCACGATCATGACGATGATGACGACGAGCACGAGCATGAGCATCATCACCATGACCATGACGAGCATGACCACGACCACGATGAGCACGAGCATCACCACGACCATGACGGTCATTGCTGCTGCGGCCATCATCATCACGACCACCACGCCGATGAAGTGTTCACCAGCTGGGGCGTGGAGACGGCCCGCAAGTTCACCAAGGCCGAGGTGGAGCACGCCCTCACCGAGCTGGATACCGGCAATTACGGCATGATCCTGCGCAGCAAGGGCATCGTGGACGGCGGCGCAGACGGCTGGCTGGAGTTCGACTATGTGCCCGGCGAGTGGGAAGTGCGCAGCCGCAGCGCAGACGTGGGCGGCAAGCTGGTGGTCATCGGCTCCAAGCTGAACGAGACCGCCATCGCCCAGCTGTTCGGCTGCTGAGAACCCCATTATTGAGAGAAGGAGCAACCATTTATTATGGCAAAAGAGATCCCGGTCTACCTGTTTGTGGGCTTTCTGGAAAGCGGCAAGACCAAGTTTATTCAGGAGACCTTTGAAGACCCCAATTTCGACTCCGGCGACAAGACCCTGCTGCTGATCTGCGAGGAGGGCGAAGAGGAGTACAACGAGAAGAAGTTCGCCTTCCCCGGCGTGACCGTGAAGGTATTGGAGGATAAGTCCGAGCTGAACCCCCAGAACCTTGCAAAGCTGGGCAAGGAAGCGGACGCAGGCCGCGTGGTCATCGAGTACAACGGCATGTGGCTGCTGCAGGATTTAGCGGATGCCCTGCCCGAGAACTGGCTGGTGTACCAGTGCATCGCCACTGCCGACGGCACCACCGCCCTGACCTACGCCCGCGACAACTCCATGCGCAGTCTGATGCTGGACAAGATCGCCCGCAGCGAGCTGATCGTATTCAACCGCGCCGAAGCCGTGAACAACGATGACGCCCGGCAGGAGCTGCACAAGCTGGTGCGGCAGGCCTCCCGCAAGTGCGATATCGCCTACGAGTTCAAGGACGGCAGCGTAGCCTACGACGATATCCCCGACCCGCTGCCCTTTGATATCAACGCTGACCCCATCGACATCCCGGATGACGATTTCGGCATCTGGTACATGGATTGTCAGGACGAGCCCCAGAAGTACACCGGCAAGACGGTGCGTTTTCTGGCACAGGTCTGCCAGACCAACCGCGCCGGCAAAAACAGCTTTGTGCCCGGCCGCTTTGCCATGACCTGCTGCGTGCAGGACATCCAGTTCGTGGGCTTCCCCTGCAGCTACGATGGCTACAAGGCGCTGGAACAGCGCGCATGGGTGCGGGTGACCGCCAAGGTGGGGTACAAGTTCCACAACATCTACCGGGGCAAGGGCCCGGTGCTGACCGCCGTGTCGGTAGAGCCTGCCGAAAAGCCCCTGGAAGAGGTCGTAACGTTCTCTTAACGTTTCTGTATTACAAGGAGGTTCTGGTATGAAAACTCTGTTCCGTATTCTTGGCACGGCTGCTGCCGTGGCCGTCACCGGCGCTGCCATCGTGGTGCTGGACAAGATCCTGAACCAGAAAGACCCGCTCCATGTGGAGGAGGTCGAGTTCCCGGAGGACGCCGAAAAGGACGCCGAGGAGGCCGAAAAGACCGCCGAAGCCTACGAAGAGGCCGAGGCCAAGGAAGAGGCAAAGGCTGCCGATGCCGCCGCAGAAGCTGCCGAAGAAACCGCACCGGAAGACCCTGCTGAGAACGCACCCCAGACCCAGCCGGAGACCGCCGAAGAGCACCCTGTGTACGACCCCGAAGCCCCGAACGCCAACCCCGTAGAGGCCGGCCCCGCCGTTGCCCCCAAGGATGAGAACGGCAAGATCGACGTCACTAAGATCGCCGATGCCAACGATTTCGGCGACTGGGAAGAGCAGGGCTGCAAGGGCTGAGAAAACAGCATGATCCCCGCATAGACGCGGATATCAGCTCCCCCGAAAGGGGGAGCTTTTTTGTGCTTGCAAAATGCCGCGCAGTTCACTATACTGGAAGAAAAAACACCGATGGAGGGGCAGCACCATGGCATACACCGATGATTGGGAAAGCTTGATGAACGGCGTGTTCGGCGCGGGCGGCAAACTGAAGTTCGGCGGTGCACAGCCGCAGCCGGAAAAGCCGCAGCCCGAAAAACCGGCGGGCAGCGGCCTGCCGGATCTGAACGCGGCGCTGCTGGAACAGCAAAAGCAGCTGGACGAATTGCTGAAACAGCAGAACGCCCGGCTGAAAGCGCAGGATGCCGGGGTGCAGACGGCGCTGGAGGACAGCCGCCAGATGCTGCGGGACATGGAAGCGGACGGCCTGCTGGCCAAGGGTACGGCAGACACAAAGCCGGAGCAGCTGGGCAGCTTTGAAGGCCTTGCCGCCGAGGTAAAAAAGACCGTCCTCGGGCAGGATGCCTTTGTAGACAGCGTGGTGCGGGCCATGCGCCGCCCCTTTGTGCTGGGCACCGAGGGCGCAGCCGCCCGCAATGTGATCCTGCTGTGGGGTGCACCGGGTACGGGACGGCACTTTGCGCTGGCCGAGACCGCCCGCATCATGGCGGCGCGGGGGCTTTTGCAGAGCGACCGGATGGCAGTGATAGACCTTGCACTCTACCCCGACCCCGGCACGGAAAAGCTGTTTTTGCAGGACCTATACGCCGCCCTGCACGCTCCGGGCGAGATCGTGGTGTTCGAGCATTACGAGAGCTGCCACCCCGGCTTTTTGCGCATCCTCTCCGACCTCGCGGTCAAGGGCAGTGCGCCCCTGTCCAGCCGGTATCTGGTGAACAAAGAGGGCATTCTGGTGGAAGCCGGTACAGCGCTTGCCCCCGGCGCAGTGAGCCGCATCGACCCCTGCGGCAAGTACCTGATCTTCTTCTCCCGCAAGGGACGGGAGGCGCTGGCGGATAAATTCGGCGCGTCCTTTGTGGCGGCGGTAGGGGATGTGTGCCAGACCGCCCCCTTTACCCCGGAAGTGCTGGCGGCTCTGGCGGCGCAGCAGCTGAACGCGCTGGCGCAGCGGGTGCACAGCCGCCTTGGCCTGACCCTCGCCGCCGGGGCAGAGGTGCGGGACTATGTGGCGGCGCAGTGCTCCAAGGAAAAGGGCGCAGAGGGGCTGGCAGACTGCTGCGAGCGGATCTTCCGGGCTCTGAGCGAGTACTGCTTACAGACCGATGCAAAACTGTCCGGCACGGTGGCGTTGACCGCCGCGCCCGAGGGGCTGCAATTTGCGCTGAACGGTGCCGCCCCGGCAGACCTGTTCAGCCTGCTTCCGGCGGCCTACACCGGCGCGGTGGAGCAGATCCGCGCCGAGCTGGATGCGCTGGTGGGGCTTGCCCCGGTCAAGGAGTATGTGTTCGGTCTGGCAGACAATTTACAGGTGCAGCAGCGCCGCGCAGCGGCGGGCTTCAAGACCGCAAGCCTGTCCATGCACATGATCTTTACCGGCAACCCCGGCACCGGCAAGACCACCATTGCCCGGCTGGTGGCAAAGTACCTCAAGGCCATCGGTGCACTCAAGGGCGGGCAGCTGGTGGAAGTGACCCGCGCCGACCTTGTGGGGCGCTACACCGGCCACACCGCCCCGCTGACCAACAGCGTCATCGAAAGTGCACTGGGGGGCGTTTTGTTCATTGACGAGGCGTACAGCCTGTACCGCGGCCAGCAGGACAGCTTTGGGCAGGAAGCCATCGACACCCTTGTAAAGGGCATGGAGGATCACCGGGACGAGCTGGTGGTCATCCTTGCGGGCTACACCAAGGAGATGGAGGTGTTCCTCACCGCCAACAGCGGCCTTGCCAGCCGCTTTCCCAATAAAATCGAGTTCCCGGACTACACCGCAGACGAGCTGCTGGACATCACCACCGTGCTGGCAAAGGGCAAGGGCTACCGTCTTGCCGAGAGCTGCACCTTCCCGCTGCTGGGCTACTATAAGCGCCGTCAGGCGCTGGACAGCCGCACCGCCGGCAACGGCCGTCTGGCGCGCAACACGCTGGAAAAGGCCATCTTCAACCAGAGCCGCCGCCTCATCGCCGAGCCCGCCGCAGAGCTTGACCTCATCCAGCCCAGCGATCTGGAATTTGAGGAATAAGCGCCCTTGCGCCGGGACGATTTAGAATGCGCTCCGCTTTGCTCTGCGCATAATTCAAGGAATTATATTTTATATTTGCTGCTCGGGAAAATCTGCGGATTTTCCCGAGCAGCTTTTTTACGGGAGAGGCTATAACTGGCAGATGCCGTTTTTCTTCACGACCCCTGTGAAAAAAGGGGTTCAGGAAAGTCCGCAGACTTTCCTGAACCCCGAAATCAAAAATATTTTTCCGCTGAAAATGGCTAGAGCGCAGCGGAAGCCATTTCAAATCGTTTTATGCGTGCTGCTCCGCAAGGCTCTGCACCATCTCGTGCAGCTGGGCGCGGACGGCGGCGGGGGCGGTGACCTCTACCTTGCCGCCAAAGCCGCACACCCAGCCGAAAAACTGCTGACTGACGCAGATGGGCACATCAAAGTGGAAGTGCTCTGCGTCCTCCGGGCAGAATACCGGCTCCCGGCCAAAGCGCTCCCGCATGACCGGCTCAAGGTCGGCAGCGCATCGCAGGGTGACCCGGTACTCGGTGCCGCCGAACATATTGAAGTGCTTGCGCAGATAGGCGGGCAGGTCGAAGGTGCGGAAGAACTCTCTGCCCCGGCGCGGCTCGTCCAGCACCAGCACCCCGGCCATTCGGTCTACCCGGTAGTGGCGCACCGGGGGTGCTTTTTCGTCCTGATAGGCGATCAGGTAATAGCAGCCGTTTTCCCATGCCAGCTGCCACGGGCTTACGGTGCGCACGGCGCTGCTGCCCTTGTAGCGGAACTGCACCAGACACCCCCGGTTGATGGCAGTGTGCAGCGCGTCGATGCTGTACAAAAGGGTCTGGCTGTCGGTCTTGGGGCGTCCGTCCACATACACTTGACGCTGTAATTGGGTGCCCTCGTAGTCGGAGCAGAGGGCTTCCAGCTTGTGGATGATGCGCTTGCTGGTGCGCGCCGAGATGACACTGCTGGACTGTACCGCATCCACCAGCAGCTTCAGCTCCGAAAGCTCGAATGCACGGCTGGCCATCCAGTACCCGCCGCCGCGCCCCCGTTGCAGCTGGATGTCGTAGCCCAGACTGCGCAGGGTGTCGATGTCGCTGTAAATGCTCTTGCGCTCGGCCAGAATGCCCTGATTTTCCAGCAGCTGCACCAGCTGGGGCACGTTCAGGCGGTGGTTCTCGTCGGTGCGCTGCTCAAGGATGCGCAGCAGTGTTACCAGCTTGGATTTCTGTCCTTCCTGCTTGGGCATGGGGCAATACCTCCGTCACGGTTTATTCCGGCAGCTTTTTGTCAAAGGCGGCGCGGCGCTGGGTGGAAAGGCGGAACATCTGTTCCAGCTTGTCCCGGTCGTCCGCTACAAGGGCGGCGCGCATCTCCTGCAAAGCGGAATCGAACTGGTCGATCTCGCTGATCAGGTTCTGCTTGTTCCACAAAAACAGCTCTGCCCACATTTTGTCGTTGATGCGTGCAATGCGGGTCAGGTCGCGGAAGGAGTCGCCGGTGTACTCGCACAGCGAGGAGTTGTCGTTGGCGCACATCAGGCTTACGGCAATGGCGTGGCACAGCTGGCTGACATAGCCGATCATCCGGTCGTGCTCCTGCACGGTCAGGGTGCAGATATGCTTGAAGCCCAGCACTTGGGCAAGCTCCTTTGCCCACTGGATGCCCGCCGGGGTGTTCTTTTCGGTGGGGGTGATGATGAAGTTTGCCGGGGCAAAATTCACCTCGGCGGCGTGCTCCACGCTGGAAGTCTCGCGGCCTGCCATGGGGTGGCTGGCAATGAACTCCACCCCTGCCGGGCACAGTGCCTGCACCGGCTCTACAAGGCCGGTCTTGACGCCGGAAACATCCGTAAAGATGCACCCGGGCTTGAGCAGGGAACCGTAGGTTCGGAACCAGTCCAGCAGCGCGGTGGGGTACAGGCCAAAGATGATATGGTCGGCCTGCCGGACAAGATCCTCAAAATCGTGGGTCTTACCGCTGGCGATATAGCCGTGCTCCAGCGCGTACTGCAAATGTCCCTCGCTGCGGTTGATGCCGTCCACATGGAAGCCTGCGCGGGTCAGCTCCAGCGCGTACTTGCCGCCCAGCAGACCCAGACCTACTACGAGATAACGTTTTGTTTTATCAAGCATCTTCTACCTCCACGCCAAGCGGCGCTGCATCTGCAAAAAAGCCGGGCCAGCTCTTCTGGATGGCTTCGGCGTCGTCCACGGTCAGGGGCAGCCCGGCGGCAGCAGCCAGCACCGCAAGGCTCATGACAACCCGGTGGTCGTTGTGGCCGTGCAGGGGCGCGGCAGGGGCGTGCAGACGCTCGGCACAGCCGTGCACCGTGATGGTGCCGCCGTCGCTTTCCAGCACACCGCCGCAGGCGCGCAGCTCGGCCTCCATAGCCGCGATGCGGTCGCTCTCCTTCAGGCGCAGCCGCTCGGCGTTGCGGATGACGGTGGTGCCCTCGCACAGCAGTCCCAGCACCATCAGCACGGGGCCAAGGTCGGGGCAGTCCGCAAGGTCGATATCCACCCCGTGCAGGGGTGCTTTTGCAAAGGTGACGCTGTCGCCCGTGCGGGTGAACACCGCGCCGCACCGGCGCAGGATGTCCAGAATAGCGGCATCGCCCTGCAAGGTGTCCGGCGCAAGGCCGGTGATGGTCACCCCGCCGCACACCGCGCCCAGCACCGCCGGAAACGCGGCCTGACTGTAATCGCCCTCCACGGTGTAATCGCAGGGGTGGTACTGCTGCCCGCCCGGCAGCAGCAGGGTGGTTTCGTCCAGCCAGCGGCTGTGCACCCCAAAGGTGGCCTGCACGGCGCGGGTCATGTCGATGTAGCTGCGGCTCTCCACAGGGGGAATAAGGTGCAGCTGGCTGTCCCCGGGCAGCAGCGGCAGCGCGAACAGCAGCCCGCTGATGAACTGGCTGGACACGTTGCCCGCCAGCCGGTAGTCTCCGGGGGTCAGCGCACCTTCCACGGTCAGCCCGGCGGGGGACTGCTCAAACCGTAGATTCTGCTCGCGATATAACGCTTCGTATACGGATTGCGGGCGCTCCATCAGCCGTCCGCGCCCGGTAAAGGTGACCGGCTGGCCGGTCAGGCTGGCGATGGGGATCAAAAACCGCAGGGTGCTGCCGCTTTCGCAGCAGTCCACCGGGGCGGTCAGGGACAGAAAATGCCCAAGTCCCTGCACAATGGCATCGTCCGCGCCGGTGTCCACAGCGGCGCACAGCTGTGCGGCAGCGGACAGGGTGGCAGAGATGTCCTTGCTGAATTCCAGATGAGTGATATGGGAGCGCCCCACAGCCAGCGCGGCGCACAGCACGGCGCGGTGCGCCATGCTTTTGCTGGGCGGCGCGGCGATCACGCCCCCGATGCCGCCGGGGGCAGGTCTGATGGTTACAAGCATAGCGGTGTTATCCTTTTGCAATTTCCCCCGGGCAGCGCTTCAGGCGTCCCCTTGGGGGAACTGGCGCGCCAGCGCCTGAGGGGGTAAACGGTTTACATCTCCCGGCCGATGGCCCAAGCCACCTGACGGCACTTTGCCATAGCCTGTGCAAAGGCGTCCGGGGTCAGGCACTGTGCGCCGTCGCTCCATGCGTGCTGGGGGTCGTAGTGCACCTCCACCTCCAGACCGTCCGCACCGGCGGCTACGGCGGCGATCATCATCGGCTCCACCAGATTGGCCTTGCCGGTGGCGTGGCTGGGGTCTACCACGATGGGCAGATGGGTCTTTTCGTGGATGATGGGCACAGCGGAAAGATCCAGCGTGTTGCGGGTGTATTTTTCAAAGGTGCGGATGCCGCGCTCGCAGAAGATGACCTGCTCGTTGCCGCCTGCCATGATGTACTCGGCGCTCATGATCCACTCCTCGATGGTGTTGCACAGGCCGC